>Ga0310821_100657_pt1 | contig 14870 bp, 20 predicted proteins | sample P4_ome_FD_201300 | JGI IMG/M metagenome (GOLD analysis project Ga0310821, IMG submission 201300) | Sorghum-adapted microbial communities from Joint BioEnergy Institute, Emeryville, California, United States - P4_Day56_Rep1 | ecosystem: Engineered > Bioreactor > SSF (Solid state fermentation) >... | reverse complement strand
ACCGCCCGCACGAGGATTAAATTCTGTTCATCGACGAGGATGGGTGGCCGAGCGGTTTAAGGCACCGGTCTTGAAAACCGGCGTGGCGGCAACGCCACCGTGGGTTCGAATCCCACCCCATCCGCCAGCTACACCCCAAAGCCCGGTGTAGCTTTACAAATCTAGGAAATCTGCGGGTTGCAAAGCCCAGCGCTCCACTTCGGTGCTACACTGGAGGCATGGAGCAAATGGCAAAATACCCCGGTCTGATGCGCGACAAACGGCGCAACTACACTCTCCGGGTCAAGGTTCCCCTCCCCCTTCGCCCAATCATCGGTAAGACAGAACTCTGGCAGTCGTTGGGTACCGCGGATCATCGCGAGGCGGTGAGAAAGTACGGGATAGCGCGGGCTGAGATCGACGCTCGCTTCGCTGAGGCGGAGCGCCGATTGCGAGGCGAGCAATCGGCGCCGACAATGACGGAGTTGCACCACCTAGTGCGGCGCTGGTTCCACAAGCTGGACCGCGCAGCGATCGAAGCGTTCCAGCCGGTGAATGACGAATGGGACAGGCTGGGCCGCATCGCGGCATTGGATGAGGAGGAACTGAACCTATCGCACGGAGACGAGGACCCCGGCGTCCAGAAGATCGCACAGCGCTTCATGAACGAGCATCGGATCGCATTCGCACCCGGCTCTCTGCAACGATTTGAGGTGGTGAAACTGGTCAACCGCGCGCTCATCGAATACGCCCGCCGTGAGCGCGCGCGGCATCAAGGCGATTTCGACGAGCGGCATCATGATCGGCTGTTTGAAGGTGTTTCAGGTGCGGCTCCGGCGCCAGAGCGCCCGCGTTCCGCTCTTACGCTCCGTGAGCTTGTAGAGCGCTACAAGAACGCACCCGAACGCGCGGGTCTCAGCAATAAGACGAAGGCAGGCTACGCGGTCATCTTCCGTGCCCTTACTGAGCTACTAGGTCCGGAAAAGGCACTGGACCGGATAACACGCGATGATTGCCGACGCGTCCAGGATATCCTCACCGCGCTACCGCCCAACGCTACGAAGCGCTTCCCGAGACTCACGCTGGAACAGGCAGCCATGAAAGCGAAGGCGGAGGGGCTGCCGCCACTAAAGCCAGCGGCGGCGAACTCCTACCTGAATAACCTCGCGTCTATCTTCAATTGGGCTGTGCGCGAGCAGCTAATGGAGCGCAACCCGGCAAAGGGGCTTCGGATAGCTGATAAGAACGGCGGCAAGAAGGGGAGGAAGAAGCCCTTCACCTTGGAGCAGTTGAAGGCGATCTTCAACGCTCCGCTCTATACCGGATGCGAGAACGACGAAGAGGGTTACGCACGGCCGGGACCCAACCGCCCGCGACGCGGTCGCTTCTGGGTTCCTCTCCTCTCGCTTTGGACCGGGATGCGGCTGAACGAGTGCTGCCAGCTATTGGTTAGCGACGTGCGCGTGATCCACGGCATTGACTGTATTGTTATTCAGGAGGCATCAGACGACGGTGAGGATGCCGAGACCGAAAAGCGGGTCAAGACGGACGCTGGCGAACGCTACGTGCCGATCCATCCCGAGTTAAAGCGGATCGGGTTCATGGAGTACGTCACCGCAATGCGCGAGGCTGGCGAGGTGCGGATGTTCCCGGAGCTTCCGCGCGGCAAAGGCGGCTACTACAGTGACCCGTTCCAGAAGTGGTTTGGGCGTTTTCTTGAAAAGGCCGGAGCCAAACGTCCGAAAACCTCCTTCCACTCGTTCCGTCACACCTACCGAGATGCCCTGCGAGAAGCTGATATCTCAGCCGAGCGCGCGCGGGCTCTGGGGGGCTGGACATCCGGGAACGGTACTGATGCAATTTATGGTGAAGGATTACGCGCTGACACACTCGCCAGGGAAATCGAGAAAATCAGATACCCAGGACTAGACCTGCGGCATCTCTACATTTGAAGCTTAGCGGTCAGGAGCGGGTTCACGTGCTTCCTCGCGTGCGTCTTCGCGCGCCACTGTCTCCGCTGCGCGTTCAAGCCTACCCGCTCCCGCCCGCGGCACCAGTCGCACCTCGAAGGCAGGAGCGAACTTGCCGTGGAACTAGGTCCTTCACCTTTCAATCTGGTACTCGATGTTTTCGCTCGGCTGGTTTATCGCTCCTGGAGAGCCTCACCTTCGGATGCCCAAGGGGACCGGCCTGACCTTGAAGAAGATCAGTGAAGAGCATCGACAGTACCTTCTAGATCACGCGCTACGCTCCGAACTGCAGCGGCTTCGCCATAAGGAATGGAAGCGACGGCGGAACCTCGCGCGCTTAGGAATGCAAATGGAGGATGTCGCGCCGGTTACCGCACCAGCGTTCGGGCCCACTCATGTCAAGGTTGTGTCCCCGAAAGTCCTCGATTTTAACACGGCCTATGTTCGGACGATTCGCTTATTGGACCGAATCAGACGCGGCGTGCTCCATCGAGGGCAGAACCTATTTGTGGACCTTCAGCAATGCGAAAGCCTAACGCCGGAAGTGGCTTTGGTCCTGGCCGCCGAACTTCAGCGCTGCCGGGATCTTCGACCCGGCTCGATTAACGGTCGAGACCCTCGCGATCCAACCACATCCTACTTACTTCACGAACTTGGGTTTCGACGCCTTCTTGGATTTAGACCGCGGGAATTCCCCACGACGAACGAAAGGACGCGGCGTACCTATATCCAAATGCATTCCGGGCGAGAGGGTGATTCATCGCTCTTCAGCCGGCTGACGGAGCTTGTATTGGGCGAATACGCCACGGTCACTGATCAGGCACTGACCAGCGACTTGGCGATCGGTCTCAATGAGGCGATGTTGAATGCGGTGACGCATGCCTATATTGACCCAAAAAAGCTGATTTTCCCGGCCAGCCCAGATCATCGGTGGTGGATGGCCGGCTATAGAGACGCCGGGCGCCGTGAGATCCTTTTCATCTTCTATGATCAAGGGCTGACGATTCCCGGTACGCTGGACCGGAAATTTCCTGAGCTTTGCGCTGAAGTCGCGGCAGGGCTCAAAATGCTGCTCGGTCGCCCGGACGATGGTAAATTAGAAGAGCAGCTTCTGAAGGCGGCAATGGAGATCGGGCGCACCTCGACCCGTAAGCGCGGTCGGGGCTATGGGCTTAATGACATCCGCACTCTAATCGAAACTTCCCAGGGGGGGAGCCTGACAATCTTGAGCGGTCGTGGGCGGTATGACTATATCTATGGCGAGCATGAGCGGACCGAAACGCTCCCGATATCGTTCACTGGCACGCTCATTGTGTGGCGGCTAGTCGGGAGCGAGAAGGTGCGATGGTCCGATGGAAACGATGGCCGTGATCTCGATAGCTAAGCAGTTTTCGCCCTATCCCTTCGGACGTTACCGTAGGGACGGCGATCACTCAGGGGAGGCGTTCAGAGAGGACGTTCTCCTTCCGGTACTCCGAAAGTCGGATCGGGTCATAGTCGACCTCGACGGTGTGAAGGGTGGTTTAGGTTCATCCTTTCTCGAAGAGGTATTTGGCGGGCTTGTTCGCGAACACGGTTTTTCAGTCGAAGAACTCGAGCGCCGACTGGAAATCGTTTGCCACGAGAACCCCCGACTGAAGGAGCGCTCCTGGACTTACATTCGAGAGGCCGCAAGTGGCCGCTGAAGAGCGGCAAAAGTGAATTGGGCTGATGTTGAAAAGGCCGCTCCATGGTTTTCCATGGTGGTGTCGATTGTCGGTTGGTTCATTACAGGAGCCATATCGACAATCGGATCACGTCAGACTGCGGCTGAGGAACGAAGGCTCGCGCGCATCAGCGATGCCGAGGCGCTGATTTTCCAGATCCTCGATAAAGCAACTGAGCATTTTCTTCTGCCAGGGAGCGACCCTTTGGCTGTCAATCGCCAACAACAGCTCCAGGCTAGTTTCGCGCGTCTTAATACGATCATCAAAGATATCTATTCTGGCAAAACGGTGCCGATCCAGGTCTCGAAGGACTGGGGAGAGTACTGGGAGGCATGCACTGGAAACGATGCAACCGATCAGGATCGACCCGCTTCGGGACAAAGAGACCCACGCTTTCGCCACTTGAGGGATTGTGCTCAGGCATTGGCTGATAGTGTGAAAGTCCATGAATAAGCGCGTCGCGAGCAACCAAAGGGCATGACGAGGCAGCGGCCCGTCGACCTGCGCAGCTCCCGGTTATCGTCAGAGCACTGAAGACTGCGCCGGAGGTCTTGCGGGTCGTGCTCGGGAGATGGGCTGGGAGCGTCGCAGTAAAGCGGTTACGGCCGCGATTTCGACGGGGCGCGCGTTAGTCGGGCGAGTGCCGTGAATGCTGCAACGGGTTGCACCACCGATACCGGTCGTCGGTGTAACGTCCGAGCATTCAGCGAGCATTCAGCGCGCAATGTTCCGGCAGTGCCGCCAAGAGCGCACGTTGGAGGGTGGCATAGGGAGGGGCCAACACAAACCGCGGAGCGCCTCTCGCGCGCACCCGAAGTCTGCGAATAATGCGGCGCCGTTCCAGACGCCGTAGTGCTTCCGGCGGTGCAATGCCTCCGGCTGGCGTCTGTGTCACGCCACCGAAATTCACCAGCCCTTCCATCAACTGTTCCGCGGCATCACGATCGCCGTCGCACGCGTAGAGCAGCTCACGAAGGAAATCCATCAAGTGTCGACGATCGAAAGACGTGGGTGCGAGCGTCATGGCAAGGGTCTCCCTGATTCGGGTCATGCGGCGTGCGGCGTCTTCGCGCGCAGCCTCTAAGATGGTGAGGATGTTTACTGGACCGTGCAGTGAGCGCGCCGCGTTGTCGCGAACATCGGCGAGGTAACGCATCTCGAAGCGCACCCGATCAGCGGTTTTGGCATACACGCAAAACTGTATGCCGCGACCGAGGTGCAACGTAACGCTGTTGCTGTTCTGATCGTGCCCCTCTTCGATCTCCTCCACTGACGGAAGGTGCATGCGCAGCCGGAATTGCCCCGATGCTGCACGGAGGCGATCTGCCAAGAGCGCGACAACGGTGCGTGCGCGGTTTGTCTCCAGCTCCCAATAGCACTCCGCCTGCGCTACAGCGTCGAAACTCGGAGCGGTGACGTGGACGGGCGGCAACGCGTTCGTCATCGTCGGGACTAGGCGAGCATGGAGGAGCGCTTCCACATGCCGGAGGTAGAGGCCCAAGCGTTCTCGCCACCACTCTCCGCGACGTTCTAACGTTGTACCGCCCTGACGCAATGTTCCCAAAAGCACGTTGTCGTTACCATCCAATGCCGCCGCGCGCGCTGGCGCCTCATTGTCAGGACAAGTCGCAAGCGCCTCTTCCGGCGACATGGCCTCCAGTTCCACCACACTCGCACCGGCACGGTGGTGTGCCAGGAAGCGCGTAGGGTTCAGGTCCAGCTCCAGCACCAGAGTGGCGATCCCGCCTTGCGCTGCATTGGCGTGGTGCAGCCGACCGCTTCCAGAAAACAGCCACCCACTCATGACCCGGAGTGTGCGCGTGTGCGGCGTCCGGTCCGACTGCACACGGAACAGCGGGCGCGCGACTAATCCTGATTGATCCCCTATATGCTCCATGTACTCAGAAAGCTGTTCCACTGAGGAGTAGCCGATCCGCATGGTCACCCGGACCTTGATGCGGTCATGCTTCGCCTCACCCGACAGGAGCACCGTAGATGGATTGAAGGCGCGCATCCCTGAACGGCGCCGCTCGCGAACCGGGACTGCACGTCCCGCTACCATGATCCTGTTCATTACCCGATCGCTCGCTTTGATGCTGTGGATGCGGTCCCCTACAGGAGTACAAGAAGCGTCTGCGCCCGCCTCGGATCAGTACAACGGGTCATTGTCCTCGGGCTCCGTTGGCTGCAACGCCTCTACGCGCGCGAACACGTCGCTGCCGGCCTCGCCGAAGAAGGTTTCATGCATCGCTGCGAGAAGCGCTTGGGCGCGCTGTGCATGCGGGTCCGCCGCCACTGGAGAGTTGAGCCGCAGGTCATCGAAAACCCCCAGCATTTCCCGGATCGCAAACTTGTCCCTCTGGATGCGGGACAGTTCGCGGGCGAGCGCAGCCATCCCCTTCGTGTCGCCCGCCGCGCGCGCCACGTTGAACCGCTGCAACAAGGCACCGGAGAGGACAGCGTGTAGATGATCGGTTTCGGCGAGAAGCGCTTCTGGAGATTTTCCTTTGTACGTGGCGATCCGGAGACGCCGCGCCTTCTCCAGCCAATTGCGGACGGTGCGAACCGTCACGCCATAGCGCGCGGCTATCTCAGCCTGAGGGCGATGCTCCATGCTCATCACGAGCACGGCGCGCAAGCGCTCCGTATCCGGTGCCGAGCTACGCGCCCGACTTCGTCGGTTCACTGTCGAGTTCGCGGCGGCCGGAGGAGTGATCACCGGGACGCCATCGCCACCACGATGGCGCTGGCGAACCGCAACGCTGGAGGTGCTCACGTGTGCTGCGCCACTTTGCGACGGGGCGCGCGGCGCGACCCTGGGTCTGGAACGGTCAATCCTGCCCATTGCAGCACCTCCCGTGCCTGTTCGATGGCGTTCTGGTGCAGCTTGCGAACTGCTTTGATTTGCTTCGCGTCACCGATCGCGATCACGTCCAGCATGAGAAGCTCGATCCGCCAGATGATCGCGGCAGTACTGAGCGCCATGCGTGTAAGGTATTCGTCGACGCTCATGGCAAATGGGTCTGGCGTCTCCATCCAGCCGTGACGGTCTGCAAGAGCAAGCTTCTCGGTCAGGCTCATTCCGGCGAGTTCAGACACGTCGACGCCGAGGCACATTGGACCCTTACGCATCGGCAATCTCCGACGCGCGAAGCTGCCGCTGCGCGCTGGCGATCTTGCCTTCAGCAAGCTTGTGGCCGAGGAAGCGACAGGGCATTGGATAGTTCATCGGGGCTGGTCCATATCAGGCCAGGAGTGCTCGCTGTGCGCGTGCTCCCCCGATGCTGGGAAGATTAGTACTTCGTCGGGTTCGCGGTGCGGCTCAACGGGAGGTTCGAGCGAAACTCGACCGCAGAGGTTGCCAGCCCAGGACGGCGCTGCGAAATGCAGCCGAGAAGGACAAGATGTTCGAGCGCAGCTCGGACGGCATCCGGAGCGCTGTCCAGCGCGCGCGCAATATCGGCGGGCGCGATAACCTTCCAGGTGCCCCCTGCCCAGCGATGGACCTTATCGAGCACCTGAAGTGCCAGGAGCGGAAGGTTGAGATTGACCTCCTGGACGAGCGGATGGAGCTTGTCGACGGCCCTTTCCAAGTCGCGCCGCTTCTGTTCGTCGGCGGGTAGCTTGGTGGTGTAGAGGTCCACAAGATCGATTTCGGTCTTGGTGCGCGAAGCGAGGCTCGGCGAATAGTCCGGGCGCACGAACGCGCCGAACGTGCGACGGGCCGGCCCACCGAAGATGCCATCCATTGCCACGAGCTTCGCGCGGCGCTGCGCTTCCTCGGTTTCGGTCGTCTCCGTCGCGCGCACGCGGCGCACGTCACTTAGGTTGATGGACACCGGTGATCTCCTCTGTTGCAACGGATTGCACCGCTACGCCGCAAGTTGACGGAGGCCGAGCGTCAGCGCATCGCGCGCCACCTCAGACACGCTAACCGGCCGGCGCGCCTTCTGCGCCCGCCGAACAGTCTCAAGCTCCAACTCCTCGATCACGGAGACGGGCAGGAGCCACCCTACCCTCTTCGTCTTCCCAAGCGTTCTAGGGCGCATGTTTAGCCTCTCAGCGCAGATCAATTGCCTCGCGGTGGATCACCGCAAATACAAAATATCAATATCATAAGTAATGTGCAAGGTAAATACTTAGGAACGACACTACCAATTCTTAATCAGCGCCCTTGGTGGCGTCTATTCCCGGCATCAACTGCGCCATGCATGCGAACGTCAGCGTGTGCTGGGTCGTTTCGGAGCGGGTCGCCTTGACCAAAGGGCGGCCGAAGCTGCCGTTCCTTTTCGAAAGCTAGTGCAAGTATCGTCGCGATCCGGGGCGGGCGGTCGAGTGGCATCGCGCGCAAGGCGCGCCGCAAGGCTGAGGCAGGAGCCGCTGCGTGTTAGTGGCTGGGGAAGTTTCAGGATCGCGACTGGGAGCTCGCGTTTGCAACCCGTTGCACGGCGCTACTGCGTTCGACCCTATTTTCTCGACCTCTTGGCTTCGTTTAGCTGGTCTGCGCAGAGGTCCTCGATCGCCTTCAACGCCCGATCAATTAGCGGCTTCAGTTTGTCTTCTCTGCTGCCGGCGTAGAGGGTGCGGCGGCACTCGCGCTTCTCTCCAGCGTCAACGGACTTTCCCTGCACCTCTTCTTCCGCCATCTCCGAAAAAAGGCTGGCCGCTACTAATATGTCATAACGCGCCTGAAAAAAGTCATCGAAGGGTTTTGCCGCTTGTGGGCCAAAGTACGTCTTTACAAGCAGCCTCGCCTTTGCCAAGTCTGCAAATGCTTCGGAGAACTTGTTGACACGCTCGACGGGGACGAAGGCAGCGCGGCGCTGGATGGCGAGACCCGCGTCTTCGTCTTCCGACTTTTGTCGCGTCTCACCTTCTCCCTCGAAAATGATTGGCGAACGGATCACGTTGAAGGCTTCCCGAACGCGGTATGCGGCTACAAGCGCCTCTTCTGCAATCTCGACTTTGCGCTTGCCGAGCAACTGCCTGCGCCACGTCGTGACACCAATCCCCGCGAAGACTGCGCCCGCGGCAACACCGAGGCTCTCCACAATGCTTCCAATGGCTTGGAGCCATTCGGTGTAGTTCGATAGCTCGGACAAGGATACCCCCCCCTTTAATACTTTGTCGGTGGCGGGGGTATCGCGCTCCCTAGAGCGCCTCCGCAAGGCGAACCTGTAAGCATCAGGCTCGTGTTTCTCTTGCAAGAATGTAGGCGACCGTTGACGGCCCCCAATTCCCTCCCCGCGCCGTCCGAACACCTCGCGCGTTGAGAGCTTGCGCGATCCCACGCATGGTTGTGACCCCGGCCGCCCGGATTTCCCGGATGATCGGCAGGACGTTGGCCGCAAATGCGTCGGCGAGCGCCTTGGTAGCGGCGGCGCCCTTAATAGAACCCTTCATCGGGTCCGGGCTTCCGAGGCGCTTACCGCGAGCCTTTGCCGCCGCTAATGCCTCTCGCGTGCGCTTGGAAATCATCTCGCGCTCATGCTCGGCGACGGCGGCGAGAATGTGAACCGTGAGCCGGTTCGCCATGGGCATATCTGCCGCAACGAACTCCACACCATCATTCATCAGCTTGGCGATGAAGTAGACGTTCCGAGCAAGTCGATCGAGTTTTGCAATGATGAGCGTTGCCTTGTGGCGCTTCGCAGCCCGGATTGCTTTATCGAGTTCCGGTCGATCGGTGCGCTTGCCACTCTCCACCTCTGTGTACTCTTCCACAAGCGACCACCGGCCGCCGTTGAGGTAGTTCATGACGGCCGCCTTCTGCGCCTCGAGCCCGAGTCCGGAACGGCCCTGCTTATCCGTGGAGACCCGGTAGTAAGCAACGAACCGACCCTTTGCCATGCTGACCTCTTTCGGACCTCTACAAGGGGGTTCCGTTCAAAACCCCTACGCACGTTTGGCATTTGAACAGAACTTGGCTGTTCAGGCAAGCGGGCATATGCGACCCACCCGCGGGTGTGTAGTCACGAGGGTAGATCGAAGATGACGAGCGATGAGGTTCCCACCGGACGGAGAACAATCCCCGGCGCGCGGATCGAGAGGTACACGACCATTCTCCGCGAGAAGTCTCGGCCGCCGAGCCGCGGCGGCAATACTAAGGCGCTGCACGTGCATGTGCTCACCATCGGAGGGCAGACGTACAGCTTCTTAGCGCTGGGTTCTCAACAGTGGGTCTACAAGACCGATACCGTTTCGTTCGATTACGAGATCAAAGATGGCAAATACCGCAACGTGGTGAAGGAGACGATCCGGGTACTGGACAAGAACGGCAACCCGGTCACTCGCGGCAATCGCGGGTTCAAAAAGACGCTGCGGACCGCGACGACGCGCGCACCGGTAAGTCGACGCGAGTGGCGGGATTGAGGCACGTCGGAAATCCGGAAAAAAGCGGCAAGCGGCTATAACATTCCATCGTCGTCTTCAGTGTCACTCTACGGCGGCACCCCGTCATCAAGAGAGCCTCGACGCTTGGCCGGTCCTGGCAAATGTCGAAGTTAGGAAAGAGATGCTGGATCGCGCTTTCGACGCGACCTTTTTGGGCGGAGCAACTCTTGGCCATTGATGACAATGGTGCGAGCGAGATCGGGCCAAAGCCCCGCCAATCGGCGTGCCAGAAGAGAAATCATTCCGTCGGGCGTGGCGATGTTTTCCAACGCGGCTGCCGGAGCAACGTCGAGCGCGTAATAAGAGAATGACGGAGCATCGGTCGCGATTATGGACGCGATGTTGATGGGGGCTGGCGTCTGCGGCGATGCCATGTCGAGATCGAAGACGAACACCCATGCCGGTACATGCGGCGGGCGCTCACGGCCTGGCTGGAACAAATTGAAGGTGCCGTCTCCCTGAGGCACAAGAACGGGCTCGCCGAGATGCGGCTTCCAGCTATCCCACACGGCTTGCGGTATGGCGAGTGCACAACCGGCGCAGCGCTCGCTCCGGCCAAGCTGGAATTTGAACATCATCTGGTAGAACGTGCGCTTGAACACGTTCGCGATGTTCGGCCCCTCGACCTTTTCCGACATGAGCCGGGGAGTTTGGTTGAGCATCTCCGCGAACCGCTCCGGCAACATGCGCAGCGTATCTTTGAGGTTACGGACTGCGTGGCCGTAGGTCCCGTGAAAATCCATCGTCTGAATTTCCAGCACGCCGAAGCGCCCGACGTGCGGGCGTCCGTCCGCCCATTCGACTTCGATGATGGTGACGTCAAACGAGAATTCCGGGGACCGAGACGTGCTCGGTATCGAAAGCTCTCCGCCGAGCTTCTCATCGAAATAGATGAAGACGCGCTCGCCTGCATTGAGCCGGTCTGCCACTTCGGCCCGCATCTCGGGATCGGCGAGCCGGATCGCCGGCATGATCGTGGCAGGCTGTGCGTCGCCGAAACCGAATAGGCGACGGACCGTCGAGCTTAGAAGGCTCGGGTCAAGTGCCCGATAGGGGCAGACTAGCCAATCCTGTCGCCTCCCTCCCGAAGTCGTGCTGACCGTGCATACGCCGCGTGATTTCTCATTCTTGATGCAGCGGTTCGGTTCGCCCTTAGCTGCGCTAAGGAACGGGCATCGCTCCATTTGTTGATCACGTAGGACGGCATCGTCCGAGCGTGCCATCGGATAGATGCGATGGCCGAACCACTCGCTGATGAAGTTGCCTCCTTTGCGGGTGCCCGCACCAATCTCCGTCACGGCTAGGCTGGTATCTTGTACCGTGACTTAACTGGCGCAGCGGCTTCGTACGTACCCTCCAACGCGCGCCTAATCTCAAGAGCTACCGCTTTTGCAAGAAGCGGCGGCACGGCATTGCCTACTTGATCGTATTGGTCTGAATAGCTGCCTTCGAAAACGAACCAATCGGGAAAGGATTGGATGCGGGCCGCCTCCCGGATCGAGATTGTGCGGTTCTGCTCAGGATGAATGTATTCGCCGGACTTCGGATCGCGGAACCTCGTAATGATCGAGCGCGCGATCCCATCCCACGACATGCGTCGAAAACGGCGCGTATGGTCCTTACGGAGCGCCCGCTGCATGCCCGCCGGCAGGAGCCAGCGCGGGAGATCGCGCCAATCCTGCCCTGGCCGCAAATGCTCGATACGTTGGAGGTTTACACTCGAAAGGCGTGGGGCATAGTGGTTGTGAAGCGTAAGCCCCGAGTGAAGCCGCATCGCGCGCTGGAATGGGGTCTCGGGCGGACGGTCGTAAGCGTTTACCACCCCTCCGCTTTCGACAGCGGGGAGATCGCCAATTGCCTCGCGGATCGTCAGGAACCCCGCACTCTCCTCTCTCGTGATCGTACGGTTCGGCACAAGATCGCCGATCCCGAGGCGACCATGCGTTGGGACCGGGAAGCCCACGACTTGCGTTCCAAGATCGGCCCGCCAGCCTACGAAGAACATGCGCCACCGCATCTGCGGCACGCCGTATTGTGCCGCCAGAAGCTCGGCACACTCGATCCGATAACCCAACTCGCTGAACGCCCGGCCAATCCATTCAAGCAGCACACCGCCGTGAAGGGTGGCTAACCCGGGAACGTTTTCGATCACGATTGCCTTCGGCCGCATTTCTCCGGCGATGCGGATGAATTCGCCAAAAAGGCCGTTGCGAGGATCGTCTAGCTGGCGCTGACCAAGGATGCTGAACCCTTGGCACGGCGGGCCGCCGATGAGCAGATCGAGCTCTCCCCGCGCAAGGCCGAGAGACCGCATGATCCGCTTACCGGGCAACATACAGATATCGCCCTGATGGAACTCTACACCTGGAAAATTGCGCTGATACGTGCGGGCGCACGCCCCGGAGATATCCGAGGCGAACACAACGTTGAAGCCGGCAGCATGGAGACCGAGCGAGATGCCGCCCGCGCCTGAGAAGAGGTCGATAGCTAAAGGTTGATCGCCGCCGAAACGCGCGCGTTGCGGAGGATCGAGCCTGTAATCCGCAGCGGCCCGGCGGGGTGGTCGCGGCATGTGAGCCCTTTTCTTCGCTGTCCCTGGTCAGCGGTTTAGGCCGGCTTGCCGCGATTCGCGTTTTGGCGTCAACCTCGGTCGAGAGGAGCCCGCCAAAGAGCCGGGCGGACGTGACACGATGGACACAATTCCACCACAGCGCCGCAGCGCCTTAATGGCCCGGATACGGAGCAAGGACACCGGTCCGGAAATGCTCGTACGTCGGACCGCGCACCGTCTGGGGTTCCGGTTTCGGCTCCATCGGAGGGATCTGCCGGGCGCGCCCGATCTCGTCTTTCCTGGCCGCCGGACCGTGATCTTTGTCCACGGCTGCTTTTGGCATCAGCATGCCGGTTGCCGCCGGTCCAATGTGCCAAAGACCCGAGAGGACTATTGGCTTCCGAAGCTCGCCAGAAACGCTGCCCGGGACCGTGAGAAGACGACAGAACTGGAACGGCTTGGCTGGCGCGTCGCGATCATATGGGAATGTCAGACGGCCGAGCCCGTCCGGCTGGCTGAAATCATCGTTGCTGCGCTCGCATCGGATCAATGAAGCGGCTGTCCCTTTGCCGGTCGCTCCCGCTGGAGTTCCTCGACCGCCCGCGCGATCCGTAGGAACGTTGCGTGGCCCCTCGTCTCGCCTTCAGCCAAGAGGTCTTCGGCGCGCCTCTCCGCCTCCGATTTGGCATCGGCTCCATACCGTTTGATGAGGAGACGCGCGCACCGCCAAATGTCGATTTCTGGAACCATGGTGCCAGAAGCGTAGCGCGTGCGAACCGGCCGGCTCAAACGATCGCGTGCAACCAGTTGCACGCCAAAGGGTCAATTTGCGCTGCTACAATTCAGTGCTACACTTTACATGAGCGTTGGCGGTCCAAAGCCGCAGAAGTCCTAGGGTTTCATGGATGGGGGTAATTTTCCCACCCCATCCGCCATTTACACCTGAAACCAAGGTGTAGCCTAGAAGCTCGAGAAATCTGGCCTAGGGTTCGAACCAACCAAACGCGTGGGGCCATTCGTGTAATACGAGACCCAATCTTTCTTGCAAAAAATCCGGGGCGTTCTGTCTGGCCATCAAAACAGCAGCGTAGGGCAGGAAGAGCATGGAGACTGACCGCCAGCCTTGCTGGCAAAATTTGTCATTTACATCTGGGGTAAGCGCGAATTCCGCTGGATACAGGTGACGACCGCTGAGGTTCACGTAAACGATCGCGTCCAGCCGCGAGCGATCTGCGTAGTGCTTTGCCTTTCCAACGAGTGCTGTGGCGATCTCCCGCGACACCTCTTCAAACGGCATCGGTCGCGAGCCAGACCATGGCTCCATCACGTCGGAGATGCACTTCGCTGCCTCATATCGGCGAAGTCGGTCTTTCCACTCCTTGTCGCGCAGACGTCCCCCGAGAAGAGTTCTTTCTTGGAACCTGGCCGATCGGAAAATCACGTCGACGGGCTCGTCTTTACCGACCTGTATCTCCTCTTCTGAGAAAGTTACTCCGGCGCATCGAAGGAACGCTCGGACAACCATGCACTCTCGTACCGCCTTTCGTTCGTTTCGTAGAAGTGCAAGTGTTTCGCGGGCGTGCTTCCGGAGCTCTTCGAGGTATTCCTGATCTCCTTCGCCCATAGCCGACCGTTCCCTGGCAATCTCGTCACTAGTATCAGGCCACTCGCTCTGAGTTTACCGGCCGGCTCGGCGACGGCTGTGCCGGTATCTCGTTGTGCAGCGACAGCGGACAGTAGCCGTGTGATTATTTCTACCGAACAGAGAGGGCGTAATGAACCGTCGCAAGTTCATATTAAAGCTGTTGCGGACCACCTCGTTCTTTGCGCTCTCAGCTTCTCTCTTGCACCGGCTAGATTGGGAACGGGCTAAATCCATAGAATTCAGCGTGGGCGGCCTCTCTGCCACGTTCTACCCGCCCACAAATAGGCAACCAATTATTGGAACCGCAGCAATCACGCTGGACGAGGTTGTCTCGCGCGGGGGCGGAACGGTAGGCGCACCGGGCACAACTATTCCCATTTGATGCCGATATCCAAGTCGTCGAAACTACTTTAGAAATCGCGCCTGAGCTGATCTACCTTCTTCTTGCACCAGTTCCATCGAAAGTGCGCTCTTAGTTGCCGACGCCACTCGACGCGCCGCGGCTCAGCCGGTCAGCAGCTGCTCGGGCGGTCGCGGCGGGGCGAGCGGGACGCGCTCTTCGGCGCCGGGCGGCAGGCGGATCGTCTTCTCGTCGACGACGATCGTTATCGAGTCCGCGCTCGCAC
>Ga0310821_100655_pt1 | contig 14919 bp, 13 predicted proteins | sample P4_ome_FD_201300 | JGI IMG/M metagenome (GOLD analysis project Ga0310821, IMG submission 201300) | Sorghum-adapted microbial communities from Joint BioEnergy Institute, Emeryville, California, United States - P4_Day56_Rep1 | ecosystem: Engineered > Bioreactor > SSF (Solid state fermentation) >... | reverse complement strand
ATCAAGCAGTTATTGGTACTCCAATGGGTATAACATTTCCGCTGTTTTTTCCTGGGCGATTGGGCTCATTGTAGGATTGTTGTTCACAAGCACCAGCATCTTCACAGGCCCGCTCGTAAAAGTCGTTGGTGGGATAGATTTAAGTTTCACCTCGTCGGCCGTTGTTGGCGCACTATTCTATTATATTTTGTTAAAGCTGTTTCCAAGCAATGTGAAAGAGCTTGATGATGAGGTTCCACAAAACGTATAGCCTGCCAGCATATGTGCGGGAATTTAATAGAAGATGAGATAAAATGAAAGACCAGTGGTAAAGTAATGTAGTTAAAGTTTGAAATGAAGGGGCTGACCCATAACCTTTTTATACGATAACTAGTGACTTTAGACCTAGTTATCATTCCTCGTGGTGGCTGTTAAGCCATGGGGGTTTGAGTCAGCTCCTTCATAACTTTGTTATGAAAGGTGTAGTATGTATGGTAGATAAAAAAACTCAATACCATCCAATTCTTGACGCTTTTATAAAAGTTGCTCCATTACTTAATGATTTATTCTTAGAGGACATTCTTATTAGTGTTTCTGACAAGGAAAATTTTTTACTGAGTGTTCCAGCAAAAACATTTTCACTTGGAATAGAACCTGGTTTCCCTCTTCGAAAAGGTGATGTCGTTTGGGAGGCTGTTAATTACAAAAGAATAGAAAAAGGTTTTATTCCGGAAGACGTCTTTGGTTTTCCAATTATAGCCACGGCTATTCCTCTTTATGATGAACAGGGTGAAATTATTGGTGGTGTAGGGGTTGGAGTAAGTATGGAACAACATAATACTTTATTAGGAATTGCTTCAAGGTTATCAGAAGCTGTTCAACAGGTTGCGGCAACAATTGAGGAACTTGCCAGTTCTACTATAATTTTATCGGAAAATATGAACCAAATTAATGAACAATCAAATCATGTTCTTCAAAGTATGAAAGAAATAGAAAATGTGGCAAAAACAGTAGGACATATTTCTAAACAGAGTCATGTTCTGGGATTAAATGCTTCCATTGAAGCGGCCCGTGCTGGAGAATATGGCAGAGGGTTTTCAGTTGTAGCTACGGAAATACAGAAGATGGCAAAAAATTCAAGTGATCATACAGATAAAATAAGAAATTCTGTCCATAAAGTTGATGAGCTAATATCACGACTGGACTCTTCCATATCAAATATAAATGCCGAAACAGAAAAACAATCTGCTGTTACAGAGGAGTTATCAGCAACGATGCAGGAAATCAGTGAAAATGCTAGTTTACTTGCCGATATTGCTAAGAAAACGTTAGGAGGAGAAACGAAATAAGAAATGATTAGATAGAAATGGCGAGCTTTTTTATATACATAGTCTTTTGTGTATAAATAACAGTAACTTTACTAAAGAAGGTGAAGTCATATGATAAGCATTCGTCCAGAACAGCTTTCTCTTAAAGAAAACTATAAATTATTAACGGGAACAGTTATTCCCCGTCCGATAGCTTTTGTTACCACTCTTTCTACTGTTAACCAGATCGTCAATGCTGCTCCATTTAGTTATTTTAATATCATCAGCAGTAACCCTCCATGTTTATCTATTTCAGTACAGCGAGTAAATGGTAATATGAAGGATACTGCTCGGAATGCAGTAGAGCGAGGAGAGTTTGTTGTACATGTAAGTAATGAAGATATGATAGAAGAGATTAACAAAACAGCGGCCTCCTTAGATCCGGATGAAAGCGAACTTGATTTGACACGACTGCATACGGTTGATAGCACACATATTTCTGTGCCCGGTATTAAGGAGGCACCCATCCGCTTTGAATGTAAACTTGAGAAGCACCTTACATTTAATGGGGAAGACGGTAAAATCACTGCTGATTTATTAATTGGTCAAATCGTTTATTACCATATAGCTGACGATTTATACGATCAAGATAAAGGCTATATCCTTGTGAATAAAGTAAAGCCTGTAAGTCGTCTGGCTGGAAATACCTACGCTAAACTTGGTGAACTATTTTCGATTAAACGTCCCACTTAAATCATCTAATCGTCGTATAAAAAGAAAACTTGAACGCTCCCTCCACCTACGCTAACGCTTAGAGGTGGGGGATTCTTGGGTAATCCTCAGTAGCCCAAGGAAGTTGACCAAGCTCAGACCGTAGTCCCTACGGCGATGAGTCTTAAACCTTCTTGCAAAATGTTCTTGGCTGCGTTAATGTCCCGATCATGATGCTCGTTGCACTCTGGGCATGTCCATTCTCTTAATTTGAGCTCCTTCACTTCTTTATTTTTGAAGCCACAACTGGAACAAAGTTGACTGGATGGGAAGTTCTTTCCAACTTTCACAATGGTTCTTCCATACCATTCTGCTTTGTATTCCAACATGGACACAAACTCAGACCATGAAGCATCCGTGATGGACTTGGCTACATTATGATTCTTGACCATGTTCTTCACTTGCAAGTCTTCCGTGCTGATGACTTGGTTTTCGCGAATCAGCTTGGTAGACAGCTTGTGAAGGAAATCATGACGGGCGTTGGTAATCTTCTCGTGAATTTTAGCTACTTTGATGCGTGCTTTGCGCCAATTCGCCCCACCTCTGGTTCGTCGGGTCATGGTTCTCTGGGCTTTCGCTAATTGCTTCTCATACTTTCTGAAATACTTCGGAGCCTTTTCTTTCTTACCATCAGAAAAAATGGCGAAATCTTTTAAACCGAGGTCGATCCCCACTGCTTTTTCTTGATCTACTGGAACATAGGGACAGTCGTTCATTTCACAAAGGATGGAAACAAAGTATTTTCCAGAGGGATTCCGACGAATGGTAGCAGAAAGAATACGACCTTCGACTTCTCTGGACTTCGCAAACTTTACCCAACCGAGCTTAGGGAGCTTGATCTTATTTCCTATGATACTGACTTCAGGCCATTGGTTTTTCTTTTCAATCTTCGTTGTGTAGGATTGTACAGGGTTCTTCTTACTTTTAAAACGAGGTGCATCATTTTGCTTTTTGAAAAAGCGATCAAAAGCATCGGCTAGATTTCGTAGTGAGGACTGCAAAGCATGGGCATCTCCTTCTTTTAGCCATTCTACCTGTTTTTTCAAGGATGTAAGGAGATTAGCACAAGTGTTGTAGGTGAGTCCCTTCCCCGTTTCTTTGTATGTATCATTCCATTTCGCTAAGAAGTGATTAAAAATAAAGCGACTAGAACCAATGGACTTGTTAATGAGAATGGCTTGCTCTTTGTTTGGATACAGACGAAACTTGAATGCCTTGTGCATTTTTTCACCTCACTTGGTTCCTCGGTTTTCAATGTACTGTTTCACCACATGGATGGGAGCACCGCCTGTAGTGAGCAGGCAGAAACTTCTTGACCAGAAATACTCTTTCCACAACTGCTTTCTCACATGAGGAAACTCTTTTTTGATGATACGAGAACTGGCACTTTTGTAAGCATTGATGAACTTAGAAATTATACAACAAGAAACCAAGCAAATCGGATTGATTTCTACCGTTAGAGAAACACCCATTGCCCTGCTTAGCTATTTAAGAGAAAAAAAGCCGGATGTTCAGGTAGAGTCATTAGTAGATCCGGGCCTTATTCATCTTCTCTTCCAGGGAAAGCAAGAGGAGCATGATAAAAGAGTGCGGGAGATGGTACACCAAATCGACGGGAAGGTTGATGTCATTGTACTCTCCCAATATAGCATGGAACATGTAGCCGGGCAGATTCATCCTTCCGTTCCTGTTCTGACCGCTCCCAGGGCTACAGCGAAACGGTGTCTGGCTTATCTCAACTTTGTTTTATTTAATTGTTAATATACCGCTCAAATACAGGGCCGAAATCCTTCACCGTATATTTTTCTCTGCTATCAACCAGCCAGGAGAAAGCCGCCTGGTTCAGCCCTTTAAATTGGTCGACCAAATTGTTTTCCGTACTTGCCACCCGGGTTAAGGTAGTAGAAGCCAAATCAAGGCTTTGCCTTGCAAACCCTAAAGCCACTTCATTTTCGTGTGAAATCTCGGCAATCATCAGAAGCGCTTTGTACAAGTCCTTCAGCTCTTCGAGATGCTTCTTGTGTACATCGATCGAATAAGGTTGCGATCCGATGTTGAATTTGATTTCAACATCCAGATCGACCGTACCGGCCGTTTCAAGCACAACATCCGAAATTTTATAAGTATAATACGGATAGCGGCGAAGCGTGCGCTTTTTGCTTGTCGCACTCGTTCCGTCGAGATGAATCAAAGCTTTGTTCGTAAAGCAATATTCATCTGATTTTGATTTGATTAGAAAATATATTTTCTCGTTGTCTTCACGCATAACATAGTCATCGGCATCGGCTTTGTCGTAGTTTTCCGGTTTGATGACCGTCCCCACATCGCTAAGTCCAAGCATATCAGCCGCTACTTTTCCAAACATCGTCGTATTCCTCCCCTTTTTCAATTAAATCCCAGTTACTTCAATACCATCATAACACGAATAAGAATGGATGAATATCCAAAAATGGCAATGGGTACCTTAGAAAAGACAAGGCTTCACTGTGTTAACACATATTTGGCACAAAAAGGAGGAGCATGAAATGCACCATATAGAAGGTACTATTTTCTCCGGCGAGTTTGATCAAGACGCCAATGAATTCGTCTTAACAAGCGTCAAAAACATTCCGACTCAATCCGTGTTAAAAGCCTGTCAACTCCGGGCCATTTATAACCATCTTGTGAAAACGAAGGAGAGCCACGGTTCCTATACGATGACCGTAAACGACCAGCTCCCCGTACGCCTGAATGAAACGGAAGTCGAGCAATTATTACGCGAACTCCATGACATCAACAAACGTATTCAGTAGTACTTCTTTTATTGTGCTGTCCTGTATCAGCTGATTCATACCGTCTTCCTTTCCGTTCATACACCTCGAAGTAATATTCGTATGGTGTGTCCCGTGATCCCTTTTTCTTAGAAGTGCGTTCCCATTCTTCTTTTGAAATTTCCGGAAAGAAAGTATCCGCATCAAAAACGGCATTCACCTGCGTAACATAGAGCCTGTCTGCATGCGGCAGAAATAGGCGGTATACTTCTTCGCCACCGATAATGAAAGTTTCTCTCTTCCCTCCCGGCTCTACAATTTCTGATAAGATATCATCTATAGAATGATACACAAGGCAGCCTTCCGCCTTGTAAGACGTATTCCTTGTCAAAATAATGTTTGTTCTGTTAGGAAGCGGCTTTCCAATCGATTCAAAGGTTTTCCTTCCCATGATGACGGTTCGACTGCTTGTGAGCTTTTTAAAGTACTGAAGATCCTCTGGAATATGCCATAACAGCTTGTTCTCTTTGCCGATTCCTCTCTCTTTATCCATGGCGAGAATCATGGAAAGCATCAAATCGCCACCTCCATTTTAATAGCAGGATGGTGCTGATAATTTACCAAATTGAAATCGTCAATCGTAAAATCATCAAAGTTTTTGATGTCCGGATTAATCCAGAGTTCAGGTGCAGGATATGGCTCACGCTGGATTTGCTCCTGCAACGGCTCGATATGTCGTTCGTAAATATGTAAGTCGTTAATATTAAAGGTTAGTGTTCCCAGTTCATATCCCGTCACCTGGGCCACCATTCTTTGCAGCACGTAATACTGGAACACATTGAATGGATTTCCCAACGCCAGATCATTGGAGCGGACTTGAACAATCAAATGCAATTTTCCCTGTTTAACCAGCCACTGGTTATTCCATACGCAGGGGTATAAGGCCATTTGATCCAAATCGTCAATATTCCATAAAGAGATGACGTGTCTTCTGGAAGCGGGATTGTTTTTCAATTCCTCAATCAAATTGTGTACTTGATTGGTTATTTTGCCTTTAAGCATGATTGGTTTTCCCAGCTGATAGCCATAGGCTTTGCCTATATTATTGTTTTTGTTTGTCCACTCTTTCCATATCGTTACGTTGTTTTCATCCAGGTACGCACAATCGCTTGTCCGTTTGACATAAAACCAGAGAAGTTCATGGATGGCCGATTTCCAGGCGACTCGCTTTGTCGTCAAAATGGGCACTTCGGTATTATCAAATGTAATTTGTTTTGAAATTACGCTTTTCGTATACGCAGGTGTACCGTCCGCCCATTTCGTTCTAACGTTTTGGTCTTTATCCCAATCACCGTTTTCTATTACATCATTGACTAAATTCTTGTAGATTTGATCTGCTATGCTCATTTTGTTTTACCCACCTCTGTCCATTTCCTGCTTCGACAACAGTACGCTTTTATTATCCTACCGTATTGTCGTCCGTTCTTCCACCATGTTCGAAAGTCAATTTTCTTTCGTCAACGAAATCGATACCCGTTTACCGCACCACTTCGAAAACGGCCCGTTTCTTGTCTGCATCAAAAAATGCGTCCACGACTCGTTTCCCGTTCCATGTAATCAACATATCCGGCGTGGTATGGTGCAGTGTGAATACGACTTTTTTCCATGGTGGCGTAAAGGCGTTCACAGTGTCTTCCACCGTAATCGTAACGACATTCTCCGCAAACCGACAGCGAATACGCTGTTCCAAATAGTGCCCTTCCTGATAGCGTATTGTCGCCCCGTCATCTTCATAAAATGCATACTCGGTCTCCCCTTCTGTAGGATAGATATGAAAAGTCATTGCATCGTCCGGCGTCTTTGTTGATGATTTCGCTTCCGCTTCAGGAAGGATAGCACCTTCTTTGATAAACATCGGCAAAGTTGCCAGATCCGCTTCCACCATAATGTGTCTGCCGCCTTTGATTTTCTCGTCCGTCCAGTAATCATACCAGGTTCCTTCAGGCAAATATACGACCCGATGAAATGTCGACGGTGTCGTGATGGGCGCAATCATAACATACGGGCCCAGCAAAAACTGATCGGATAGGTTCCAGGTATGTGTATCGTTCGGATATTCCATGACCAGCGGACGCATCACGGGAGCGCCGGTCATATAAGCTTCACGGAATAACGTATACAGGTAGGGCAGCCATTTGTAACGCAGTTGAATGTATTTCCTTACAATTTCTTCGATTTCTTCACTAAACGCCCATGGCTCCTGGCGTACCGTTCCGAGATTGCTGTGATTCCGGAAATACGGTGTAAAGGCACCCGCCTGCGTCCAGCGGGCAAGCAGCTCCCCGGTCGCGTCATGGGCAAATCCCCCGACATCTGAACCGGAAAAAGCCACACCCGACATACCAAGATTCATGCACATCGGCATCATCATCTGCAAATGTTCCCAGAAGCTCCGATTGTCTCCCGTCCAGACGGCTGCATACCGCTGCACACCCGCATACCCGGCTCGCGTAAGCACAAAAGGGCGCTTTCCGCGCAGGTGCTTTTTCAATCCATGGAACGTAGCTTCCGCCATGAACAAACCATACACGTTATGTAATTCACGGTGCGTTTTTGGATTGCCGTCATTGTCATGTATGACTTCGGGGTCCATAGTTTTCGTTTCATTGAACACGGCCGGCTCATTCATATCATTCCAAATGCCTTCCACTCCGATATCGGTATAAAACTTCTGCTTCTCCCCCCACCATGAACGGACACTACGGCTTGTAAAGTCCGGAAACGCGCTGCTGCCGGGCCATACGTCACCGAAATACATCGCGCCTTCTACGTATCTGCAAAAACAATTTTGACGAATCCCTTCCTGATAAACCGGATATTCCGGATCTTTTTTTACACCCGGATCGACAATCGGCACCGCATGAATGCCGGCCTCTTCTAAATCCTGAAGCAGCCGCTGCGGATGCGGAAAGCGGGTCCGGTCGAACGTAAAGACCCGGTATCCGTCCATATGGTGAATATCTAAATGAATGGCGTCCAGTGGAATGTTCTTCCTTTGAAAGTGCTCTACAAGATCACGAACTTCTGCCTCGTTCTGGTAGCTGTACCGGGATTGATGATAGCCGATTGCCCATTTGGGGGGCAGCTCCATTCGCCCCGTTAATGTCGTATACTGTTCCAGCACATCTTTTGGCGTAGGGCCAGCCAGTACATAATAATCCAGCTCCCCGCCTTCAGCCCAGAAAGAATACGTATCGTTTGCCGATTTCATATCAAACACGGTTTTAAATGTATTGTCGAAGAAAATTCCGTGCGCATACCCTTCGCGAATGGTCATAAAATAGGGAATGGATTGATACAACGGGTCCGTTTCCGGATTGTGCGGCGCAAATACATCGCTGTTCCACATGGTCATTTTCTCTCCGCGTTTGTCCAAATAGCTTGTTTTTTCACCAAAACCGTAGAAATGGTCAGTTGCGCGCATATCCTTTACGCACATAATTTGTCCCCTGGCGGTATACGTCATCCCCCGTCTTCCTTCGCTTACCAGCAGACGTCCGTTCCTATCATAAACGGCTATGCGAAACGGATGACGCTTTATCTGTACGGATAGCGTATCGCTTCGCAATTCGACTTCCTCTTGCTTCCCGCCCGCTTTTACTCTCACATTTTCCGGCTCTTTTACCAGCGCAAAACTCGTCTCCATTGTAGGTTCATAGAAGGGATGCATCACAATACGAACGATATCGCTCCGATAGAATCTTATGTTCACATATCCATTATCACAAACAAATTTGTAGACAGCGTCAACTTGAGTAAAAGTCTGCATATTCCCTATGTCATGCCATACGTCCGTTCTTTCCTTCTTTTCCTTTTCCGGATGGATGGCGAAACTGGTATCTTCCATCTGCGCTCTCCTCCATTTCTGGATCGGTTGGTTCTCTCCGGTAGTTTGTGCCCGATTGATATAGGATATTAACAGTATTGCTTTGCCATGTATCTACTTTGCTTTTAACGCAACCTCCGACGAATAGATAAAGCAAAAGAAAAAAGCGACACAGATTCTTATTCCGTGCCGCTGCTTGCTTATATTTCCTTCGCTTTTAAGAACAGTGGTCATAACCGTGGTGTTATCCCTGTTAATCCCTCAGGCGTACAGGCTTATACGCATTCTCAACTCCTTGCTTAAAAAGCACGCTGTCCACGCCATATGTAAAAAAGTGAACACCGCGCTCCCGCCAGAATTTGATAAAATCCGGGCTAGCGCCATGCATCCCAATCGTTTTCCCTTTTTCCTTTGCTTTATCGATGACCCTCTGTATGGTTTCCACTACTAGCGGATGGTCAACCATCCCTGTTACGCCAAGCGCTTGAGACAAATCAAAGGGGCCAATATAAAAGAGGTCAATTCCTTCTACATCCAATATTTCGTTCAAATTCTCGACGGCCTGCTCTGTCTCAATCTGCACAATGGTAAGTACACGCTCGTTTTCGCTTTCGATAAACGTATGTATATCAACATTACCATACTCGTCGGCAGCGCAAGGTCCGCCAACCCCGCGTAGACCGAGCGGAGCGAATTTTGACGCCTCTGCGATGCGCTTGGCTTCGTCTGCCGTATGCACCCTCGGCAGCATGACTCCGTCTACGCCTATGTCCAGCACCTTTGAAATAAACGGAAAGTCAGAGGAGGCAACCCGAAGAATGACGGGCGTACCAGATTTTTTATACACAGGTACCATTGCCCGCAAGTCAGCGATATCAATCGGTCCGTGCTCCATATCGATTGCAACAAAATCGATAGACGCTAAGGAGAGGATTTCAGAAACCATGGGAGACGGAATCCTTTGCCAAATACCTAGTATATCTGCTTCGCTCTTTATTGCCTTTTTCAACATGCTACTCATCCTTCCACACAACATCAGCTTTTTATCTTGCTATATCTCTGATCGTAACTCTTCATACCTAAATAATTATATAACAGAAAATTAGTGTAATAAAGAAAATTCAAGCGCTATCATTGCAATCATTACTAACAGCAAAGATACTGTCGCAATCAAAAAGATTTTTCGCAATATCTTATTTTCTGCTGTATGAATACCTGAGACCGACACGCCCAACAGCACACGGGAGGGCGACGCCATCGTCATATGGGACGCACTCGTATTCTGTGCATAACCAAACAACTCTGCAGAGAACCCGGAGTGATGAGCCGCTTGCACCTGGAGATTAATGAACATCGCATTGGATCCCGTATTGCTCCCCGTAAGAAATCCCCCGATACCTCCAATGATGGGAGAAATGACCATGAGGGCAGAACCAAACGCTGCGGCCGCTGCCTGGGCAAGCATGGCCGTCATTCCCGCCTGCGACATAATCTCTGCCATAGCGACGAACGCAAACGTAGAAAACGTGACCGGAAACCATTGCTTTATAGTTAGCCTGATTGATTTGCAAATAACCTTCTTTTTAATGCCGAACACGAAAATCGTAAAAATGCAGGTAATGAGGATAGAAAAGCCCGGCGAATACAAGATCGGCAGTTGAAACGAATACTCAGCTAAATCAAGAACCATATGAGATGTAAGGAAACGCTCTACCGGCGGAATCAATCGGGATAGAAATAACAATCCCGTTAAAAACAAATACGGCAGCATCGCGCTTCCGATGCGATGGACCCGATCGGATGCAGCGGAAGAAGTCATCCGGGATAATGAGGGAGATGCTGTTTTGGCCCGTTTCATAGAAAAGCGAATAAACAATAGCTCCACGCCCATTGCGACGAGCGCTCCCAGCACGCCAGCCAATTCCACGCTGATATAGGCGTTAAATAACCAAACCGAAGCGGCCAGGGATCCTGAAACTATTATCGTCTCTCCCCCTCTTTTTTTAAGACCTTCCCTTCCTCCTGCAAGATAAACGGCCACCAGAGCGAAATAGAGAAACGTGGGAGCGGTCAAAATCGCGCTTCCAGAGCCCAGCGTTTGCAAAGGAATGCCACCCAGATTTGATCCGATGACCGTTCCCGTTGCCAGCGCTCCCCAGGGAACGGCACTTAAACCTACCAAGGATAGGAGCGTGGCTTTATAACGGGAAAATCCAAGTTCAATCAAAATCGGGGCCACAACGATGATGGCAATACCAAAACCGCTCACCGATTCTACTAAAGGGGAAAAAGCAACCACCAGCAGCAAAACCTGGCGTACAGGGTCCGGTGTAGAGTGGGCGATAAAAGAAGCGATAGCTTTAATGAGCCCTTCTTCGTTCATCAAATGAAACAAAAAAATGCCGAAAAGAAGGACATAGGCGACAATCGAAGAGATAAGCGCCCCCTTGATAGACGAATGAAAGAGTTGCGCCGTTTCCAGATGAAACCGGGGCGTGATAGACGCAATCAAAATAGCGATCCCATACGCACCGAACCCTGCCCGCACGGAAGATTGCTTGAGAATAAACAACAGCAAGAAAATGACCAAAATCGGAAACAGAGCCAGCAGAATTGTCATTAGTCTCCCCCTCATTGTTGATGTGTAGAAAAAAATATACTATAGTAGATATGTGTTCATTATAGAGAATATAACTCGTAAAAATCAAGAATTTTTTCTTCTATAGAGGAAATAAAGAGGCTGGGATATGAATGAATTTTGGAAAAAACGTAAAAAATGCCAGAAAAGAACAAAGATTGACACTGGAGGAATTATCGGAACGAAGCGGCGTCAGCCGTTCCATGCTGTCGAAAATTGAACGGGAAGAAAAAAATCCAACCATCCAGGTCGCTTGTCAAATAGCGGAAGCTCTTCATATGACACTGTCACAACTTTTAGGCGAGCATGAAAAACGAGAGAGCCTTTTCATTCCAAAGGATAAGAGATTAGTCTATCAAGATGAGCAATCCGGTTTCAGCCGTTACCTCCTGTCTCCTTCGCTTCCCTCCCGAGGGATTGAATTTATATTGAATGTCATTCCGCCGGGACAGGAATCCGGAGTCTTTCCCCCTCATAAACGAGGCGTGAAAGAATATATCACGGTTGCGAATGGGGCGCTGCGCGTGATATTGGGCAAAGACCTTACGGAGTACGATTTACAAGAAGGAGACTCCCTTTATTTCGAAGCCGATGTGGAACACCAATTTATCAATACGGGAACAGAAGAATGCCGGTATTACCTGATCATCGACTCGCACGATGCAAAAAGCTTATAAGATACTACTAAATACACAGATGAACATATCTAAACAAGTAAGAGAGTGAAAAGGAATCATTTTCATTCTCTTTTTTCTTTTTACAATAAGAACAAATAATGATGTCCAAGGGGGATTGTATGCACCGCTCTGTTTTCTTTTTCCAATGTCTCACTATCGTTCTTTTTCTGTTTGGATTGCTAGCGCCAGTTCCAGTACAAGCCTTCGCCTCACCTATCATTCAGCCCGAACATACGACTTCCTCGCCCGAGCTACCGACTTTCTTTACTAAGGCCGAGAAGAAAGGGATACCTATCACGCAAGCTGCTTCCGACCGCGCAAGCGATATTTATGTTACGTTTGCCCGCCCTTTCGATTTCGAAGCTCTACGTCAGGCCTGGCTTGACAAGGACATTCTTCTACAAGTAACAAGCCGTGGTAAAAGCATCCCGGTACGGCATATCGCCAGAGAAAATTCCCGTGTGCTTCGTCTGGGATTCGGGCAGGAACAGCCTCTGGAGGAAGCCGCGCTTGTCACCGTGGAAATTCGTGATTTACGGCAGAAGCCAATTTTTGCGACCAGCTATGCAGCCTTTGTCCTAAAAGACGCCAAGCTTCCTGCGCTTAAAAACATGCGGCAAACGGGAAGCGGTTCGTTCCTTCTTGAATTCGATGAGCCGGTGTATACCGGCCCGCGCAGCAGCGGATTCGAGTTCTGGAGATTGAATGGGCATGACATATACGCGCGCCTGGTTTCTGTGAAGCCGGAGACGGCGAAAAGCCGGCTCTTCGGCGATTTTCGCCGCTTCGCCATGCTGGAATTAAACCAGGGAGCCCGTTCACTCTATTCCCCTTCGGGTGAGACGAACCGGCTGGAGGGATTCGGGGTTGCCGATTATGCAGGACAGAGAAGTGGAAAACGGCTGCACAATGTTAGAATCGAATTTCGTTCTCCGAAGCCGGTAGAGCCCGTACCTCAGATTCACATGCAATCTCCGGAGCAATTCGTGCTTCGCTTTCCTTCCGAAACAGTGTCGGTATATGGCTTTGGCCTTCCGCTCGGCGCTGACGCCATCCGTTTCGAACGCCAGGACGGTTGGGACGAAAACGGCAAGCCAAAATGGACGACAAAACATGTGCGCTTGAATGAAGATGTGGCACTTGAATACGACGGTTTCACGACTTACTATTTGCATATGAAGAAAGACTGGACAGACATCCTGCAGACCAAAAACGGTGGACCGGAATATGGTGCGCCAGGATATGACCGCGTACGGATTACGCTGTTGAAAGGAAAAGCGAAAGATGCGGGAAGCACTGCCACCAATCAAACCGATATTGTGCGTGAGTTTCGGCTTCCTACCGATACGCGCCCACCCCGCATCGTGAAAACGGAAGCTACGTATACGGCTGTGTCTGACCGTGAAACCCTGACCGTCACATTCGACGAACCCGTACAGATCCCGGGGGCTACCCGGCATCTTACACCTTCGAACGGTGAGTCGGCTGTACCGTCCCCTGCCTTCGAATTCGTGTCGCGAAAAACTGGAAAACACATCCCTGCTTTCGTTACCGGATTTCTTACAGCCAGAGACGATACAACTTACACACTGACACTTCCTAATGAAGTCGCTTTAGCACCTGGCCGATGGGAGCTGGCGGTTCGAAATCTCTCGGACGATGCAGGCAATCAAGCCGACATTCTCAGACGCACCATTGACATTCGCCCGTCCCTGCTTTTACCACACAAGCATACTGAGCCTCCTGCGTTAGCCTGGGGAATCGCCATCGATAACGTGAATGCCGACAAAACACCGGAAGCGGATGAGGATGTGGTCGTCCTGCAGTTCAATACGATTCTCTCCGCCGATGCTCGGGCGCGCGTACATTATTGGATTGCCGGTCAGCCGCTTCCACCCACCGCAAAAGTGCTGGCACGTTCCGTCCGCTTTGATAGCGATAACGACGGTGTTCTGACAAATCAAGATAAGACCGGGACGCGCATGACACTTCTCTTACCCAGGGAAACCTTCGGTATACTGGACGATGCAATAGTGGCCAAACCGGTAGAAGGTATTCATTTCAACGTTCAAGTTGAAAGTGAAGAAGGGGAAGACATCAACAAGTGGGGTTCCTCGCCTTACGCTCTTTCCGGTACGACTGATGCAATACTTAAAGAAGCGTTGTCCCGCTATCGAAAAGCGGAAGCGGCTCCATCGGATTACCTATGGCTGAATGAAACCATACGTCATGCCGAAGCAGAACTCTCCGCATCCCGTGCAGGAGACACAGAAGGGGAATTTCCGGCAGAAGCCATTGAAGCGCTGCGTCAAGCCGTCGAACGTGCAAAGCAGACAGCCACCAGCAAACAGGCGGGACGGGGAGAGACAGATGGAGCCATCCACTCCCTTCAAACGGCGCAAGCTGAATTCTATACCCGCCAGCATGGGCTTCCGGCCGACAAATGGAACCTGATCATGGAACTTCGCATCGCCAGGTCCGCATGGCAAGAGATTAAGGAAAATCCTTATCAATATCCGCCGGGACTATCCGATACATTCGCTGCAGCCATTGCACAGGCAGAGGCCGTGCTCGCCAAAGAGAACGCCAGCAAACAGGAAGTGCAGAACGCCTATCGCAGACTGGTTTATGCAATCATTGAAAAAGCGCAGTATGAGGTGCCGCCACCAGAATGATAGAAAAATCTACATGATTCCAGTAAAAATATTCCCCTTATTCTTATCCGGTAATCATTGTATCCACAAAAGCGCCCAACGAATATTCGAACAGATAAAAAGCAGGAAGTTTCATAAAAATATGGTAAGATAATAACCAAAAAGAAGGATGAATCATCAAGATTCTCTTCCTTTTTTATCGTATGATGCACGATCCAGGGAAGGGGTGGACAGATTGAGCAAATACAGAGTATACC
>Ga0310821_100647_pt1 | contig 15092 bp, 17 predicted proteins | sample P4_ome_FD_201300 | JGI IMG/M metagenome (GOLD analysis project Ga0310821, IMG submission 201300) | Sorghum-adapted microbial communities from Joint BioEnergy Institute, Emeryville, California, United States - P4_Day56_Rep1 | ecosystem: Engineered > Bioreactor > SSF (Solid state fermentation) >... | reverse complement strand
GAGGCTGGATTTCAGGGAAGAAGAAGGCGAAACCCTTTTTCAAACTTCTTACTTCTAACCTCTATAGAAAAAACACCAACAAATTTGTTGGTGTTTTTTCATTACCTTCCCAGACCCCTTCCTGTCCCTGATCTCGCAATCTGACCATCTCATCCACCGGCATGTTCAGTTTATGGCGGCTAAGCTCGTCTATGAAGCTTTACTTTTCCCTTTATGAATCGTCATCTCATGTTCCCGATGAAACCATTTATCCAGGAAAGGAAGCACATAGGCATCTAAACCGTAACGTCCTGCGTTGCGGCCGGCTACAAGAAGGAAAAAGGTGAAAAGAACCATCTGCGGGTTAATACTGGTTGTTCCGCTGAACAAAAATGCGAAATTCATAACAATTCCCATCAAACCTGCAAAAGTAGTGAGTAATCCGGCAATTAATGCGATCCCTACCAGAAATTCTCCCCACGGAATCAGGATATCGAAGAAAGCGGAATTCGGAAGCGCAAACCCTTCGATGAAGCTTGCCCACCAGCTTTGTACCGCCGGATGATCCCCTGTCGCTTTCGCTACCGCGCCTTTCAGGAATCCGGCGCTTTGAAAGCCCTCCGTGATTTTCCCCCATCCTGAAGTTATCCACGTATAACCTAACCATACGCGTAATAAAGCCAATATGCCTGCCGACCATTTGCTTTCTCTGAGCCATGTAACCATCATGACTTTTCCTCTCCTTTTTATAGGGTGCCTACATTTCATTCTTGGATATATTATCTGGCTTCACCTGTATTGTACATCTTTTCCTGATGATGCGGTTTTATTTGTGAATATTTTCACAAATATGACATAAAAAAATGGCCGGGAAGTGACGGAAGTGAGAATATTCCCTCTTCCTGACTCTTCCAGCCATTTATGTTTAAAATCCAAGTTCGCGCCAGGCTTCATCTTCAGCTTTTGCCTGCTCGATTTGCGCTTTAATCGCTGCAAGCAGTTCCTCAGCATCCTTGCCGGAAATCAACGTACCGTTTACCAGCGCGTACGGCTGGACAAAGCATTGGCCACAGTTACCGAGGCAGCCATACTCCAGCACGTCGACCTCGTTTTCTTCTTCTAAAATTTTCTTTACCGTTCCGGATCCGAGTGATAGATTGCTGACGCAAAATTCGACCATAGGCCGCATAATGAATCATCCTAACCTTATGTTTTCAATCGCTTGTTGAATGTCTTTAAGCTTCGGATTCCCCTCTCCAATGACCTGTCCCTGCAGAACAACCAGGGGATACCAGAATTCTTCGGCATGAATGCGTGCCGCAAAATCGGCCTCCATGCCTTCAAGCGGCTGGTCGATATCGACATACCGGACGGCAATGCCTGAGCCGTATTTTCTCTCAAGCGCCGCCTGAAGCCATTCTGCCGTATCTTTGGCCGACGGAAGGTTCACACAGCTTGCGCAGAGCTGCTCCGCCCCGAAAACAAGAATCTCCATAGCATGAACCCCCTTATGCCAGGGCCTGCTCCAGATCTTCAATCAGGTCTTCCACATCTTCAATACCAACGGAGATACGAATAAGACCGTCTGTAATGCCCAATTCTGCGCGGCGCTCCGCCGGGATAGAAGCGTGAGTCATCTGAGCCGGAACAGAAATCAGACTTTCGACCGCACCCAGGCTTTCCGCCAGCGTAAAGATTTTTACGCGGGACAATACTTGATTTGCCCTCTCTAAGCTTCCCACATCAAATGAAATCATACCGCCGAATCCGCGTGCTTGTTTGGCCGCAATATCATAACCCGGATGGTTTTTCAGACCCGGATAGAATACTTTTTTGACATCTTCACGCTGGGACAGCCATTCCGCAATGCGGCGCGCATTGGCTTCGTGCTCTTCCATGCGGACGCCAAGCGTCTTCATGCCGCGCAGCAGGTAGTATGAATCCTGCGGTCCGAGCACCGCACCGACGGAATTCTGTACAAAATGCATGCGCTCGCCCAATTCCTCATCCTTCACTACGACAAGCCCGGCTACTACGTCGCTATGGCCGCCCAGATACTTTGTTGCGCTGTGGAACACGATATCTGCACCCAGCTCCAGCGGATTCTGCCAGTATGGGGTCATAAATGTATTATCGACCACAAGCAAGAGTCCTTTTTCTTTCGTAACTTCCGCAACAGCGGCAATATCCGTTACTTTCAACAGCGGGTTGCTTGGCGATTCCAGTAGGACCGCTTTTGTATTGGGCCGGATAGCAGCCTTAATCGCTTCCACGTCTCCCGTATCTACAAATGTCACTTCAACGCCAAAACGGTTAAATACCTTGCTCAATACACGGAATGTTCCCCCGTATACATCGTCACCCACTACGAAGTGATCGCCCGCGTCGAACAACATCACAATCGTAGAAAGCGCCGCCATGCCGGAAGCGAATGCAAAACCGCGCACACCGCCTTCAATATCGGCAATGTAGCTCTCTACTGCATGGCGAGTCGGATTACCTGTACGGGAATACTCATACCCTTTGTGTTTCCCGACACCCTCCTGCTTATACGTACTAACCTGGTAAATCGGAACATTAACCGCCCCTGTTAACGGATCGCCGTCTATACCGCCATGAATCAATTTTGTCTTCATTCTCATCGCTTAGATCCCTCCCTGGTAAATTTTCTTGCTTAGATACCGTTCGCTGCTGTCAGCAAAGATCGTAACAATATTGGTGCCCGGTTTCGCCTGCTGTGCCTCTTTCATCGCGGCATGCATCGCTGCACCTGCGGAGCTGCCGACCAGCATGCCTTCCTTCGCCGCCAACTCCTTCACCCAGCGGAACGCGTCTGCATCATCTACCGTATGAATGGCATCGAAATAGCTCGGCTCCATAAACTCCGGCAGGAACTCCATGCCGATTCCTTCCGTTTTGTGCGGACCCGGCTCGCCCCCATTTAGAATGGAGCCTTCCGGTTCGACGATGACAGTTTTAATATGCGGATTTTTTTCTTTTAGATAACGGGCCGTTCCCATGAATGTACCACCGGATCCGGCACCTGCCACAAATACATCGACATTGCCTTCCATTTGGCTCCAGATTTCCGGGCCGGTTGTTTTATAATGGGCGGCTGGATTAGCCGGATTGCTGAATTGCTGCGGGCAGAAAGCGCCTTCGATTTCCTGTTCAAGCTGCTTCGCCTTTTCAATGGCGCCTTTGATGCCTTTATCTGTAGGCGTATTTACCACTTCGGCGCCCAACGCGCGCATAAGTTCCTGCTTCTCTTCAGAGAATTTTTCGGGCACAACAAAAATAACCCGGTATCCCGTGCCTACTGCCGCCAGCGCCAGGCCAATGCCCGTATTACCTGCGGTCGGCTCAATAATCGTACCGCCCGGCTTCAATACGCCGCGCTCTTCGGCATCGCGAATAAGCTCGATACCCAGTCGATCTTTCACGCTTCCACCAGGATTAAAGTACTCTAACTTTGCGAATAAACGCACGCCTTCCGGCAAATCAAAAGAAGTAATTTCCACGATAGGCGTGTTTCCGATAAGTTCCTTTATATTCCTATAAACCTGCATACTATTCTTCCTTTCGACGCAGAATGATTATGTCTTATGAGCCATCATATTATAACACAAATTATATCTAAAATATAACCAAGCAAACAACTTTGTTTTATAAGTTTTGTGAACATCAAAGCACTCAATCTGGGAAAAACCATAGATTTCTCAACAAAAGGGTAATATAATATTAATATGTTGGAAAGGAGTGAATGAACCTTATGTCAGACACGAAAAAGTTTGAAGAAGTACAAGAGGTTTTAGATAAACTGCGTCCGTTCCTGCAGCGCGATGGCGGAGACTGCGAATTGGTTGACGTAACAGATGAAGGTGTGGTTCAGCTTCGCCTGCACGGCGCGTGCGGCAGCTGCCCTAGCTCGACCATTACACTAAAAGCGGGCATCGAGCGCGCACTCATCGAGGAAGTCGAAGGAATTACTGAGGTACAACAAGTTTTCTAATCGCTGTCATATAAAACCGGAAGCTGTAAGCTTCCGGTTTTTTCACGGACGAGCGGCAACGCCCGCGTGTTTTTCTTATATCTTTCCTTTCATCCGCGAATTCGATTCATTAAGAAGGAAAGAAACGCTTGATTCGCCCTGGATAAATAAGCGTTTTTATTCCATGCCACCCCAAGCCGCAGGTATACCGGTGGGTCGAGCGAAACCGAAACAAGGTGCGGATCGTCCGCAATGACCATGCGCAGGAACAGCGTAACGCCGAGCTTTCTCGCCACCAGCGACTTAATCAATGAAATCTGGTTTGTCTCAAACGTAACATTCAACGGCAGCCCCGACATCCGGCTTGCCCGTGCAATAATTTCCCGTTGAAAATATCCTTCTTTAAACAGAATAAGCGATTCTTTCGTCAGTTCCTCATACGAAACAGCGTCACGATCCGCAAACGGATGGGAATCTGGTACGCACACGATCATCTCTTCCTTAAGAAACGGCAGCACTTCGACTTCATCTGTGGCATCATCCTCAAGTACTACACCCATATCAATCTCCCCATCCACCAGCATCTGCCGAATTTTTACTACCCCCTGCTCGTATACGGTAATCTGCAGGTCAGGATACATCTTTTTAAAATCAATGATCAATCCTGGAAAATAATACGTTCCGACCATGGAAGGCAGTCCGATTCGCACCTCTCCTTTCTTCAGCCCGCTCAGTTCTTCCATCTCCGCTTTCGCGCGCGCCACCTGGTCGAGAATCAGCTCCGCGTGTTTGAGAAATACTTCTCCTTCTGCAGTCAGCGCTACTCTGCGCTCTGCCCGGTTAAACAGCAAAAGACCAACTTCCTGCTCCAGCTTCTTCATGCTTTTGCTGATGGCCGGCTGAGCCACCAGCAACTCCTCTGCCGCCTTCGTAAAGCTGCGTTGCCGGGCTACCTCCACAAAAAATTCCAGCTGCCGAAATTCCATATCCCATCACCATAACTTAAAGTTATCATTGTCATAAAAATAATATATTTTATTTACTTATAGCAGGGTGCTATCATCAAATCAAGAAAACTTCTCATAAAGAAAGAAGATGATCACCATGATTGAAGCAGGGACCAAACCGTTCTGGCGGGCGTCTCTAGCGCTTGGCATTGCTTCATTTCTTGTGTTTGCCAACATTTATTTTCCACAGCCTTTACTTCCACTGTTTACAGAAGAATTTCATCTTTCGCCGGTAATATCGAGCCTGTCCGTCTCATTGACAATTTTTGCGCTGGCCGTGTCTCTTCTGTTTTACGGTCCGCTGTCAGACGCTATTGGTCGAAAAAATGTCATGTTTATTACGATGTTGTGCGTGACGGTTATTACGCTTCTTATCGCTTTCGTTCCGGGATTTAAGACGCTCTTATTGCTTCGTGTTCTGCAGGGCTTTTTCCTGGCAGGCCTTCCGGCGATTGCAATCGCTTATATCGGCGAAGAATTCGATACAAAGGCACTCACCATTGCCATCGGCATCTATATCAGCGGCAATACGATAGGCGGGCTGTCCGGCCGTCTCATCAGCGGATTTGCCACCGATTGGATCGGCTGGCACGGCGCATTTATTGCCATGGGAATTGTAAGCCTGCTGTGCTTGATTGTATTCATCTGGCTGCTGCCCCGCTCACAGCATTTTCAACCAAAGCGCCTGGACTGGAAAGCCGCGACCGGCGACTTTACCCGCCACCTGAAAAACAGGACGCTTTTATACGCCTATCTGATTGGCGGACTGCTGTTCTTCGTATTTATCGGCGAGTACAACTACATTACTTATCTGCTTCAGGGCGCCCCGTTTCATCTCCCTACATCGATTGTCAGTATGCTGTTTCTGACGTATCTGGCAGGGACCATTAGCTCTACACTGTCTGGACGCGCGGCACGCAAAATACCCCAGTCATGGTGTATCGCTATAGGTATAGGTTTAATGATGATCGGTGTACTTGCCACGCTCATGCACAGTTTATGGATAATCGGAGGCGGCCTGCTGCTGACCAGCTTTGGGTTCTTCTTCGCACACTCGGCGGCCAGCTCCTGGGTTAGCCGCCATGCAGCATTTGCCAAAGCGAGCGCATCCAGTCTGTACTTGCTTTCATATTATCTGGGCGGCAGTCTTGGCAGCTTCTTCCTCGGTTTCTTCTACAAGTGGATGGGCTGGGAAGGGGTCGTGCTCGGTGTGTTGATGGTACTTGGGTTTACAAGCTGGTGCATGTGGCAGATACACCGCATTGAACACCGAGAACAGTTGCGCGAAAAAGCGCTTGCCCGGAGAAAAGTCCGGGAAGCGCTGCACACCTAATCTATAAGAAGCGGTCCTTCTCATACGGACCGCTTTTTTATTTCCTCACACCATGCCATTCCCGCAGGTGTTTGGCTATGTATGCACGGCATAGCGGAAAAACATTATCCTGAATAAACGGACTCATACTCAGGCGAAACGGAATAAGCGATACGGGGAAAATCCCCCGCTCCAACGTCTCAAAGCCCGCAGGAATGTCATTCCAATCTCTCGCCATACCGACATAAATGTTTTTCACTACCAAACCTTTACCAGACTCCGGATAAATGATGTATTGTCCAATCCAATGCAATTCCGCTGCCCTTATGCCCGTTTCTTCAAACAATTCCCGATGTGCCGCCTCTTCCGGTGTTTCCCCCATCTCCACCTTGCCGCCCGGCACTTCCCATCCTCTATTTCCATGGCGTGTCAGCACAATCTTCTCGCCCGCCTCATCGGCAAACGCCCAAACGAGCACATGCTGAGCATCTGTCCGGAAACGCTCCCGGTCAAATGTAAGAGAAATAAACTGTCCACTTCTGTCATAAAAATAATATGTCATGACCTTCCACCACACTTTCACACGTTCAATACTTTCTTTCATTGATAACCTTAATATACAATTAAATAAAGGCTAATCAAACATTCCAAGCAGGAAGGGATGGTTTTTTGAAACGCAACCGTACGGCCCTGATTACAGGAAGTGCCAAAGGCCTTGGCGTCCGCATTGCCCACGAACTCGCCGCGCAGGGCATTCATATCGCGCTCAATTACCGTTCCAGCGCTGCGGAAGCGGATAGGCTACGGCAAGAATTGGAGGAACGGTACGGCATCAGCGTACTGCTGCTGCAGGCAGACGTTAGCCGTGCAGAAGAAGCCGAGAGGATGATCGACACGCTGATTTCCTCATGGGAGCATCTTGATATTCTTGTGCTGAATGCCGGTCCTTACATAAAAAAAAGAAAAAAACTCGCCGATTATAGCCTCGACGAATGGCACGATATGATAGAAGGCAATTTATCCAGCGCCTTCTACTTATGTCGGGCCACAATTCCGCATATGCGCCGCAGCAAATGGGGACGTATTGTCACCATCGGCTTCGAGAAAGCGCAGACCGCCCCCGGCTGGATGTACCGTTCGGCATTCGCCGCCGCCAAAACCGGTCTTGTCTCGCTGACGCGCACGATTGCGCTTGAGGAAGCGGAACACGGAATTACCGCTAACATGGTTTGCCCGGGCGATATTATAGGGGAAGATAAGGAAAAACATATCGCTGACGTACGTTCCCTGAGCGATCCTGATACACCGGTGGGACGCCCGGGAACCGGGGAAGACATCGCGCGGACAATCGCATTCTTCTGCAGCGAAGCGTCCGATTTTATCACCGGCACCGTATTGGAGGTTACCGGTGGCAAAGACGTACTTAATAAATATAAAATGAGGCGGGAACAGTAAATGCAGCACAGAATTCTTCCCATAAATTTTACAAAAGGGAGCGAAGCTAATGAGCAACATGGATTATGCCGTTCGAGACGAAAAAGTGCGTGAAACCGCCTACCGCTTACTGAAAGAGCGCGGAGTGACCATGGACCATCTGGTTGAATTGGTCATGTATTTGCAAAAACCGTACTTTCCCGATTTATCCAGCGAGACCTGTGAATATAATATCAGAAAAGTGCTTGAGAAACGCGAAATTCAAAACGCTATCATCACCGGCATTCAGCTCGACATTCTGGCTGAAAAAGGAATGCTGATGGAGCCGTTGCAGGAAATGATGGAGCAGGACGAGGGGTTATATGGCATCGATGAAGTTCTCGCCCTGTCAATCGTCAACGTTTACGGCAGCATTGGATTCACAAACTACGGATACGTCGACAAAGTAAAACCCGGCATTTTAAAAGATTTAAATCAGAAAAAGGAATCCCATCAAAAAAAGAAAGATAAAGGAAACGTACACACCTTCCTTGACGATATCGTGGGCGCGATTGCAGCTGCGGCTTCCAGTCGGCTGGCCCATAGCCGTTTTGGAACAAAATAAGAAAGACGGCAGATCCGATATGAGCAATCGGCTGCCGTCTTTCTCTTTATCCACTCACACGTTCCAGTCGGCCAGACTGCGTGCCGTATATGTCGGCTTCACCGCCGCCTTCTCTACATCGGACTCCTGGCTGAATCCGCTGTATACCAGCAGCGTATCAACCCCGCTGCTCTCTCCGGCGGCAATATCGGTTTCCAAATTGTCGCCGATAAGCAAAACTTCATCCGCACGGAGTCCGAGGCGCTCAAGCGCCAGCTTGATGATTGTCTCTTCCGGTTTACCGACATACAGCGGCTCTGTCCGCGTTGCGTATGCGATCGAAGCGGTGAGTGATCCGTTCCCCGGCACAAGGCCTTCCTCCGTCGGAATCGCCCGGTCGCAATTCGTTGACAGGAAACGGGCACCGCCGTAGATTGCCAGCGTCGCCTGCTTCATCTTCTCGTAGCTGAACTCACGATCGATGCCGACTACCACATAAGAAGCAGGGGCTTTCTCCACGATGCTATAGCCTGCACCTTCGAGCGCCGTTTTCAATCCTCTCTCCCCGATAGCGAGTACCGTTACCGGGCCACCCGTTTCTTCCTGACGCTCCATTTTCTCAATCGTTTCCGCTACGGCCATGCTCGAAGTAAAGAAATCTTCCGGGGAAGCATCAAGCCCCATTTTCCGTAACTTCCCCGCCAACTGTTCCGGTGTCAGCGAGGAATTGTTCGTGACGTACAAATACGGGATATTTCGCTTTTTCAATGTCTCGATAAACGTAACAGCTTCCGGAATCACTTCTCCGCCCCGGTAAACCGTGCCGTCCAAATCAAGCAAATATCCCTTATATGTGCGCTCTGTCATTGTATGCCTCCTCATATCCTATCCATCATTGTCTCTATTCCCTTCGATCATATCACAAATTGAACAGAGTAAGGACAGATTACGATTTTCGGCGGTACATGTGCAAGTATGTCATAGACAGCGCGAATATCAGCACTGCACCTTTTACGATATCGAACGCATAGTAGGGAAGGTTCAGCATCGTCAAACCGTTCAGTAAGATACCGATAAGAAACGCGCCAAGGAATGTACCGATGACATTCGGCTTGCCCGCTCCCAGCACGGAAAAGCCGACGAACGCAGCCGCTACCGCCTCCATGAGCAGCGGAGAACCCGCATCCACCTGTCCCGAGCCGACACGAGCGGTAAAGATAATCCCTGCCAGTGCGGCAAACACGCCGGAGAGTACATACGCAATCGTGCGCACCCTATAAATGGAGATTCCGCTCAACCGCGCAGCTTCCTGATTTCCCCCGGTGATATAGAGCAGTCGCCCGCCACGCGTATAATTCAGGAAGATATGCACCACAGCAACTGCGATGAGCATGATGATGACCGGAACCGGAATGCCGAGCACTCGGCCCTGGCCAATCCATAGAAACGCCTCGCTCAGTACACCTTTTGCCGTTGTGCCATCCGGCATCGGCATGTTGTTGTAAATGGAGAACCCCTGTGTATAGGTCTTATGCGCACCCGCGATAATATACAGCATGCTGAGCGTCGCCAGCAAATCCGGAATGCGGATTTTCACAATAAGAAATGCGTTGACCAGTCCGATAACGACACCAAGCAGCAGCGGAATGACAATAACCAGCACGAGCGGCATCTGATACCATACCATAAGTGACGCCGTTACTACGGTTGTCAGCGAAACAGTAGAGCCGACGGATAAATCGAACCCGTCCACAATTAATGAAAACGTAACGCCGATGGCTACCAGAGTTACAATAGAAATGTAGCGCAGAATGTCTGCAATGTTATCATACGTTAAGAAATTCGGGTTTACGATACTAAAAAATACAATGACTGCAATAATGACAAAGATAGCTCCGTACCTATATGAAAAATCCAGTACTTTATTTTTCTTCATGGCTTTCTCCCCCGCTCGCATACAGTAAGATGTTCTCTGATGTTACTTCGCTGCCGGTTAACTCCTTCACAATCCGACCGTCGCACATAACTAATACACGGTCGGAGATGCCGATGATTTCGGAAATCTCGCAGGAAAGATACACAATCCCCTTTCCTGCCTGCACAAGGCGGCCAATTAATGTAAAAATGTCTCGTTTCGCACCGATGTCGACCCCTTTTGTCGGCTCATCAAACAAGAACACATCGGCCTCCGTCGCCAGCCATTTGCCGATAACGACTTTCTGCTGGTTGCCGCCGCTTAAATAACCGACCGCTTCTTCCTCATCCGGTGTCTTGATCCCCAGTTCACGGATCATATGCTGCGCGTGTTCCTTCTCTTCACGGCGGCGGATAAATCCGCCTGCGGTAAATTTCTTCAGGATAGGCAGCGTTAAGTTGCTTCGCACGCTTTCCTCAACCAGAATTCCTTCCTTGCGCCGCTCCTCGGGCACGAGGACCATTCCGGCCCGGACCGCATCCCGCGGCTCGCGCAGCTGTACACTCCGTCCATCCAGCACAATTTCCCCGCCTTCCATCACATCCGCGCCGAACAGCAGACGGGACAGCTCCGTCTTGCCTGCACCCACCAGACCGACAATACCGACGACTTCACCACTGCGCACATGAAAATCAACGCCGCGCACTTTCACGCCCCGGCGCACGCCGCGCACCTCAAGCAGCGTTTCACCAATCCTGGCAGCAACCTTCGGGTACTCCTCCTGAAACGACTTGCCCAGCATCGCTTCAACAATATGCGGAATCTCAATCTCTTCCGTCCTTTTCGTCCACACGTGGCGCCCGTCCCGCATCACCGTGACCCGATCGCATACAGCCATGATTTCCGGCAGGCGGTGCGAGATGAAAATACAGGCCACACCACCCATCTTGAGACGCTTCATTACTTCAAATAACCGTTCCGCTTCTTCTATGCTCAGCGGAGCGGTCGGTTCATCGAAAATTACGCATTTGGCCTGCTGGGATACGGCTCTGGCAATAAGGACAATCTGTTTTTCTGAAAGGGTAAGGTTTTCCACTTTTTCCTTTACCGGAATCTCATAGCCAATGTCTCGTAGAATCGCTTCTGCTTCCCGGTACAGCGAGTTCCAGCGTATCCAGCGCGCGCCTCCCTTTCCCGGTTTCCGATCCAGCAGAATGTTCTCGCATACGGTAAGCGACGGAACGAGCGCCGTATCCACCTCCTGATATACGCAGTGGATCCCCGCTTCCTTCGCGTCAGCCGGGCTTGCGATGGCAAGCGTCCGCCCCTCTAATTGAATGGTTCCGCCGTCCGCCCGGTACGCGCCGGACAGAATCTTCATCAGCGTACTCTTTCCGGCTCCGTTCGCTCCGAGCAGCGCGTGAATCTCTCCGCCGCGCACGGCAAAGTCTACACGTTTAAGCGCATGCACTCCGGCGAACGATTTGTTTATATTCTGCATGCGCAGCTCTACGGCCGTCTGTGCCATACCGTTCTCCTCCATTTCTTCCTTCGTTCAGATAAAAGCCCACCGGATCGCCCGAACCGGTGGGAAAACAGCTTACTTCTTCATCCAATCAACAATGCCCTGCTGGCTTGAGCCCCAATCTTTAATATGCTTGCTCAACGTATCAGTCGTCACTTTTTCAGCAGGCAGTTGCTCTCTCGTTACGAGTACTGGCTTCAGCACAACGTTGTCCGGGGTTTTATCGCCATGCAACTTCTGGTATGCATAGCGTACTTGAACCCGGCCGATATCTTTTGGATCTACGGCCGCGGAAGCTACCCAGGGTCCCTTCGGATTTTGAATCATCTGCAAGTCCTCGTCGCTCATATCAATACCGTAGACTTTAATCTCCGTACGGCCAGCCTGTTCAATTGCCCGGGTTGCGCCTTTTGCGAATTCATCCCAGGCAGCGAATACTGCAGTAATATCGCCTTTATTCGGATACTTCTTTAACACGGCTTCCATCTGCGCCTGTGTATCTAGCGCCGTATTGGCCGTAGCCGATCCGAATGCCGCTACTTCTTTGATTCCCGGATTGTTCTTCATGAACTCCTCATACGCCACCTGGCGACGTTCCATCGGAGCAAATCCCGCTACCCAAATTTTAACGATATTCGCTTTGCCGCCACTGTCTTTCGCCAGCTTATCAAGCACGGACCTGGCCATCTCCTGATCGTCTTGCTGAAGAACAGTAACGCCCGGAACCTTTATATTAGCATCAAATACCACAACAGGAATATTTTTTGACACAGCCTTTTGAACACCATTCTGCAGCGCTTCAGGTGTGCCGTGGTCGATAAGAATGGCATCAAACTTCTGATTAATGGCTGCATCTACATTGGCCGCCATGCGCGCTAAATCTCCGTCAGACGCAAACACCGTGACCTGCCCGCCAAACTTTCCAACTTCCTCTTTCACCCCGCTTATGTATTGAGCAGAAAATGTACCGAGGTTCATCTGCATAACAAGCGCAATTCGTTTGCCCGCAAGCGATCCGGCTGCATTTGCGCCTTTCGTGCCGTTCTGCTCTCCCGTGCTTGCACTCTGCGTGCCGCATGCACTGGACACAATTGCCAGTATTGCGATCAGGAACGCAGAGAAAAGGATTTGTACTTTTTTCTTCATCTCAAAAACTCCCCTTATCATTTAAAAATTTTAGAAAGAAGATAAAAAGACAGAAGGTAGTTGTAGATGAGAAAAAGCATTCGCTTTTTTCCACCGCTAGCTCTAATCTTCTATCCCTCCATCCTTCTCTTCATATGGTTGTACAACCATATGAAAAAAGAAAACCGCCTCTCTTTGCATCTGAAAGAGAGGCGCTTCAGTTCACAGGATGCTGCCTCTCATCTCTCAGGATCTCTCCTGCAGGAAGTAGCACCTTGCCTGTACGAATACAGGCAGGTTGCCGGGCTTCATCGGGCCAGTCCCTCCGCCTTCTCTCGATGAGAACATGTTTATGACAAAAACATTATTAATACATAAAAAACCTCTTCCATGTCTGAAAGAGGGTACCTGTGCATTGGCTTCACATCCTTATCTTTCAGAACATCGTCCTGTAGGAAGTAGCACCTTGCCTGTACGGATACAAGCAGGTTGCCGGGCTTCATCGGGCCTAATCCCTCCGCCTTCTCTGGATAAGTGTGTTTTATTTTCACTATTCTTAATGAAACTAATCATACCCGGATTGTATGAGAGTGTCAATTACTTTTTCAAAATTTTTCTCAACCAGTGGACTGTTTACATTTGCTTGACAAATCAAGCAAAGCGTTCTACATTTTTAGTAATGTAATCACATACGAATAACGCTTATCGAGAGATGGTTGAGGGACTGGCCCGATGAAACCCGGCAACCTGCCGCCTTATAGCGGTAAGGTGCTAACTCCTGCAGAATTCGCATTCTGAAAGATAAGGTTAAGATGATCGTCTACCCCTCTTTCAAATGCAAAGAGGGGTTTTTATTTTTATTTGATAGAAAAACCGACAGAGAGGGGAAATAGAGATGTCTTACCGCACACTTACCGAACAAGAGGCCGTTGAATACGCCCGCAAGATTCCGAGCTTGTTCCCGCAGGACGCCCGGCTTGTCAGCCGTGAAATCGGCGACGGAAATCTGAACTTCGTGTTTCATATCAAAGATGAAGGTCCGTCCGGCAAAAGCATTATTTTCAAACAGGCGCTTCCCTATGTCCGCGTCATCGGCGATTCCTGGCCGCTTACGCTGGATCGCGCACGCATTGAAAGCGAGGCGCTGATTCTGGAAAATGAGCTGTGCCCGGGGTCCGTTCCACGGGTCTATCACTATGACACCGACTTGGCTCTTATCGTCATGGAAGACCTGTCTGATTATGAGATTATGCGCAAAGGGCTGGTGGAAAGAAAACGCTATCCAAACTTCGCAAAGCAAATCGGAACATTCCTGGCGCGTACGCTGTTCCTGACTTCAGATCTTGCGATGTCCCCGCTTGAGAAGAAGCGGAAAGCCGCTTCCTTTACCAATCCGGAATTGTGCAATATTACGGAGAATTTTGTATTTACGTACCCGTTCCTTGACGATCCGTCCAATGCGTACAATCCGCTCATCACCAATACGGTCCAGCGCATCTGGAGCAACGATGAGCTTAAGCTTGAAGTTGCCCGGCTAAAAGAAAGATTCATGACGCTCGGTCAGGCATTGCTGCACGGTGATTTACATACCGGAAGCATCATGGTGACAGAGCAAGATACGAAAGTCATCGACCCGGAGTTCGCTTATTATGGCCCCATGGGCTTCGATATCGGAGCCGTCATTGCTAACCTGCTGCTCAATTACGCGGCACATGAAGGCCATACACCGGACCCGCAGGAACGCGAAGCATACCAGGCGTATCTGCTGGAGACAGTATCGGAAGTATGGCGCGTGTTTGAAACTGAATTCCGCACTTTATGGGAAGAGCAGGCGCAGGAGCCTTATGCGAAAACACCGGGATACCTGGATGCCTACCTGCTTGATGTACTGAAAGACGCCGCAGGCTACGCGGGCTGCAAAATGATGCGCCGTGTCATCGGCCTGGCGCACGTCTCAGACCTGGAGAGCATCGCCGATCCGGCGCTGCGTGCCAAAGGCGAAACGCTGGCTCTATGTATCGGACAGGAGCTTGTCCTCCAGCGCGGTACACTGAGCGGCATCGACGATGTCATTAAGCTGATCGCCGCCTCCGCCGTACAAAATTAACAGTAAGGAAAACTCGCAGGCGGTTTTCTTCGCTTACGCTTACGAATGGATGGATGACCCAGAGTCTAAATAGACGGATGGGTGACAGCCCCTTTTCTTGTTTTTGATTCCGTT
>Ga0310821_100643_pt1 | contig 15178 bp, 16 predicted proteins | sample P4_ome_FD_201300 | JGI IMG/M metagenome (GOLD analysis project Ga0310821, IMG submission 201300) | Sorghum-adapted microbial communities from Joint BioEnergy Institute, Emeryville, California, United States - P4_Day56_Rep1 | ecosystem: Engineered > Bioreactor > SSF (Solid state fermentation) >... | reverse complement strand
AGCTAGAATGAGAAAAAGGGGGCGGGAGGTGAAAAAATGGATTACGTAGATCGCAATCGTGCTTCTTTTGATAAACTGGCGAATCAGGCGGGCATGAAGTGGCGTCATCGGGAGCTGACCATGCAGTTTATTTCCGGGTTTCAGATGCTTCTGGGCGGGAATCGTGTGCTTGATCTCGGATGCGGTGCAGGGCATGACGCGCTCCGATTAAAGCGCTATGATTTGCATGTGCAGGGGTTGGATATCAGCGAGGTGATGCTTGAGCAGGCCAAGCAGAAGGTGCAGGATGTCGAGTTTATTCAAGGAGATTTCCGTCATATTCCGACCGGTGATGAGCTGTATGACGGTGTATGGGCGAATGCCTCGCTGATATATTTAACCAAAGAAGATTTGCATAAAGCGCTTGATGAAGTGTACCGGGTATTGAAGCCCGGCGGCGTTTTTTTCTCTTCGTATCGACTTGGCGAAGGAGAGATAGTGATAGACAACATTTTTAATCAGCTATACGGAGAGCAGGAAATACAGAATATCCTTCGTTCGCATGGATTCCGTATTTTCGATCGCACCAACACTGGAGGGCAGGAAGAGCCCTATCTAAGCTTGTACGCCGTGAAGCAATGATTGCACTGTTTATTCTTTAGTTCATACATAAGTAGCCGTGGGAAATCCCGCGGCTATTTTTCTTTTTTGAAGCGTTGCTTGGTAAGTTTCCGGCGCTTGTTGCGAATCTCAAACCGTTCTGCGGCAGTTTTATAGTTCCAGCGTTCTTCTTCCGTTTCGGGAAGAACAGGAGGAACCGTTGTGGGTTTGCCGTCGTCATCGAGAGCCACAAACGTTAGGTACGCTTGCGAAGTCAGGCGCCGTTCTCCGGTCAGCAGATTTTCCGCTTCTACTTTCACATAAATCTCCATGGAAGTATGGTGAGTCCAGGACACGTACCCTTCCAGGCAGATGGCTTCTCCGGTACGGATAGGCGAAAGAAAGTCCAGGCTATCGCTTGATGCGGTGACTACCTGCCTGCGGCAGTGTCGCATGGCGGTGATGCTGGCGACCTTATCAATATAAGCCATGACATTCCCGCCAAAGATTGTTCCATGGTAGTTCGTATCCGGAGGGAGGACAATGTCCGTCATAATCGTGCGTGACTCACTTGTTTTTTTGCCTTGCAAATAGTTTCACCTCGTTTTATTAAAATGTAGGCAAGCACCCAATTTCCCGCCTTTAGGCATGTGTCGTGTCTTATCGTCTCATGGGTGAATACAGTGTAGCAGATTGATAAATAATTCAATATGAATGGAGGACGTTACACGTGCATTACTATCCTTACCCAATGGGTGAAGTCCAGACGATGGACGTAGAAGTGGTTAAATGTCACTATCACATCGAGAAGATGAAATATTACGAGTACAAGTGTCACAAATATGCACACCGTAAAAAATACTACAAGAGATATTATAAACGTTATTGTTACCACAGGAAAATGTATGAATACTATCAGAAAAAAGGTTATAGTATGCCGTATGGCTACGGACCGATAGTACCGGCACCACCTGTACAGGGAGCACAAGCTATGGCGCCCCAGGCCTATCCGGCCGCCAAGGGCAAATGCCGTGAAAGCTCTAGCTGTTGATTCATGCGTAATAGTAAAGAAAACGAGCCGTCCGTGCTCGTTTTTCTCATTTCCAGCCTATGTACTGATGGGCACGGGTAAACAGCGTAGGATAGACGAGAAATCCCAGAATGATGCTGGTAAGAGCGGAGGCGGCCGTAAACGAAAACATAATGAGCAACTGGTAGCGCACAGCTTCGATCGGACTGGTACCAGCAATAATAAGTCCGGTCATCATACCCGGAAGCTGGACAAGTCCTACCGTTTTCATCGAGTCGATAATCGGTATCATACCGGCGCGAATCGCTTCCCGGGTCAACCGTTCACTGGCCTGGCGGCTGGTGGCGCCGAGCGAAAGCGCGACAAGGATTTCTTCTCGCATAGACGCGGAACGCTCCCGCATCTGGTTCAGCAGCAGGGATGAGACGATCATGCAGTTACCGATGACCATGCCGCTAACGGGAATGATGGATTTCGGTTCCCATTTAATCATATCCAGTCCAAGCATGGTCCCCATTGTAACCGCAGTGACAGCGGCAATGGTAAAAAAGATGCGCGCAAACACATGCGGCACGCCTCTGCCCCGCTTGGCGGAGCTGCGGGCGGCAACGAATACCATGACAAGCAGCATGCAGCCGATAAACAACGGATGGCGGCTTGTGAAAATAAATTCCAGAACATATCCGACTGCGACCAACTGGATCATAGCGCGTATAGTACCAGTGAACATATCGCGTTCCAGGCCGAGGCGGAGACGCAGCGAGAGCAGCATGGCGATGAAGACAAAGCCGGTCGTGGCGAGTGTGGTAACGATGCTCATGGTGCAACCAGTACCTCCAAACATCCGTCTTCCAAATGCCATGTGACGTTCCCTAAGCGTTTCGCTTGTTCCGGCGAATGGGTAATCCATAATACGGTATGTCCTGCCTCATGATAGGCGCGGATTTCCTGCTCGATATGTTTTGTGCTCTTCTCATCGAGAGCCGATGTCGGCTCATCAAGCAGAAGGATATCAGGCTCCAGGGATAGGGAGCGTGCAATATTGACGCGCTGTTTTTCGCCGCCGGACAGATCTCCGATACCGCGTGACAGATACTTTTCGGAAAGAGCCACCCGGCGCAGCAGGCTGCTCATATACTCTTCCGTGATACTATCTCCCGCAAGCCTGGCCGGATACGATAGATTGTCGGCCACTGTACCCGGAAAGAGAACAGGGGATTGAAAGACATAGTGGACTTTGCGGCGCAACCTGGGCGGATCCCATTCGAGAAGCGGTTTGCCCAGATAAACAATCCGTCCTGCGTCAGGCTCCTCAAGACGGGTCAGCAGACGGAACAACGTACTTTTTCCTGTACCGGACGGGCCGGTAATGGTAATAAACGCTCCTTTGGCTATTGTTACGCTTACGTCTTTGAGTGGTGTGGAGCGGTAGTGGGGTGTATGGTACGATTTAAAGACATGGTGCAGTTCAAGCACCGGTTCGCTCGTCATAACAGGGTATCCTCCTCTCGAGTAACTGTTTGATTTTTCATATCATGCATACGTATAGTATAGTATATTTAACTTTTATTTTGCGGAAAGGAAGAATCGTTTGGACATTACCTTAGCACAGCAATACATATGGAAGGTAACGTATCGCCTTGTGACCGAGGAAGAGTATACGGTACTCGGGGCCGGAGAAGAGATGATTGAGCTGTTGCGGCAGAAGGGGAGGGAACTGCGCTATGTGCAGCTTCGACTGGCCGATTTTCTCTGGGGAGCTACATTAGGATATGATGTGCGGGATGGCGCCGCACGCCTTGAAGATATCCGAAGGCAAGCAGGTGCCAGAAGCATCCAGGGGCAGATTGTGTATATATGTTACGAACCGGTAGCGGAAAGTATGCGAGACGCTTTGCAGGCGGAAGAAGGGATTCATGAACAACAGGTATCGTTGCATGTAGCCGGATATGGTTTGGAAGAGGGGAGATGGATTCGGAAAGCCGGGGACGGATTCAGCAGGTCCGATCTGTTTACCGGTACGCCATTCGGTGAAGAAGAACCTCCCGCCTCCTATTGGATGCGTAGCATTGAACAGATGGAAGCCGAGCGTGAGCAAGAGATGCGCGCCACATTCTTCTATGGCAAACCTCGCTTTACGTATCTATTTCTTATCATGATTATTGCCGTGTTTATTTTGATGGAGCTAAGCGGGGGCAGCCAGGACCCGCGGGTACTCTTGCTATTCGGAGCGAAGTTTAACCCGCTTATTCTCGCCGGGGAATGGTGGCGCTTCATAACACCTATGTTTCTTCATATCGGGTTTATGCATATTCTGTTCAACGGTGTCGCCCTTTACTCGCTGGGTGCGCTGGCGGAGCAAATCTACGGTTCGGCACGTTTCCTGGTCATTTATATGCTGTCCGGCATTAGCGGTGTAGTCAGCAGTTTTGCGTTTTCGGATAATATTTCGGCCGGCGCATCCGGCGCGATTTTCGGCTTGTTTGGCGCGATGCTGTATTTCGGTACACAAAATAAGGAACTGTTCTTCCGCACGTTGGGAACTAACATTTTAGTTGTGCTGGGTATCAACCTGGCCATCGGTTTTTTATCACCCGGCATCATCGACAATTATGCGCATCTGGGAGGACTGGTAGGAGGCTTTCTTGCTTCCGCACTCGTAGGGCTTCCCAAACATCGTTCACGCGCCTGGATAAAAGCGGGGGCAACTGCGCTTCTTCTTTTCCTGCTCTGGTGGGGCATACAGGCCGGAGGGCTTGTGTTGTAAGCCACGAACAACAGGATGGTTGTGCATCGCCCCTGTGATAAATCCTGGATAAGCCTTCCCCCTTGGTAAAATGTCCGATATAATGAAAAATTGAGAGTGATTTTTCATGGGAAAAGGGGTAGGAGTCTTATGAAACAATTTAAAGACAGCATATACAAGCTGATCGTCGAAACGTCCACCAATCTTCCGCCGGATGTGCGCCGCGCGGTGGCAAACGCAAGAAAGAAAGAGAATGCCGGTACACGCGCTGCGCTCTCACTGACAACCATTGCGCAAAACATTGAGATGGCTGAAACGAACGTCTCCCCGATCTGTCAGGACACAGGTATGCCGACGTTTGAAGTACATACGCCGGTAGGAGCCAATCAGATTGAGATGAAGAAAGCCATTCTTGAAGCGGTTGAATTGGCGACGAAAGAAGCGAAACTTCGCCCGAACTCCGTTGATTCGTTGACAGGCGAAAACAGCGGAACGAATCTTGGACCGGGCACGCCGGTCATTCACTTCGAGCAGTGGGAAAAAGACGAAATCGAAGTAAAGCTTATTCTAAAAGGTGGCGGCTGTGAGAATAAGAACATCCAGTACAGCCTGCCGATGGAAATTGAAGGCCTCGGCAAAGCGGGCCGCGATTTGGACGGCATTCGCAAATGCATTCTGCACAGCGTATACCAGGCGCAGGGCCAGGGCTGTAGCGCCGGTTTTATTGGTGTGGGCATCGGCGGTGACCGCACAAGCGGATACGCGCTCGCTAAAGAGCAATTGTTCCGTAAGGTTGATGATGTAAATCCGAACCCGCAACTGGCGGAGCTTGAAGACTATATTATGGAAAAAGCGAACGAGCTCGGTATCGGCACGATGGGCTTTGGTGGCGAAACGACGTTGCTCGGCTGTAAAATCGGTGCCATCAACCGTCTTCCGGCCAGCTTCTTCGTATCGGTTGCCTATAACTGCTGGGCGTTCCGCCGTCAGGGTGTAGCCATCGATCCGGCCACCGGCGAAATCAAAGAATGGTTGTACAAAGAAGGAACGGCAGATTTACATGAAGGCGTACAACAGCCTGAACAAACGGAAGAACGCCGTGAAGTTGTGTTGCAATATCCGATTACGGAAGAGCAAATTCGCAGCCTGAAAGTTGGAGACGTGGTCATTATCAACGGTCTCATCCATACCGGTCGTGATGCATTCCACAAATACATGATGGATCATGACTGTCCGGTTGATTTGAACGGCGGTGTGATTTACCACTGTGGTCCCGTTATGTCCAAAGACGACAGTGGAGAATGGCATGTGAAAGCGGCAGGCCCGACGACAAGTATTCGTGAGGAGCCCTACCAGGCTGACATTATGAAGAAATTCGGTATTCGCGTCGTCATCGGTAAAGGCGGCATGGGTCCGAAAACGTTGAAAGGCCTACAGGAGCACGGCGGCGTCTACCTCAATGCAATCGGTGGTGCGGCGCAATATTATGCAGATTGTGTCAAAAAAGTGGAAGGCGTCGATTTTCTTGAATTTGGTATTCCAGAAGCGATGTGGCATTTGCAGGTGGAAGGCTTTGCCGCCATCGTTACGATGGATTCGCACGGCAACAGTCTGCATGCCGATGTAGACAAAACCTCGTTTGAGAAATTGTCTTCATTTGCCGAACCGGTGTTTAGTTAATACGAATTTTGTCGAATCAGGAAAGCCAGCAAAATGTCTGCTGGCTTTTTTGTTTCGGAAGAGTATAATGATTGAGAAAGACTGTTGGTAAAAGGAGTGAAGCGCCGGTGCAGCCTCCCGTTTCCTATGCGGTTCTCCGTAAGTATGCACGAATGATTGTGGATCGCCATTTTATCGAGCTTGTGTCGCATACCGAGCTGGCCAGCTACATTCAGTTAGAGCGGATGAACAATCGCAGATGGCGGTTTAAATTTTCCGTGCGTACCTTCTATCTGCTCCATCTGATTTTCTATAATCAGAAAGTGGGGCGGGCGCGTAAAAAATCATTGCGCGAAGCGTATGCAATCGGCTATAAAATAGGGGCAAAACATTTTGAATTCCAGACTGCACTGCTGATGGCCAATCTCTATCGTAGGGCTTTTATGGATAGCGTAAGAAAAATGTTTCGTGAGCTAATGTACAGCGAGTATGAACGGGCCGAGAGCGTAGTGGACGAGTTCGTCGACCAATTCCTGCTTGGGTATCTGGCTAAAAAGGACAATACCATTGAGCGCTTGCATGAACAGCGTATGGTCATTATGGGGCAGATGGCGGCAAGCATGGCGCATGAAGTGCGCAACCCGCTGTCAGCGATTGATGGCTTTCTAAGACTGATTCGTGAAGACGAACAAATGGATCGGCATAAACGCGACGAATATTTTCGAATTATTCTGCATGAAACAAAAGAAATCAATCGGATCATTACACAGTTTTTGCAGTTTTCGCGTAAAGGACAGGCAGAAGAATCTCCGCTTTCGGATGTTTCGCTGAATTCGCTGTTGTCGGAAGTGCAGGAATTCGTCAAAGCGAAAACCATTCAGGAAAATATAGCGTTCTATCTGTATCCGCCTATGGAAGATTTTCTGGTGCATATTCAGCGCGAGTCGATTAAGCAGGTGCTTGTAAATGTTATTCACAATGCGTTTGAAGCGGTGCATAATCAGGAAGACCGACGCGTGGAAATGTACGCATACCGGGAGAGCGGGACGGAAGTTCGGATTGAGGTTGTAGATAATGGACCCGGTATGTCGAATGAAGCGCTGGAGATGGCATTTGAGCCGTTTTACTCAACAAAAGAAACAGGGACGGGTATCGGACTTGCACTAAGCAAAGAACTGGTCAAAAAAAGCGATGGGGACATTCGCATCCAAACGGGGAGCTATGGCACGAAGATTATCGTTACACTTCCGATAACACAGAGGCAGACAGTTTATGATTAAAACTAATGACAGAGCGCGGGAAAGGGGAATGCATAGTGAGTGTATACAATATTGCAATGCTTCAAATTGACATAGAGTTTGGTAAACCGGAGGAAAACCGAAAGCGCGTGCGCGAACAATTCGACAAAATCGGAACGCTAACACCCAAACCGAATATTGTGCTGTTGCCGGAGTTATGGGATACCGGTTATGACCTGACAAGACTTGAAGAGATTGCCGACCGGGAAGGCGAACAAGCCAGGGAATTATTTCGGGAGCTGGCGCAGCAATATGAAGTGTATATCATTGGGGGATCGATCGCAAACCGGAAAGCAGAAGGTACATATAACACTTCGTTGGTTTTTGCTCCGAACGGCGAGGTGGTGCACGAATACAGCAAGGTACATTTATTCCGCTTGATGGAAGAAGAGAAATATTTACAGTCAGGTGAAGCGATCGAAAGCTTTACGCTTGACGAGATGCCTGCGTTCCTGCAGATTTGCTATGATATTCGTTTTCCAGAAAGCATTCGCAAAGGTGCGCTTGCTGGTGCGGAAGTGCTGTTCGTGGTAGCGGAGTGGCCCAACCCGCGTCTTGCCCATTGGCGGCAGCTATTGATTGCCCGCGCAATCGAAAACCAGATGTATGTCGTGGCCTGCAACCGGGTAGGCAGTGACCCGAACAATACGTTCTTCGGGCATTCGCTTATCATCGACCCGTGGGGCGAGATTGTGGCCGAAGGTGGCGAAGAGGAAGAAATTGTTGTCGGCACGCTGGATCGAACGCTGGTGGAAGATGTGCGCAGGCGGATTCCGATTTTCGCCGATCGGAGAGCAAGCCTGTATACGTTATGAAAAACGAAACGCGGGGGACCCCCGCGTTTTTGTTTGCCATAGACAGGACGCAGACATCCGTTTAGAAGAGATCGTCTCCGTTATGGCTATTGTCACGCATGGAGTCGATAGCGCCCAGGACAATATGGGCGAGGCCGAAGCCTGCCAATCCCCAGGCGTATGGATTATCGCTGCGGATATCCATATGACGACGGTTCAGCATGCTGACACCGGTTAAGGTCACGGCGGTTCCGAGTGCGATCGGGATAATGCCTTTTCTCATCAGTCCAACACCTCCTGCTAAAAGCTTGCCCGAAGCCGGGACGCGATATGTTTGGCATTGTTTTCTTGGGAATTGTAGTACAATAAGAAAGAAGATCGCTTGGAAAGGAAGGGACGGCATGGGATATTGGAGTTCCGTGCTGCTTGTGTTCTTGGGCGCGTGCAGCTACGGTGTTTTATCAACATTTGTAAAACTGGCGTATCAAGCCGGATTTCTGCCGGGGGAAGTCAGCGGCAGTCAGATGTTTTTCGCTATGGTGTTTATGTGGGGAGTGGCGCTTCTATTCTCGCGGCGGAAAGTCAGGGGGAAGCAATGGCTTACGCTGGCGGGAACCGGCCTTGCGACTGGCCTGACCGGCATACTTTATTATCAGTCGCTGCAGTATGTGCCGGCTTCAATCGCGATTGTGCTCTTGTTCCAATTTACGTGGATTGGCGTGATAATCGAATCGTTTATAGAGCGGCGCCGGCCCGGCGTAGAAAAGGTGGCGGCTCTTGTGCTTTTGGCAACAGGGACGCTGCTCGCAGGCGGTGTGTTGGCAGGAGAATTCGGCAGTTTACACCCGGTGGGGATTCTGTTCGGACTGCTGTCAGCGGTTACTTATGCGCTATTTATTATTTTTAGCGGGAGGGTGGGGCATGAAATTTCCCCCTATACGCGCTCCGCAGTCATGCTAACGGGGTCGGTGCTTATTACGTTCATCGTCTATCCGCCTTCATTTTTATTAAACGGCGCGCTAACGGAAGGGCTTCTTGTTTACGCTCTGCCGCTTGCGCTATTTGGAGGCGTTATTCCCACTTTATTTTTTACGCTTGGCGTGCCGCATGTCGGAGGCGGCCTGGCAACCATTCTAAGCGCCGCAGAGCTGCCAATGGCGGTATTCATGTCCAGCGTAGTGTTGCACGAAAAGGTCAGTCTCTTACAGTGGCTTGGTGTGGTGATTATTCTCGTCGGCATTGCCGTGCCGGAACTTTCGCATAAACACCGTACGGCGGCCGTGCGAGATCGGGGATAGTTTGTGTTCTTATTTTTTTCTGCTATGATCGTAAAAAAGAAACCAGTGGAAGGATGAAGTGTGTGAATAAGCAAATGACGCTGTTTCAACGGTTAACGGAAGCTTGTGGTGCCCCCGGGTTCGAAGGGGAAGTACGCGGCATTATGCACGAATACATAAGCGAGACGACGAATGAAATTGTATATGATAATCTTGGCGGAATTTTCGGCGTGCTGCGCGGGGAAGAGAACGGTCCGAGAATTATGGTGGCAGGACACATGGATGAAGTGGCGTTCATGGTTACGAGAATTACCGAAAAAGGATTTATTCAGTTTCAACCGCTGGGCGGCTGGTGGAGTCAGGTGCTGCTGGCTCAGCGCGTCCAAATTATGACGGAGAGTGGACCGGTCATGGGCGTGATCAGCTCCATTCCGCCCCACGTATTGCCGGAAAACTGGAAAAACAAACCGATGGACATGAAAGATATGTTCGTTGATGTAGGCGCGGATAACAAGGAGGATGCGGAACGTATGGGGCTTCGGCCGGGGCAGCCGATTCTCCCGGTCTGCCCGTTCACGGTCATGAGCAATCCGAAGAAGCTGATGGCGAAAGCATGGGATAACCGATACGGCTGTGCGCTTGCGGTTGAGATGATGCAGGAAATGAAAGGCACGCAGCATCCGAATATCATCTACGGCGGTGCTACCGTGCAGGAGGAGGTAGGACTGCGCGGTGCAGGTGTGGCAGCCAATATGATTGAGCCGGATTTATTCTTCGCACTGGATGCAAGTCCTGCAGGAGACGTTCCGGGTGTCAAGGATGGCATGGGCAAGCTGGGCGACGGCCTCTTAATGCGAATCGTGGACCGGACGATGGTGACGCTGCCGGGACTTCGTGATTTTATGATCGATACAGCAGAAGAGTTGGGAATTCGCTATCAGTTTTTTGTCTCGCCGGGCGGCACGGACGCAGGCCGGGTACATCTGACAGGCAAAGGTGTGCCTTCCGCCGTGATTGGTATTCCGGCCCGCTACATTCATAGCCATGCAGCCATCATTCACCAGGATGATTACGAAGCGGCGAAGCAGTTGCTGTTGGCGCTGCTCAAGCAAATCGACGGTAAGGTGCTGCAACAAATCAAAGAGCGCAAGTAAGCGGCAAGGAGGGACGTTGTGCAGTATCTGTACTTACACAGGATCGAACACAGGGAAGCGCAAACGGTACAGTATGTATACCGATTCGAAGACCACCGTCTTTCCCCGAACAATCTGGTGATTCGAAAGCTGTTTCACTGTATGCTGGAGGTGATGCGGGACGGGCTGACCGCAGTCGAGATCGAGTACAATGATGCGGAGATGGCAAAGCTCGTAGGACTGGAGCGTGCTGTAGAGTTTCTTACCGTAATGGGAGCACGTGAAGCTTCGCCTCGGGAATACCGACGGGACGGGGTATTACTGAGCCGGACGTTTACAACGGAGCTTACGCCTGCACGGCTTGATTACTTTTTTGGCCTTAAAGATTTGGATATTGCATATCGTTTGCTTTTTCTGGCTAACGGTGCCGAACGTATCCATATGTACTTTTCTGAAACGCTTAGCTGCCTGCTGCCGATTGAGGCAGAAGACGCATTTCTTGAGCTTTTGTCCGCCCAGCGTGTACCGCATAGGATTTTGGGGGAAAACCGTTAAATTTTTGTCGATTTTTGCTTAAAAATCACCATTTTCCCTAAATTTTCTATTGTTTCTTGCCGAATTTTATATTATTCTTTTTATGACAACTTATTCAATTGGTTGAGAGTTGTTGTTTTTGACTCCGCTTTTGCGGGGTCTTTTTTTTCGACAAAAAATTTACGGTATAAATGAATAAACATACAAAAACGAGGCGTCTTCCGCCTCGTTTTTGTGCGGGATGGGAGAGCGTGCAGCCTCCCGATCTTGTATTGCTAATTGACTTTGCGTCCGGCTTCTTTCCAGAATGGCTCGCGCAGCACGACTTTTTGAATTTTGCCGGATGCGGTTTTCGGCAGCTCTGCAACAAATTGAACCGATTTTGGACACTTGAAGTGTGCCATCCGCTCACGGCAGAATGCGATGATGTCCTCTTCCGTCACGTTTGCATTTTCACGCAGCACACATACGGCGTGCGGCACTTCGCCCCATTTCTCATGTGGAATGGCAATGATTGCTGCCTCAAGCACCGCCGGATGCTCATACAGCGTGCCTTCGACTTCGATGGAGGAGATATTTTCACCTCCGCTGATAATAATATCTTTCTTCCGGTCAACGATATCGATATAGCCGTTCTCATCAATGGTTGCCATATCACCGGTATGGTACCAGCCGTTTACGATGGAACGTGCCGTTTCTTCCGGTTGCAGCCAGTAACCGTCCATAACGGAGTTGGAGCGGCAGATGACTTCACCTATTTCCTCGCCGTTCGGCTCTACATCTTCTCCGTCTTCATTGACAACGCGCGCTTCAACGTTAATCATGCTAATTCCGGCTTTGGCTTTTAAGCGATGAATGCGCTCTTCATCAGCCGTGTCGCGGATGTCTTTCTTGATATGGCCGACGGTGACGAACGGCGAAACCTCCGTCATGCCGTACACCTGCAGGAATGTCCAGCCCAATTCTTTTTCAACCGCTTTCACGAAAGACGGCGGCGGAGCGGAGCCGGCGATGACTACGCGGACATTCTGCGGAATGCTGGCTGTCTTGGACGTAGGCTCATTCAAAATCATATTCAGTACGGTAGGTGCCATACAGGCGACGGTTACACCTTCCGTTTGGACCAGATGCACAATATGCTTAGGATCAATCTTGCGCAGCATTACGTGAGTTGCACCCATGCCGGTAAAGGAGAATGGTGTGCCCCACCCGTTGACGTGAAACATCGGAAGCGTATGAAGCAGCACGTCTTCATCTTCGGCGCGTACATGGATAATGGTATTAATCGCATTCATATAAAGGCTGCGATGGGTTTGAATAACCCCTTTGGGACGCCCGGTTGTACCGCTGGTGTACAGGATGGTGGCCATATCCCGTTCATCAACTTCAACGTCCACGGCGTTCTCCGAAGCGCTTTCAATTATATCGTCGTAGATAAGCCAACCGTTATGGTTTTTGAATCCTTCTACAGGCAGAGAGACATAGCGTTCTACGCTCTGAAGCTGTCCTATAATCGGTTCAATGAGCGGAGCCAGCTCTGCGTCTATTAGAAACATTTTGGCACCGGAGTGGTTTACAATATACTCATAGTCTGCAGGAACCAGACGGGTATTCAGCGGTACGATAACCGCACCAAGCAGGAAAGCTGCATAGAATGCCTCGTACATTTCCAGACGGTTCGGGGACAGCACAGCAATGCGGTCTCCCTTCCCGATTCCGTGCGCCTGGAATGCGTTTGCCAGGCGGTTTACGCGTTTTCCAATCTCTGCGTAGGTAAAACGCCGTTCGCCGTCAACAACGGCCGTTTTCTGTGGATAGTGGTATACGGCTCTTTTTAAGAAATCCTGCAGCAGTAAAGGTACGTACATAGTTTCTCTCCTCTCCAACGTAAACAAATCTGTACAACATTGTACACAATCAAAATACCATAAAAATTCAAAAAAAAAAGAGAATAAAGCGAATTTTTTTCGAAATATTATGTAGAAAGCCGGGAACACTCGCGGCATCTCCCGGCTTTTCGCAGGCGAAAGCTATTCAATAGTAAATCCGATAATGCCCCGGATCGGATTATCCATGTTGCGCCCGTCCCCGTAATACAGGTGCACAGGCCCGTCTTCCCGGATCGGTTTGCCGTCAATTGCGAAACAAAGCACCGCGTCATATGCTTCATCAAGCGAGAGGGGGACTTCTTCTCCGTTTTGCAGGCAACAGACAAGCCGCGAAGCGTCAGAGCCGGGTTCCGCGTTTTTAATAAACGGCTGCAAATTCATGCCGTAATCCCCTACGATTTTCTTTTTCTCGACGAACAGCTTCTCGCTTTGCTTGGTCGGGATCACACCCTCGGTCAGTTCCCGGTCCCATCGTTGTCCGATTTTCATAAGCTCATCTTCATGGCTTTCCGTTTTTTCCTCACCGAGGTTGGCGAAGAAGTCTTCCATTTTAAACTTTCGGTCGTCGAAAATCCATACGCTCGGATCAAGCGTGATAGGGAATTTGACATTGCCGTTTACTGTGATTACATTTGCCACATTTTCTCTCCCCTTTTATAGAAAATAGAACGCCGCACCGAGAATAATGTAGACAACAACAAGCAGCACGCCCTCGTACCAGTTGGTGCTGCCGTCCCGTGAAATGGAAGAAGCGATGAATGCTCCTACCCCGATGGCGGCTAGTTCGTATGAAGTAAAGACAAGGTCCATTGGTTTGCCGAACAGCAGGCTGACAAATACGAGTGTCGGAGCGACGAACAAGGCAATCTGCAGACTGCTTCCTACCGCAATCTCCACCGAGGCGCCGATTTTGTTCTTCATGGCGAGGAAGACGGCGGCGCTGTGTTCGGCGGCGTTACCGACAATCGCAATGACGAAGGCGCCGACGAAAATTTCCGACCAGCCCAGGTTGTGGGCCACCTCTTCAATGCTATGTACGAGCCATTCGCTTGTAATCGCCACGAATACGGTTGCGACGATAAGAAGGATGATGGAGAATCCTTTGCTCCACATATGCCCGGTTTCTGCTTCTTCTTCCGCAGCCTGATCGGCCAGCTCTTCCTTATGGGTAATCATAGAGAAGAGCAGCCAGAGTATGTAGGCGACAATGAGAAGTCCGGAGATGATTAAGCTGAGCGTAATGGTCCGTTCTTCATGAAGCTGTTTTAAGAAGACGGCCGGAATAAAGAGTGCGATAACCGCCAGTAGCATCAAAGAAGAATTATGCCCGGCAAGCAGCGGATTAAAGCGCTGCTCTTTGAACTTCAGGCCGCCTGCAATGACGCTTAAGCCCAGCACTAACAGCAAGTTACCGATAATGGACCCGGTGATACTGGCTTTCACCATATCAAATAATCCTTCTTTGAGCAGGAAAATGGCGATAATTAGCTCCGCCGCATTCCCGAATGTTGCATTCAGAAAGCCTCCGACACGCTCCCCCGCATAATGGGCGACGCTTTCTGTTGCCTTGCCCAGCAGGCCGGCCAGCATAATGATGGCGGCCGACGTGGTGACAAACTGCAAACCGGCCGATTCCGTGAAATAGTGGGCCCAGCCGCTTATTGTTGTCAGCACGATGACAAGCGTAAAAAACGGTTTCTGATTCAAACAATTCCCTCGCTTTCCCGCATGAATTTGCTTGATTTTTACCGCAATGGTGCATAACCTAAACAATAGTGTAAAGCATGGAGGAAGCAAAAAGCAAAATTTTTTCAAGTTTGGTAGGGGAAAAGCACATGAAAAGAGTGGCTGTTATCGGAGCGGGCTACGCCGGGCTTGCCGTTAGTGTGGGGCTTGCGCACTTCGGGGCTGTGGTCCGCTGCCTTGATATTAATGAACAAAAAATTAATCAGCTTTCACTGGGCGTGCTGCCGATTCACGAACCGGATATGGAGGAAATGATGCACCTTCAGATGACGGAGGGACGGCTTTCATTTTCAACGGATTTGGCGGCAGGCATTGGGCAGGCTGACATCATTTTCATTGCTGTAGGTACACCCGGCCAGGAGAAAGGGTCACCGGATGTAACGGCAGTATTCTCTGTCGCTGATATGATTGGACAGTACGCGAAAAAAGATGCGGTAGTCGTGGTAAAAAGCACCGTACCCGTCGGAACATGTGAAGCGGTACAAGCCCGTCT
>Ga0310821_100640_pt1 | contig 15196 bp, 17 predicted proteins | sample P4_ome_FD_201300 | JGI IMG/M metagenome (GOLD analysis project Ga0310821, IMG submission 201300) | Sorghum-adapted microbial communities from Joint BioEnergy Institute, Emeryville, California, United States - P4_Day56_Rep1 | ecosystem: Engineered > Bioreactor > SSF (Solid state fermentation) >... | reverse complement strand
GCCCTGGATGTCCGCGGCGACGACGGCGTGCCCGTCGGCGGCCAGGCGGACGGCGGTGGCGCGGCCGATGCCGCTGTAGGCGCCGGTGACGACGGCGACCTTCTGCTCGGTGCTCATGACGCTCCTCTCCTCGGGCCCCGCGACGGGGCGGCGGCGGTTCGGTCGTCGGCGGTCGCGGGGAGCCCGGTCGTCCGCCGACCGGATCTCGGCCGGCACGTCCATCGTAGGCAGGTCGCTCCGACGCCAACCTGGGACCTTCGTACGGCAAAGGTCGTGTCAAACTAGGAGGTCAGGGCGGTGCCGGACGTGACGCCCGTCACGTTCCGCGGGGGGCGGCGGCCGGTCTCACGACACCGCGGCGACCAGCCACGAGGCCGCGACGACCGCCGTCCCCGCGAGCACGCAGCGCGCCACCGGCCGCCCCGTCAGCCCGCCCACGACGACGACCCCGCCCGCCGTGACGAGCCCGACCACGACGGCCCCGGGCGCCACCGCGGCCACGCCGAGCGCCGCGACCACGGCGAGCGCAGCCAGCCCGCCCATGCCCGCGTCCCGCAGCGCGGCCTCCGCGCGCGCCGACGGCGGCCGGCGCCCGGGGGCGACGAACGCGGCGACCCGGATGAGGTAGGAGGCGGCGGCCGCGACGCCGACGGCGAGCCACGTCATCGGGCGGCCTCCCGGCGCACCCCGGCCCCGGCGAGCGCGGCGGCGCCCATCGCGGCGGGGACGACGAGCCCGGGCGAGATGCCGGCGGCGGTCCCGCCCTGCGCGACGCCGCCGCGAAGGCGGGCGTGCCGCGCGCGGTGGGCTTCGCGGCGGCCCTCGAGGGGGAGGCCGCGCTCCTGGCGGGCGACCTCGACGCCGCCGCGCAGACCCTCGCCTGGGCGGTGGAGCACCACCGGGCGATCGGGTCCGTCGTCGGCGAGGCGCACTCGCTCCAGCGCCTCGCGGAGGCGCGGCTGGCGGCCGGGGACACCGACGGCGCCCGGACGCTCCTCGCCCGGGCGCTGCCGCTCGCGCGCTGGTCGAACCTCGCGCCCTGCCTGCTGCCCCGCGTGTACGGCACACAGGTCGTGGCGGCGCCGGACCCGGCGCAGGCGCACGCCGCGGTGGACGAGGCCGTCGCGGCCCTCGGGCCCGACGACGCCTGCTTCCTCTGCTCCGTGACGTTCGACGCCCCGGCGACGCGGGCGTGCGCGGACGCCGGCGACCTCGAGGCCGCGCGGCGCCACCTGGCGGCGGCGGAGCTGTCCGCCCGCCGCTGGAACACCCTCGCCTGGGACGCCGCCGTGATCGAGGCGCGGGCGCACGTCGCCCGCGCCGAGGGTGACGCCCCCGCCGCGGCGGACCTGTGGGCCCGTGCGGCGGAGGCGTTCACGCGTGCCGGCCAGCCGTTGGACGCGTCGCGCTGTCGCGCGAACGCCGACGCGGACGGCCTGCCGGGGCCAGGCCGGTTCGCGGGCGCGACTCCCGCGCCGGCCGCCGGTTCCTGACGCTCCACGTCGCGACGTGCTCGTGGGTGTAGGGCTCGAAGACCTGGCGCATCGCGGCCTGGGCCTGCACCGCCGCCAGGAGCAGCTCGCTCGTCTGCACGGTTCCTCCTCGGGTCGGGGCCGCCGGTGCGGCCGATGCGAAGGACGCTAGGAACCGCGCCTTCCCCGACCCTTCCCGCGGGCCTTCCCCCGGTCCGGGCTCCGCCTTCCGTGAGGGAAGGTCGGGGCAAGGGCGGTGGCGCGATCCCTCCACGCCCCGCGACACCCCGGCGCCTGCAATCCCTCCTCCCCCCGCGACACCTACCGATCGAGGAGGCGTGATGCGACGGGCGGTGGTGTGCGCGCTGGCGCTGCTGCTGGCCGCGTGCGCGGGCGTCCGGGGCCCGGAGTCTCCGGGCGACGTGCCCCCGGTGCCGGACGTCCCGGCGTCGGACCCGGTCGGCCTGGTCGGGCTGTGGCGGGTCTCCGGCGCGGAGGGGGCGGGCGAGCGCACGTGGCTGCGGCTCGCGCACGGCAGCTACGAGCTGTGGCCGCAGGACGAGTGCCGCGGGTTCGCCGCGGGCGGCTGGCGCGCGTCGGCGCGGGTGTTCGTCGCGTCGGCACCGTTCGCTGCGAACGGGGACTGCTCGCTCGACCCGTGGCCCGACGGCGACGGCTGGCTGACGTCGGCGCGCGCCTACCGTCCGACGGGCGACGGCTGGGAGCTGCTCGACGCGGACGGTGCGGTCGTGGCGCGGCTGGCCGTGGACGGCGCGCCCGAGCCGATCGACACCGCGGTGCCGGAGTACGCGCAGCCGCCGGAGGTGACCGACGACCTCCGCGCGGCCTTCGCGGAGCCGGCGCCGCTGCCCGAGGGGATGCGGCCGGCGGAGGCGGCCGACCTCGTCGGGCGCTGGGTGCGCCCGGGCTGGGGCACCCGCTCCGCGTACGTGGAGCTCGCGGCCGACGGCACGTACGAGGGCTCCGACGGCTGCAACGCGAGCGGCGGCGCGTGGGGGGTCGACGAGGACGGCCGGCTCCTCGCGACCTCCGGGATCTCGACGGCGATCGGGTGCGACGGCGCGCCCGTGCCGACGTGGCTCGCCACCGCGGCCCGGGCGGGCTTCGACGGGCGGACGCTCGTGCTCCTGGACGCCGACGGCGAGGAGATCGCCCGCCTCGTCCGCGCCTAGGTCCGCGGACCCGGGGCGGGCCGCGCCGGGCGGGCCGCCCGCGGGGGTCAGCGGCCGTCGTCGGGCAGGCGGTAGGCCTTGGCGCGCGGGACGTACCGCTCGGCGTTCCCGCGGATGGCGGCCACCTCGTCGTCGGTGAGGGGGCGCCGCACCTTGGCGGGCACGCCCGCGACGAGCGACCGCGGCGGCACGACGGTGCCCTCGAGCACGACCGCGCCCGCCGCGACGAGCGACTCGCGGCCGACGACGGCGCCCGTGAGCACGGAGGCGTTCATGCCGATGAGGCAGCCGTCCTCGACGGTGCAGCCGTGCACGACGGCGCCGTGGCCGACGCTCACGTCCGCGCCGAGCACCGCGGGTGACCCGTGCTCCGTGTGCATGACGACGTTGTCCTGCACGTTGGAGCGGGGCCCCACGACGATCTCGTCGATGTCGCCGCGCAGGACGGCGCCGAACCAGATGCTCGCGTCGGCGGCCACGCGGACCTTGCCGATGAGGGTCGCCGTCGGGGCGAGCCAGGCGTCGGGGTGGACGTCGGGGACGTGGTCGTCGAAGGGAAGGATCGTCACGCGCCCAGGGTACGGGGCGGCCCTGCCTCACGGATTCTCCAGACTCCGCGCGATACCGTGGGCGTGCGCCCACTTATCTGGGCGAATGCCCACTCCCTTCGGAGCACTGCTGAGGAAGGTGAGAGATGCCGACAGGTGTGGCGCTGCGCGACCCCCGCCAGCAGCTCCTGGCGGCTGCGCAGCGCCTCATTGCACGCGACGGTATCAGCGGTCTGACCAGCCGAAACGTCACCGCGGAGGCCGGCGTGGCGAAGGGCGTGCTACACCGCTACTTCGCCGACTTCGACGCGTTCCTCGTGGCGCTGGTTCTCGAGAGAATCGCCACGGTCCGCGCGGAGGGCGCGGCACTGCAGTCGCACGTCGGCGAGGAATCCGTGACGGAGAACGTGGCCCAGGGACTCGTCGCGCTGCTGGACCCCGTGATGGTCGCGACCGCCGGGCTCGTCATCGCGCGCGACGAGGTGCGCGACCGCCTGCGCGCCATGGGCACGTCGCGCCTGCCGCTCGTCGGCGAGGCGACGGCGGTGCTGGCGGACTACCTCGCGGCCGAGCGTGCCGCCGGCCGTCTCGCGCCGCACGCCGACGTCGACGCGCTCGCGCCCATGCTCATCGGCACCGTGTACCTGCTCGCCACGGCCCGCGCCGACCGCACGCCGCCGATCGCGGCGGTGCGGCGCACGGTCGAGAGCAGCCTCGCGGGGCTCGTCCCGTAGCTCCGCCAGGGGCGCAGAGCCACGTCAGGGCGGTTCGGCCCGCGCGAGGCGGGTCCGGTATCCTCGTTCGGCCTGGAGGATTCGCCTAGTGGCCTATGGCGCACGCTTGGAAAGCGTGTTGGGGTAACACCCTCGGGGGTTCGAATCCCCCATCCTCCGCCGGAAGAAGGGCCCGTGACCTGCGGTGACGTGGGTGGCGGGCCCTTCGTCGTGGGCGCGTGCTCGTGGTCGCAGGTGCGGCGGTAGCAGTTCTGGTAGCAGTTCGCCGGCGTCGGGCCACTGCAGGGTGCGTCGGGCACCGGCGGACAGCCCGGCCGCGACGTGGGACGTCGGTGTCGGCGCGGCGCCAACGCGCCTCGGGCGTCGTCATGACCGTGCGGCGGGTTCAGGCGCCCTCGTTGGTCCTCGCTGCCAGTTTGAGCCATTCGGCGTACTCGTGGGCTTGGCCTCGTCAGTGGGACTGAGCATCGCGTGCCCGTCCGCCGCGGACTCGGCGGCTCGCCCATCCGGAAGAGGGATGCAGAAACGGCCCCCAGGGGACAACCGGAAGCGTAGAGTCGCGACGTCGAGCTTCTCTTGGGGCCCGAGGAGGCATCACCGTGAGCGGACCTCTTCCGAGTGCTCGCAGAGTTGCGGCTAGTGCAACGCTCCTGCTGACGCTGAGTCTTGCTGCGGGCCCAGCAGCAGTTGCCGAGCAACTCCCCGAATCAGAGCAAGGTCGCACGCCGGCGCCCGGCGACGAACTGGAGTCCAGCCAAGCACTAGCACTGGACGCCGCACAGTACTCGCGGGACATGGGGGTCACGCAGCAGGAGGCGCAGACAGTCCTCGAGTCACAGGCCGAAGCCGTGGCTGCGATTGACCGCATCGCCACAACGGTTGGGGACCGTTTCGACGGGGCGTGGCTCGAAACCAGAACTGCCGTGCGCGGCCACGTCCGCATCAGAGGAAACCCATCGGACACACAGGCGAAGGTGGCCGCCGGCGACGCTTCGATCACGATCCACTGGACCAATCGCGCTCTGATGCCAGAGTTGCGCGAGCATGCAGAGGCGACCTCCGCCGCATTGGCGCGCGACCCGGACGTTGCCGGCATCGCCATTGACGAAGCCCGGGCTGAGATCGTGATTTGGGTCGATGAATCGCGTGTCCCGCGGACCCGTTGGGACGCAGCTGGCCCCGTCCCCGAAGGCGCCACCGAACCGGGCGCGACTGGCCTCGCCAGAGCCCGTCTCGCGCTAGCCGAGGCCGGGGTCCCGGCACGCATCGCCTGGGTGCAGGGGGCGAGCCAGCAGGGACAACGCGGCGGCGTCTCGAGGACGGGTTGCACCGTCGGCTTCAGCATCTACTGGACGAGCAGCGGGAACCGTGGCGTCTCCTCGGCAGCCCACTGTGGGGCGTCAGCGGGTGATAAGAATCAGTTGTATAGCCTGACGTGGAACGGGACACCGACCTATCAACTCCGGTGGGTGAGCCAGCAGTACGACCAGTCGGGCGACATCGAAGTCTTGACGATGGCGTCGCATACGCCGCAGCCCAACTTCTTCGGGCAGTCCGCGGTAACGCCAACCGCCACGACCGGAACGGAAACCGCGTACCAGGGGCAGTATCTGTGTCACCGCGGGAAGACGAGCGGCTACAACTGCGCCACCGTCGTGAGCACGGCGTATGCCCCAACGGGCAATGCCTGTCCGGTCAGTTCTTGCGCAGCCGTGTTTGTGATACTTCAGGGTATTAACGCGCTCTGCCAGGGCGGAGATAGCGGCGGCCCATGGTTCATCGGAGGTAGTGCCTATGGTATTCACCTTTGCCACTCCGACCCACGAACGTGCATCTACACGCCGATCGCAAGGCTGGCGAATCTCGGCGCCCGGGTCCTCACATGAGCATCCGTCGCGCGAATGGCCGAATCGCAGCGCTGACGCTGGCTTCCCTTGTGGTGGTCGGGTCGTGCGCGCCAAGGAGCGAAGCCGAGCCTCCCGCTGACGTCGCGTATGCCGAGCCCGGGGATTCTATGGGGGCCGAGACAAGTGGAGTGCTCCGCCGTGAGGGCGGCTGCGTGTACCTCGACGCGGACGACGCCATCGGCCCCATGGTCGCCGTCTTCCCGAATGAAGGAATCCGCTGGAGCGGCGACTCGCTCGCCGTCGGTGAGCACTTCTTCCCACTAGGGGAGCGCCTCCAGTTCATGGGCGGTGCGCGCGAGGAGGTTCCGGAAGACACTGTCGTTCCCCAAGCGTGCCGGGCCGAGCTCTACTGGTTCATCAGTCCCTCGCGGTAGGCGTCTGCGGCTGCGCCATTTGTCGGCGAGGGCGACGCGGTCCAGAGCAGTTCGCCCATCCGCCGGTTCGCCTCTTCGACGAGCTCCGGCACCACGTGCGGGTAGCGCGTCGTCATCGCGGGCGACGTCCAGCCGAACATGCTCATGACCACGCGTTGGTCGACGCCCTGGACCAACAGCAGCGTCGCGGCCGTGTGCCGCGCGTCGTGCAGCCGGGCCGGCCGGATGCCGAGGCCTTCGAGGAACGCCGTCCAGTGCAGCGAGTGGTCGCGCGGCGCGACCGGCCGGCCCGTCACCGTCGTGAACACCAGCCCGCAGTCGCGCCAGAGCGTCCCGGCGTGGATGCGGGCCTCTCGCTGCCGACGCCGGTGCTGGCGCAGGGCGACGAGCAGCGGCTCCGGCAGGGGCAGCGTCCGGCGTGACTGCTTCGTCTTGAGCTCGGCAAGCACGAGCCCGCCGTCCCGCCGCTGCGGGCACTGCGATGGCTTCTCGACGCAACGGTCCGGATCCGCGCACCCGTGCCGCCAGTTCCGGCGCTCGAGCTGCCGCCGCACGTTCAGCCACCCGGCTTCCAGGTCAACGTCCGCCCACGACAGCCCGAGCACCTCGCCGCGCCGCAGCCCGAGCGAGATCGCGAGCATGAACGCCACGCCGTTCGGCTCGTCCTCCGCGGCGGCGAGGATGCGCCTCGCCTCGTCGACCGTCAGCGGCTCGATGTCGGGCGGATCGTAGCGCGGCGTGTGGGCGAGCGTCACCGGGTTGCGCGGGAGACGCCGTCGTCGGACCGCGTCGTTGAGCGCCTTGTTCAGCGTCCGGCGCACGTGGTGGACCGTCCCGGCGTTGAGCCCGCTCGCCAGCAGCACGGCGAACAGGTGCTCGATGTGCTCGGGCTGGAGCGCCTCGAGGCGGTGCCTGCCGATGGTCGGGTTGATGCGCCGGTAGACGTCGACTTCGTACCCGGACAGGGTGCTCGGGCGCACGCGGAGCGACGTCGCACTCAGCCACTCCGTGAGCCACGTCTCCAGCCGCGGCGACCGGCCCGCCGGCAGCGCCGACTGGTCGGTCCGCTGACGCTCCAGCTCGCGGACCTTGCGAACCACCTCCGCCCGCGTCGCCCCGGTGCGCTTGCGCCAGTCGGACGAGCCGTCGGGCCGGACGCCCATCGTCACGAAGCCGTACCAGCGCCCGTCGTCGCCCTGGAAGATCGACGAGCGCTGGTTCCCGGCCCGGGTACCCATCGGGTCACGGCTCCTGCGCCCGCTGCTCGCGGCGGCACCGCTCGACGAAGTCGCTCAGGCAGTCGGCGGGCACGCGCCGCAGCCGCCCGATGTGGACGGTCTCGATCGCGCCGCTGTTGATGAGCTCGTACATGGTGCTGCGGCCCACGGACAGGCAGCGGGCGGCGTCGGTGATGCTGAGCATGACGCGGGGCGTCGGGATGATCTCGATGTCAGTCATGGCACTTCTCCTTCTCGGTCGGGTCGGGTTGCGTTCGTCAGAGCCCGGCCACCGGTCCATCGGCGGACGACGGCGGCGCGGCGGTCAAGGGGTGCGGCGCAGGCTGTGGAGGCCGGGCGCTCCGCCAGCCCTGTTGACGAGCCCGTGGCACGACGGGGCGGTCGGCGTAGGGTGCTGGGCGACCCAGGCGAGCGGGCGTGGATTCGGGTGAGCACACGACGCCAGGCTCGTCAGGGCCGATAGCCGAACCGATGACGAATCCGCTCCAGGGGCGGCCAGGCGATGACGGACGCGATGACGCTGCCGCCGCCCGATGTGCGTCATGGATGACGCGCGTCGCGTCATCCAGCGATCTATCGACCGGGCCTGCGGCGTCATCGGTCAGCGGCTCGCAGGCGACGAGCCTTGCGTCACCCGTGGCGGCCTTCCGGGTAAGTGGGCGACTGCGCAGGCCGCCGACGACGGCCGTCACCTGACCGCGACACTGGCCACCCTCTCCCTCACCGTGGTGTGCTAGTCGCCGTGAGCCCGAAGAGCCGAGGCCGCCCTGCCGGTCGTGGGAAGCAGCCGCGTCGACACCCCCGCCCCGCCCCACGCCCCGTCACCGCGCTCGACCTCGCGCTCCGCGAGGCGCCGAGCCTGTACGACGGCGACCTCCTGTCCGCGCAGACCGCCGCGAGCGAGTGGCTGGGAAATGCCTGGGGGGCGCGCGGCATGTCCGAGCGCAACCCGGAGACGGACCTCGTGCGGGCCATCATCGGCGCCGCGGACGGCGGCTCCAGGGCGAACGCCGCTGTCGCGGCCCTCTTCGCGCTCGCCACGATCCCCGACCCGGCGTGGCAGGACGACGTCGCCGCGGCGCTCACCGATGTCCCGTCGGTGCGGTCGCCCTCGTGGGCGGTCGACCCGGCCCGCCATCGGCCGCCTGAGCCGACGTCGGCCCAGCTCTGGTCGGATCCTTGGGACGCGAACCGGGTCCACCTCCTGCGCTACGACACCCCGGTCCCCCACACGCTCTTCGTGGCCGAGACGACCGTGGGCGGGCGCTACGTCCAGGTCATCGACGTCGGCGTCGAAGACCCGTCACGCCCCCTCGAACCCCGAGCGGAGGACGACCTGGAGGTCGCTGACGTCGAGCCTGCCGATGGCCTCGCGGAGGTCGCCGACGCCCTGTGGCAGACCGACATGTACTGGCCACTGCAGAACGCCGACGACTACACGACCTTCCGCGCCTACGTGCACTGGCTCACGCGGGGCCGCCGGCGCGAGAGGGACTGGGAGCCCTTGCCCGACGACGAACGCGAACGGCTCCTCGACGAGTTCGCCGGTCGGCACGGACTCGACCTGGACGACGACGTCGTCCGGCTGCTCGCCGACACGTTCATCGACTTCGGCGACGGCTACCTGCACGGCGGCGTCCTCGCGTGGAGCCCGGGCGAGGTCGAGCACTTCCTGCTCGACTGGATCCACCGCAAGGTGATCCTCGAGCCCGAGGTGCAGCCACACGTCCCCGAGGCACTCCGAGCGTGGGTCGCCTTCGCACTCGCCCGCCGAGGCCTCGCGCAAGAGCACATCGACCCCGTGGTGGATGCCGTCAGCGAGCTGGAGGGTGCGTACGCCGAAGCGTCGACCGACTCCGCACTGCACGGCCCGGCGAAGGAGATCACCTCACGGCTCATCGCCGCCGGCGTCGACCTGCACGACGAGGAGGCCGTCAACCGCGCGATCGGCCAGTACAACGCCGAGCAGCTCGCACGGCGCATGGTGGAGGACTGACCGGCACGGCGGAGGACGGCAAGCCACTTGTATCTCTCGTTTGACGAGAGATATCCTGCGTCATATGAGAACGAAGGCGCCCGCGCTGATCCCGATCTTCCGGTCTCCCCTGCAGGCCCGGCTGCTGCTACGGGTGCTCACCGACGACGAGCCGCGCACCATCACCGACCTCGCGCGCGTGCTCGACGCCCCAGAGGCCACGGTCCACCGGGAGGTCCGGCGGCTGATGGACGCCGACCTCGTCACGGGCACACGCGTCGGCCGATCCGTGGTGGTGCGCCCGGCCGACGAGAACCCGGCGACCGCCCCCCTGCGCCAGCTCCTCGTCGTCACCTATGGACCGGCCCCCTTCCTCGAGCGCGCCCTCTCCGGCGTCGACGGGATCACGGAGGCGTATGTCTACGGCTCCTGGGCGGCGCGCTGGCACGGCGAGGTCGGTCCGGCCCCAGGCGACGTCGACGTGCTCGTCGTCGGTACGCCCGACCGGGAGGCGGTCTACGACGCGCTCGACGGCGTCGACTCCGCCCTCGGCCGCGAGGTGAACGTCACCTTCGTCTCGCCCCAACGCTGGGCGTCGGGCGAGGAGACCTTCCTCGCCGCGATCCGGGACCGTCCGCTGGTCCGGCTCACGCTCGGGCGCGAGAACGGGGTGGCTGCCTGATCGCGTGGGAACAGGGACGGGCGGTCGTCGAGAGCCTGATCCGGACCGGCATGCTCGAACCCGTCCCGCCGAACCTGGCGGCGGCACAGTCGCTCGTCGACGTGGCCGAGACTCATCTTGCATCTGCGCTGACGCTGGCTGACACCGACACCGTCCTCGCCTACGACGCGCTGCACGGCGCCAACCGCAAGGCGCTCACCGCGATCCTGCTCGCCCAGGGACTGCGGCCCACCCGGGCGGGCGGCCACATCGCCCTCTACGACGCCGTCCTGACCCAGCTCGACCCGCCGCTCGGACGCGACCTCGCCGCGTACCACCGGGTGCGCAGGGCACGGAACGCCGGTGACTACCGCGAGGAGCACGACGCCGTCGCTGACGACGTCCGCGCCGACCACCCTGGCTGCCGGAAGATCGTCGACATCGCCAAGCGCGTCATCGGCCAGATGCCACCGTTCTGACCGATGACGCTGGCGCCGAGCGACCGCGCGCAAGTGACGCGGTATCGCGGCTCGCCAGCCAAGTTCTCCCGGCCATCCGGGCTGGTCGCGCCGCACCTGCGGCTCTAGGCTCATGTTCATGCCGCATCTGCTGGTCAGCGAGGCCGCCGAGCTCCTCGGCGTCAGCGACGACACCGTGCGCCGCTGGATCGACGCCGGGCGCCTGGCCGCCACCCGCGCCGCGAACGGGCGCCTCGCCGTCGACGGCCGCGCGCTCGCCACCCTCGCCCAGGAGATGGCCGCGGCCGACGACGGCGGCCGCACCCGGCGCTCCGCCCGCAACCGGTTCCGCGGCATCGTCACGAAGGTCACCAAGGACACGGTCATGGCGCAGGTCGAGATGCAGGCCGGCCCGTTCCGCGTCGTCTCCCTCATGACCCGCGAGGCCGCCGACGACCTCGGCCTCGACGTCGGCACCGTCGCGGTCGCCTCCGTCAAGGCGACGCAGGTCGTCGTGGAGCTGCCCGACGCGGACCGCGGGCGACGATGACGGCCTTCCCCCGACGCGCGGCCCCCGCCCGACGCGCGGCGCTCGCCCTCGGGGCCGTGCTCGCCCTGCCGCTCGCCGCCTGCGGCGAGCAGGCCGCCCAGGGTGCGGGGACGACGTCGGACGCCATCACCGGCGAGGTCGTCGTGCTCGCGGCCGCGTCGCTCACCGACGCGTTCACGGAGATCGCCGCGGACTTCGAGGCCGCGCACCCGGGCGTCACCGTGACGCTCGGCCTCGGCGGGAGCTCCGCGCTGGCCCAGCAGGTCGTCGCGGGCGCACCGGCCGACGTCCTCGCCACGGCGTCCCCCGGGACGATGGCGACCGTCGCCGACGCGGGCGGCCTCGTCGGCGAGCCCACGGTCGTCGCGCGGAACCGTCTGCAGATCGCGGTACCCCCCGGGAACCCGGCCGGGGTCACCGGCCTCGCCGACCTCGGCGACGCCTCGCTCGCCGTCGCCCTCTGCGCCGAGCAGGTGCCGTGCGGCGCCGCGGCCCGGCGCGTGCTCGCCGCCGCCGGCGTCACGCCCGCGCCGGACACGCTCGAGCCGGACGTCCGCGCCGTCCTCACCAAGGTGCGCCTCGGCGAGGTGGACGCCGGGCTCGTCTACCGCACCGACGTCCTCGCCGCCGGGGACGACGTCGAGGGCATCGACGTCCCGGGGGCCGACGCCGCCGTCACCGACTACCCGATCGCCGTCGTCGCCGACGCGCCGAACCCCCGCGCCGCCGAGGCGTTCGTCGCGCACGTGCGCGGCGAGGCCGGGCGGAAGGTCCTCGCCGATGCCGGGTTCGAGCTCCCGTAGCGCGCGGCGCCGCGCGCCCGGTCCGCGCCCGCCGGCCCTGCTCCTGGTCCCGGCGGCGCTCGGCCTCGGCTTCCTCCTGCTCCCCCTGGCCGCGCTCGTGCTGCGGGCCCCGTGGGGCGACCTCGCCCGCCACCTCACGAGCCCGCAGGCCGGCGAGGCGCTCCGCCTGTCCCTCGTCTCGGCGTCGGCGGCCACCGTCGTGTGCGTGGTGCTCGGTGTGCCGCTGGCCTGGGTGCTCGCGCGGGTGCCGTTCCGGGGGCGCGCGCTCGTGCGCGCGCTGGTGACGGTGCCGCTCGTGCTGCCGCCCGTCGTCGGCGGCGTGGCCCTGCTCCTGCTCCTCGGCCGGCGCGGGCTGGTCGGGCGGCACCTCGACGCGTGGTTCGGCGTCTCGCTGCCGTTCACGACGGCGGCCGTCGTCGTCGCGGAGGCGTTCGTCGCCATGCCCTTCCTCGTCGTCGCGGTCGAGGGCGCGCTGCGCGGCGCGGACCCGCGGTTCGAGGAGGCCGCCGCGAGCCTCGGCGCGTCCCGGTGGACGACGTTCCGGCGCGTCACCCTGCCGATGGTCGCGCCCGGCGTCGCCGCGGGGACGGTCCTGTGCTTCGCGCGGGCGCTCGGCGAGTTCGGGGCCACCATCACGTTCGCGGGCAACTTCCCCGGCGTGACGCGCACGATGCCGATCGCCGTCTACCTGGCGCTCGAGACCGACCCGGACGCCGCCGTCGTGCTGTCGCTCGTGCTGCTCGCCGCGTCGGTGGCGGTCCTCGTCGCCCTGCGCGGCCGATGGGTGGCGGCCGCCCTCACGGGCGGGGGGTCGGCGTCGTGAGCGGGCCGGCGGACGGCGTGGCGAGCGGCCGGGTGGACGACGACGGCGCCGGGCTGCGCGCGTCGCTGCGGGTCGCGTGGGGCGGCTTCGCCCTCGACGCCGACCTCGACGTCGCGCCCGGGCGGGTGCTCGCCGTGCTCGGGCCGAACGGCGCGGGCAAGACGACGGCGCTGCGCGCGATCGCGGGCCTCACCCCGCTCACCGGCGGCGCGGTCGCCCACGACGGCGAGGTCTGGGACGACCCCGCCGTCGGCGTCTTCGTGCCACCCGCGGACCGGGCCGCGGCCACGGTGTTCCAGGACTACCTGCTGTTCCCGCACCTCGACGCGCTCGAGAACGTCGCGTTCGGGCTGCGCGCGCGGGGCGTCGGTCGCCAGGAGGCGCGGCGGCGGGCGGCGGAGTGGCTCGAGCGCGTCGGGCTCGCCGACCACACGCGTGCCCGCCCCGGCGAGCTCTCCGGCGGGCAGCAGCAGCGGGTGGCCCTCGCCCGGGCGCTGGTGACGTCGCCGCGCGTCCTGCTCCTCGACGAGCCGCTCGCCGCGCTCGACGCCGCCACGCGCGCCGACGTCCGCGCCGACCTGCGGCGGCACCTCGCGGGCTTCGCGGGCGCGACCGTCCTCGTCACCCACGACCCGCTCGACGCGATGATCCTCGCCGACGACCTCGCGGTGCTCGAGGGCGGCCGGGTCACGCAGCGGGGCGCGCCCGCCGACGTCGCCCGCGCGCCGCGCACCGACTACGTCGCCCGGCTCGCGGGCCTCAACCTCTACCGGGGCGTCGCCGACGGCGGCCGGGTGCGGCTGGCGGCGGGGGGCGAGATCGTCGTCGGGCACCCCGCGCGCGGGGAGGTCTTCGTCGCCTTCTCGCCGGGCGCCGTCGCGCTCTACCGCACCCCGCCCGACGGCTCGCCGCGGAACGTCTGGCGCGGGCGCGTCGTCGGGGCGGAGCACCGCGGCGACACCGTCCGGGTCCGGCTCGACGGCGCGCCCCCTGTGCTCGCCGACATCACGCCCGCGGCGCTCGCGGACCTGCGGCTCGGCGTCGGCGACGAGGTGTGGGCGGCGGTCAAGGCCAACGAGACGGACGTCTACCCGGCCTGACCGGTCGGCTGCGGTCGGGGGCGGTCGGGTGCGGTCGGGGGCGGTCGGGTGCGGTCGGAGGCGGGCCGCTACGAGAACTGCTCGACCCACGCGTCGAGCTCGGCGCGGTGCGCGTCGACGTACTCCTGCTGGAGCCGGGTGCGCACCTCGCGCCACACGGCCTCGTAGTCGGCGGCCTTGCGGCACTCCCAGTCGGCCGTCGCGAGCGCCGCCTCCTCGGCGGCGAGCTCGGCCTGCCCGGCGGGCACGCCGTCGTCGGTCAGGGCGCCCGCACCCTCAGCGCCCGCCCCGGCGGCGGCGTCGGCAGCCAGCCCCTCGTTGAACGCGACCCACCGGTCCCACGCCGCCTGCTCGGCCTGCGGCGGGTTCGCGAACCCGGGGAAGCCCGCGTCCGCCATGCACGCCGACCACGCGGCGGCGGCCTCGACCACGGCCGGGTCCTGCGGCGCGAGCTCGGCGTCGATCCGGGCGATCTCGTCCTCGAGGGCCGCGCGGACCGGGTCGGTGTCGCGGTCGCCCCAGACCTGCGCCCGCGCCTCCTCGAAGCAGCCGCCGGGCTCGGGCTCCCCGCCGTCGACGCCGGCGTCGCCCCAGAGCGCGCGCGTGTAGGCCTCGTGCTCCTCCTCGCTCATCGCGGCCAGGATCTCGTCGTTGGGGTTGGTCACCGGGCCGGCGGTGGTCATGCCCTCGGGGAGGGCGGCGTAGCCGTAGCCGAACTGCTCGGCGAACTCCCGCGTGCCGGGCGGCGGGTCGATCTCCGACAGGTCGATGGACGAGTACCCCGACGCGTCCGGCACGTACTCGAAGCCCTGCTCGGCCATGCACGCCGCGACGAGCTCCTCGGCGCGCAGCGCCTCCGCCGCGATCTCGTCGGTGCCGCCGAACGCCGCCTCGAGGTACGCGTCCGCCGGCCCGGCCGTGGGGCCCTCGTCCGACGGCGACCGGTCACCCCCGGCGCAGCCCGCCGCCGCGAGCAGGAGCGCGCCGGCGGTCGCCACCCGGACCGCCGACGCAGCGCCGCGCGCCATCCGTCCTCCCGTCGCCCGGCCGCGGCCCGGCGGCCGCGGCTGACCTGCCGCCGGCCGGGCGCGGCCCGAGTGACGACGACGTGGGAGAACCTAGATCACGCGGACGCCGCCGTCACGCCTGGCGCGGCGCGACGCCGTCGTCGGCGCGCGACGACCGAACGCCGGAGACTTCCTTTCACATAGCGGTAGAAACTCTCCGGCGCTCGGGCTAGCTGTACTGACCCGTTGCGTTGTTGACGCGGTCGATGGGTCTGAGGCCGCCGATGCCGAGGTGGGGTCGCTCCAGGTTGTAGTGGGTGAGCCAGGAGGGCAAGGCTTCGGCGCGGTCGGTG
>Ga0310821_100617_pt1:12500-15689 | contig 15689 bp, 7 predicted proteins | sample P4_ome_FD_201300 | JGI IMG/M metagenome (GOLD analysis project Ga0310821, IMG submission 201300) | Sorghum-adapted microbial communities from Joint BioEnergy Institute, Emeryville, California, United States - P4_Day56_Rep1 | ecosystem: Engineered > Bioreactor > SSF (Solid state... | reverse complement strand
CCGAGGGGGCCGCAGTGAAAAGGCCCAAGCGACTGTTTAGCAAAAACACAGGTCTGTGCGAAGCCGCAAGGCGAAGTATACGGGCTGACGCCTGCCCGGTGCTGGAAGGTTAAGGGGAGCGGTCAGGGAGCAATCCCGAAGCTGTGAACCGAAGCCCCAGTAAACGGCGGCCGTAACTATAACGGTCCTAAGGTAGCGAAATTCCTTGTCAGGTAAATTCTGACCCGCACGAATGGCGTAACGACTTGGGCGCTGTCTCAACGAGAGATCCGGTGAAATTTTAATACCTGTGAAGATGCAGGTTACCCGCGACAAGACGGAAAGACCCCATGGAGCTTTACTGCAGCTTGATATTGGACTTGGGTGTGATTTGTACAGGATAGGTGGGAGCCTAAGAAGTGGGAGCGCCAGCTTCCATGGAGGCGACGTTGGGATACCACCCTGATCGCACTTGAGTTCTAACCCCGCGTCCCTGAATCGGGATGGGGGACAGTGTCAGGCGGGCAGTTTGACTGGGGCGGTCGCCTCCTAAAATGTAACGGAGGCGCCCCAAGGTTCCCTCAGAATGGTTGGAAATCATTCGAAGAGTGCAAAGGCAGAAGGGAGCTTGACTGCGAGACAAACAGGTCGAGCAGGGACGAAAGTCGGGCTTAGTGATCCGGTGGTACCGAATGGAAGGGCCATCGCTCAACGGATAAAAGCTACCCTGGGGATAACAGGCTTATCTCCCCCAAGAGTCCACATCGACGGGGAGGTTTGGCACCTCGATGTCGGCTCATCGCATCCTGGGGCTGAAGTAGGTCCCAAGGGTTGGGCTGTTCGCCCATTAAAGCGGTACGCGAGCTGGGTTCAGAACGTCGTGAGACAGTTCGGTCCCTATCTGTCGCGGGCGTAGGAAATTTGAGAGGAGCTGTCCTTAGTACGAGAGGACCGGGATGGACGTACCGCTGGTGTACCAGTTGTCTCGCCAGAGGCACGGCTGGATAGCCAAGTACGGAAGGGATAAGCGCTGAAAGCATCTAAGCGTGAAGCCCCCCTCAAGATGAGATTTCCCAGTATGTAAGACCCCTTGAAGACGACGAGGTAGATAGGTTCGAGGTGGAAGCGCGGCAACGCGTGGAGCTGACGAATACTAATCGGTCGAGGGCTTATCCAAAATTCAACTTACACATTTGGTTTTGTTACTAGTTTTTAGGGAGCAAGGCTCTCTAGAAAACCCAAGATGTTTCCTAACAAAAACATCACTGTTTGGCGGCGATGGCGGAGGGGAACCACGCGTACCCATCCCGAACACGACCGTTAAGCCCTCCAGCGCCAATGGTACTTGGACCGAAGGGTCCTGGGAGAGTAGGACGCTGCCAAGCATAAAAAAAGTCCTTTTGGAATTCCAGAAGGACTTTTTTTCGTTTCATGAGCCGCACCACATTGTTCTTTAACGGCATTAAACAAGACTTCATAATTTCGAGGTCCGTAGAAAACTAGAAATCAAAAATTGGGGCTCTAATGAGTTTGTTGATCCATATTTGGGATTGTTTACCACGTTAAAAAAGACCCGTAGGCTGGCTATGCCCGAAAAGTTATGGCTTTTTTATTGCATCGGACCTCCCCATCCTTCAGGATATCCAGATGAAGGCAAGAGGCTAAGCCGCATGGCCACTGTTTTTTTCGAATCTATTGATCTAGTATTTGATTTCGCTTAGTGCTAAAATATTCCTGATAATGAAGAAAGACGCCTTAGAACTGTGGCAGGTTCAGCGTCTCTCTCAAATAAAAGGAGGTACTCAGGAGACACGGAAGCGTCTCCCTTGTCCTTATTCAGTTATATTTATATTAGCACGGTATACCGGATAAGGACAAGAGTGCCCTCGAAATAAAAGGAGGCATTTTTAATGAAAAAACATATTGAACAAAGCACCATTATCCGCACAAACAAACGCGAGAACCCTTACGTCATGATCGACAAGTTTGGCCTGAACGACGAGCGCCTTTCTTGGAAAGCTAAGGGACTGCTCGCGTATTTGCTGTCTAAACCCGACAATTGGCAGATTTACGAACGAGAATTGATTAAACGTTCAAAGGACGGGCGCGACTCGGTACGGGCCGGCCTACGCGAGCTAGAAAAGTTTGGATACATAAGCCGCCGCCAGCTCAGGAATGAAGACGGCAGTTTCTCCTCTATGGAATACATAGTTTACGAACGACCTATTGAAATTACCAGAATAGAAGACGCAAACGAAAAATCTTTCGATAATAACGAACCGCAAACGGAAAATCCGTCAACGGATTTTCCGTCGACGGAAAATCCGCTACTACTAAATAATGATTTAAATAATAATGATTTAAATAATTTGATTGATTGTATGGAAACGTCAGTCGAAACTGCTACCGCTGTTGAATTACCTTTAACTGATCTAAATCCAATTATTGAAACCTTACAAGAAAATGCCGGTTACATGATGATCGATCCAGACCGAAGTCTAAAACGCGAACCACAATACATCGCTGGTATATATGTCATGCTCATAAATCAGTTTCGTAATCAGTTGGATCCAGCTATTGTTGAAATGGCCTGTGATCTCTTTTCTCAGCGGACATACGATTGGACAAATTGTAGAATGAAGCTTAACGTTGAGAATCCAGTGGGGCTGTTCAATGTGTGCTACAAAGACGCGATAAAAGAATACAAAACCAAAAAACGATGGTGAAGATCATCTTTTTAGAGGCACAGAAAGGCCTCTAAAAGCTGTTTTTACTTTTGGACATACAAAAATACATGGAGCAGCAGAAATGAGACTCAGAGAGCCTTATACGAGCCCTAAAGTATATCCGGACTCTAGAAGTCAGGTGTACACAAACAGGCAAGGTAAAAGAGTCTTTGAATCATTGATCATCGCTCAAATGACATGACTTCCTGTATAATGACGAAATTGATGATAACGCGACGGGTGGATGTAATAAGTATGTAATGACGAACAACGACGGAAGGAGACGGAATGGAAATCAAGCGAACATATTCACTTGTAGATATAGCGGAACGGCTTAGAAGGCCAAGAACAACACTTGCTGACTGGGCACGCCAATTTCGTGAATTCCTACCAACTGTGGGATCCGGGCGGACAATGCGGTACACGGAGGAGGCCGTCGAGGTATTTGGTCTCATTTCGAAAATGAAAGATGCAAACGAACCGC
>Ga0310821_100617_pt1:5000-7500 | contig 15689 bp, 7 predicted proteins | sample P4_ome_FD_201300 | JGI IMG/M metagenome (GOLD analysis project Ga0310821, IMG submission 201300) | Sorghum-adapted microbial communities from Joint BioEnergy Institute, Emeryville, California, United States - P4_Day56_Rep1 | ecosystem: Engineered > Bioreactor > SSF (Solid state... | reverse complement strand
AATCGGGATGGGGGACAGTGTCAGGCGGGCAGTTTGACTGGGGCGGTCGCCTCCTAAAATGTAACGGAGGCGCCCCAAGGTTCCCTCAGAATGGTTGGAAATCATTCGAAGAGTGCAAAGGCAGAAGGGAGCTTGACTGCGAGACAAACAGGTCGAGCAGGGACGAAAGTCGGGCTTAGTGATCCGGTGGTACCGAATGGAAGGGCCATCGCTCAACGGATAAAAGCTACCCTGGGGATAACAGGCTTATCTCCCCCAAGAGTCCACATCGACGGGGAGGTTTGGCACCTCGATGTCGGCTCATCGCATCCTGGGGCTGAAGTAGGTCCCAAGGGTTGGGCTGTTCGCCCATTAAAGCGGTACGCGAGCTGGGTTCAGAACGTCGTGAGACAGTTCGGTCCCTATCTGTCGCGGGCGTAGGAAATTTGAGAGGAGCTGTCCTTAGTACGAGAGGACCGGGATGGACGTACCGCTGGTGTACCAGTTGTCTCGCCAGAGGCACGGCTGGATAGCCAAGTACGGAAGGGATAAGCGCTGAAAGCATCTAAGCGTGAAGCCCCCCTCAAGATGAGATTTCCCAGTATGTAAGACCCCTTGAAGACGACGAGGTAGATAGGTTCGAGGTGGAAGCGCGGCAACGCGTGGAGCTGACGAATACTAATCGGTCGAGGGCTTATCCAAAATTCAACTTACACATTTGGTTTTGTTACTAGTTTTTAGGGAGCAAGGCTCTCTAGAAAACCCAAGATGTTTCCTAACAAAAACATCACTGTTTGGCGGCGATGGCGGAGGGGAACCACGCGTACCCATCCCGAACACGACCGTTAAGCCCTCCAGCGCCAATGGTACTTGGACCGAAGGGTCCTGGGAGAGTAGGACGCTGCCAAGCATAAAAAAAGTCCTTTTGGAATTCCAGAAGGACTTTTTTTCGTTTCATGAGCCGCACCACATTGTTCTTTAACGGCATTAAACAAGACTTCATAATTTCGAGGTCCGTAGAAAACTAGAAATCAAAAATTGGGGCTCTAATGAGTTTGTTGATCCATATTTGGGATTGTTTACCACGTTAAAAAAGACCCGTAGGCTGGCTATGCCCGAAAAGTTATGGCTTTTTTATTGCATCGGACCTCCCCATCCTTCAGGATATCCAGATGAAGGCAAGAGGCTAAGCCGCATGGCCACTGTTTTTTTCGAATCTATTGATCTAGTATTTGATTTCGCTTAGTGCTAAAATATTCCTGATAATGAAGAAAGACGCCTTAGAACTGTGGCAGGTTCAGCGTCTCTCTCAAATAAAAGGAGGTACTCAGGAGACACGGAAGCGTCTCCCTTGTCCTTATTCAGTTATATTTATATTAGCACGGTATACCGGATAAGGACAAGAGTGCCCTCGAAATAAAAGGAGGCATTTTTAATGAAAAAACATATTGAACAAAGCACCATTATCCGCACAAACAAACGCGAGAACCCTTACGTCATGATCGACAAGTTTGGCCTGAACGACGAGCGCCTTTCTTGGAAAGCTAAGGGACTGCTCGCGTATTTGCTGTCTAAACCCGACAATTGGCAGATTTACGAACGAGAATTGATTAAACGTTCAAAGGACGGGCGCGACTCGGTACGGGCCGGCCTACGCGAGCTAGAAAAGTTTGGATACATAAGCCGCCGCCAGCTCAGGAATGAAGACGGCAGTTTCTCCTCTATGGAATACATAGTTTACGAACGACCTATTGAAATTACCAGAATAGAAGACGCAAACGAAAAATCTTTCGATAATAACGAACCGCAAACGGAAAATCCGTCAACGGATTTTCCGTCGACGGAAAATCCGCTACTACTAAATAATGATTTAAATAATAATGATTTAAATAATTTGATTGATTGTATGGAAACGTCAGTCGAAACTGCTACCGCTGTTGAATTACCTTTAACTGATCTAAATCCAATTATTGAAACCTTACAAGAAAATGCCGGTTACATGATGATCGATCCAGACCGAAGTCTAAAACGCGAACCACAATACATCGCTGGTATATATGTCATGCTCATAAATCAGTTTCGTAATCAGTTGGATCCAGCTATTGTTGAAATGGCCTGTGATCTCTTTTCTCAGCGGACATACGATTGGACAAATTGTAGAATGAAGCTTAACGTTGAGAATCCAGTGGGGCTGTTCAATGTGTGCTACAAAGACGCGATAAAAGAATACAAAACCAAAAAACGATGGTGAAGATCATCTTTTTAGAGGCACAGAAAGGCCTCTAAAAGCTGTTTTTACTTTTGGACATACAAAAATACATGGAGCAGCAGAAATGAGACTCAGAGAGCCTTATACGAGCCCTAAAGTATATCCGGACTCTAGAAGTCAGGTGTACACAAACAGGCAAGGTAAAAGAGTCTTTGAATCATTGATCATCGCTCAAATGACATGACTTCCTGTATAATGACGAAATTGATGATAACGCGACGGGTGGATGTAATAAGTATGTAATGACGAACA
>Ga0310821_100613_pt1 | contig 15756 bp, 12 predicted proteins | sample P4_ome_FD_201300 | JGI IMG/M metagenome (GOLD analysis project Ga0310821, IMG submission 201300) | Sorghum-adapted microbial communities from Joint BioEnergy Institute, Emeryville, California, United States - P4_Day56_Rep1 | ecosystem: Engineered > Bioreactor > SSF (Solid state fermentation) >... | reverse complement strand
CCCAGCCGCATCGGCGCCATCACCCAAGCGGCCCTGGTCCTGACCCAACAGGAACACCAGGGCCGCTACTGAGAACACCTCATTCATGAACGTGGGCTTCGTGAATGTGGCTTTCCTGAAGCCGTGGGCGCCGGCTGACGAGGGTGATCCCACGATGTGGGCACCCGGTGTGACAACGTGGGACGCCCCGTGCCACACTCGCGCCGTGCACCTCAGCGTGATCATTATTGACGAGCGCGTCGGCTAACGAGCCCCACCAGCCGACGCGCAGACCTCTCGCACCCGCGGGGGGTCTTTTTTGTTGCCCGATCGCGTTCACAGACCCAGGAGCCCCATCGCATGTCCCGCACCGAACCGGCCGGAACCCCCCTCGGCGACGCCTTCCACGTCTACGACACCACGCTGCGGGACGGGGCCCAGCGCGAGGGCATCAGCTACTCGGTCGCCGACAAGCTCGCCGTCGCCCGCCACCTCGACGCGCTGGGCGTCGGGTTCATCGAGGGCGGCTGGCCGGGTGCGATGCCGAAGGACACCGAGTTCTTCGCCCGCGCCGCGGCGGGGGAGCTGGAGCTGAGGCACGCGGTGCTCGTGGCGTTCGGCTCGACGCGGCGCGCGGGCACCGCCGTCGCCGACGACCCGCAGGTGCGGGCGCTGCTCGACTCCCAGGCGCCGGTCGTGACGCTGGTGGCCAAGTCCGACCGCCGCCACATCGAGCGGGCGCTGCGCACCGACGTCGCGGAGAACTGCGCGATGGTCGCCGACACGGTCTCGTTCCTGCGCGCGGAGGGCAGGCGCGTCTTCCTCGACGCCGAGCACTTCTTCGACGGCTACAAGTACGACCCGGACACGGCGCTGCGCGTGCTGGAGGCGGCGATGACGGCGGGTGCCGACGTCGCGGTGCTGTGCGACACGAACGGCGGCATGCTCCCGCTGGGCATCGCCGAGGTGGTGACCGAGGTGGCCGCGCGCACCGGCTTCCGCCTCGGTATCCACTGCCAGGACGACACGGCCTGCGCCGTGGCCAACACGGTCACCGCGGTCCAGGCGGGTGCGACGCACGTGCAGTGCACCGCCAACGGCTACGGCGAGCGGACCGGCAACGCCGACCTGTTCGCCGTCGTCGGGAACCTGGCGACCAAGCTCGACATGCCCGTCCTGCCGGACGGCGCGCTCGCCGAGCTCACCCGCACCTCGCACGCGTTGGCGGAGATCGCCAACATCGCTCCCGACACCCACCAGGCCTATGTCGGGACGTCGGCGTTCGCCCACAAGGCGGGCCTGCACGCGAGTGCGATCAAGGTGGACCCGGAGCTCTACAACCACATGGACCCCGCGGTTGTGGGCAACGGGCAACGGGTGCTGGTCACCGAGATGGCCGGCCGGGCCAGCGTCGAGCTCAAGGCCACCGAGCTCGGCCTGGACCTGGCCGGCCATCCCGACGCGGTCGCGGCCGTGACGCGCACGGTCAAGGAGCGGGAGGCGGCCGGCTGGTCGTTCGAGGCCGCCGACGCCTCGCTGGAGCTGCTCATGCGCTCGGCGATGGGGGAGGACGACCAGGTCCCGTTCGAGCTGGAGTCCTACCGCGTGATCCTCGAGCACGGGACCGACGGGGAGGTCGTCTCGGAGGCGACGGTCCGCGTCGCCCTGCCCGACGGGCAGCGCCACATCGCGACCGCGGAGGGCAACGGCCCGGTCAACGCGCTGGACGCGGCGCTGCGGGCGGCGCTCACCCCGGTCTGCCCGTGGCTCACCGACGTCGAGCTGTCCGACTACAAGGTCCGGATCCTCACCACCGGCAGGTCCGACGGCACCGGCACCGACGCCGTCACGCGCGTGCTGGTGGAGTCCACCGGCCCGGCCGGCTCGTGGACGACCGTCGGCGTGCACAGCAACGTCGTCGAGGCGTCCTGGCTGGCCCTGGTCGACGCGCTGGCCTACGCGGCGCTGCGGGAGCGGGAGCGCGGACCGGTCGCGGTCAGCTCTTGAGCAGCTCCAGCAGCTCGGCGTTGAGCCCTTCGGCGTGCGTGACGAACAGGCCGTGCCCCGCCGTCGGGTACTCGACGTAGCGGCAGCCGGGCACGAGCTGCGCGGTGCGCCGCCCGGTGAGCTCGACCGGCGCGGACGTGTCCGCCGCGCCGTGCACGACGAGCGTCGGCACCGTGATCGCGCGCAGCGCGGCCCGGTGATCGGCGTGGAACATCGAACGCATCAGCTGGGTGGCCGCCCACGGGGAGGCCGACAGGCACTTGCGCAGCGTCCAGTCGATCAGCGCTTCCGAGACGTCGTTGCCCAGGTGCGTGGCGTACCAGACCTGCGCCTGCCGCGCGAACCAGCGCGGCCGGTCGGTGCGGAGCTGCGCGATCGTCGCCTCCAGGACGGCCTCCGGCAGGCCCCCCGGGTTGTCCTCGGTCTGCACGAGGATGGGCACGACCGCGGCGACGAGGCCGACCCGCGCCACCCGGTCCTCGCCGTGCCGGGCGAGGTAGCGGACCACCTCGGCGCCGCCGAACGAATGGCCGACCAGGGTGACGCCGGTCAGGTCCAGGTGCTCGAGCAGCGCGGCGAGGTCGTCGGCCGTGGTGTCGACGTCGTAGCCGGTCGACGGCCGGTCCGAGCGGCCGTGCCCGCGCCGGTCGAACGCGATGCAGCGGTACCCGCGCTCGGCGAAGAACGGGATCTGGTACTCCCACATGTCGGCGTCCAACACCCAGCTGGCGTCGAACACGATCGGCTCGCCGGAGCCGGTCGGGTCGTAGTCCTCGTAGGCGAGCCGGGTTCCGTCGGCGGCGGTGAAGTGCGGCATCGGGGTCCTCCTCGGTGGGCGTTGCGATCACCCTCCCGCCGCCGGGGTAGGTGCGTCGATGACGCCGGAGGTAAGGCGCAGGGACCGGGACGGCCCGGGTGACGGGCCTCCTCAGCCGCGCACGGGCAGCGGGGCGCGGCGCGCCCACGTCGGTGCGTGCTCGGGCAGCGGTCCGATCGCGACCAGCCGGGCGGGCACCCCTTGCAGCACCGGGAACCGGCGCAGCAGGCGCAGGGGGACGGGGAGCGCCTCGACGGGGGCGGGCTCGCCCGTGACGGCCCCCGCCGCCGCGGTGCCGGCCGCCGGGGTGCTCGCGGTGGCGCCGCGGCCGCCGAACGCGACCCGGTGGGCGATGCGCTGCCCGGCCTGGATCAGGGCGGTCGGCCACCACCGGCGCCGCTGGACCTGCCACAGCAGCGACCGCGGCACGATCCCGCCCGCGCGCAGCGCGGGGGCGAGCAGGCGGGCGGCGGCGACCGCGTCGGCGATGGCGAGGTTGATGCCCACGCCCCCGACCGGCGACATCGCGTGCGCGGCATCGCCGATCAGCAGCAGGCCGTCGCGGTGCCACGTGTGCAGTCGGTTGAGCTTCACGTCCAGCAGCTTCACGTCGTCGAGCGAGGTCAGCGCGTCGAGCCGGTCGGCCATCCACGGCAGCAGGCCCGCGATCCGCTCGCGGAACCGCTCCAGGCCCGCCGCGCGCATCTCGGCGTCGGCGCCCTTGCGGATGAGGAAGGCGCACTGCCAGTAGTCGCCGCGGTCGATGAGGACGGCGAGCTGGCTGCCGGAGATCCGACCGACCCCGCCCGCCGGGTCGGTCTCCCGCCGGGGGAGCCGGAACCACCACACATCGATGGGCACCCCGAACGAGCGCGGGACGAGCCCGGCCGCCGCCCGTACCGCGGAGCCCCGCCCGTCGCAGGCGACGGTGAGGCTCGCCCGGATCTCGTGCTCGCTGCCGTCGGTGCGGTCGCGGTAGCGCACGCCCGCCACGCGGTCGCCGTCGTGGAGCAGGCCGATGGCCTCGGCGTTGCGGCGCAGCGTGAACGTGGGCTCCTCCTCGGCGGCGTCGGCGACGAGGTCGAGGAAGTCCCACTGCGGCACCAGGGCGATGTGCTTGTGGGTGCCCGGCAGCCGGGACAGGTCGGCCACGGTCACGAGCCCTTCGTCCAGCTGCACCTGCGCGCGGTCGAGCCGGCGGTGCGGGAGGGTGGCGAACCGCTCGCCGAGGCCGAGTTCGTCGAGCAGGGTGAGGGTGGAGGCGTGGACGGTGTCGCCGCGGAAGTCGCGCAGGAAGTCGGCGTGCTTCTCCAGGACGGTGACCTCCACCCCGGCGCGGGCCATCAGCAGGCCGAGGACGAGGCCGGCGGGCCCTCCACCCACGACGAGGCAGGTCGTGCGCGCGACGTTCAACATGTGTTGAATTCTACCGCAGGTGCTCGCCCGATGAGGAGCCAGCGATAGGCTGGCGCCCATCATGAACGCAGGCAACGACGTCCGGGTGCGCTTCTGCCCGTCGCCGACGGGCACCCCGCACGTCGGACTGATCCGCACCGCCCTGTTCAACTGGGCGTACGCCCGCCACCACGGCGGCACCTTCGTCTTCCGCATCGAGGACACCGACGCCCGGCGCGACTCGGTCGAGTCCTACGAGGCGCTGCTCGACGCGCTGCGCTGGCTCGGCCTCGACTGGGACGAAGGCCCCGAGGTCGGCGGGCCGCACGGGCCCTACCGGCAGAGCGAGCGCCGCGACATCTACCGCAGGGTGCTCGGCCAGCTCGTCGAGGCGGGCGAGGTCTACGAGTCGTACTCGACGCCCGAGGAGATCGAGGCCAGGCACCGGGCCGCCGGCCGCGACCCCAAGCTCGGCTACGACAACGCCGACCGCGACCTCACCGAGGATCAGCGCGCCGCCTACCGCGCCGAGGGGCGCTCGCCCGTGTTCCGGCTGCGGATGCCCGACCGCGACATCACCTTCGACGACCTCGTCCGCGGCCCCATCACGTTCAAGGCGGGCACGGTGCCCGACTTCGTGCTCGCCCGCGGCGACGGTACTCCGCTCTACCCGCTCACGAACCCGCTCGACGACGCGCTCATGGGCATCACGCACGTCCTGCGCGGCGAGGACCTGCTGCCGTCCACCCCGCGGCAGATCGCGCTGCTCGAGGCGCTCCAGCGGATCGGGATCGGCAACGGACCCTTCCGGTACGGGCACCTCCCGCTCGTCGTCGGCGAGGGCAACCGCAAGCTGTCCAAGCGCGACCCGCAGTCGAACCTGTTCCACTACCGCGAGCGCGGATTCGTGCCCGAAGGGCTGCTGAACTACCTCGCGTTGCTCGGCTGGTCGATCGCCGACGATCGCGACGTGTTCACGATGGCCGAGATGGTCGATGCGTTCGACATCACACGTGTTTCGGGCAATGCCGCGCGCTTCGATCTCAAGAAGGCCGAGGCGATCAATGCCGCGCACCTGCGGGCGCTGCCCGTCGAGGAGTTCGCCCGGCGGGTCGAGCCCTACCTCGTGACCGAAGGAGTGATCACCGGCACGCCGACCGAGGAGCAGCGGGCCGTGCTGGCCGCCGCGGCACCCCTCGTGCAGGAGCGCAGCGTGGTGCTGTCCGACGCGGCGCGCATGCTCCGCTTCCTCTTCGTGCCCGAGGACGGCTTCGAGCCCGACCCCGACGCGGCGGAGAAGAACCTCGGCGCCGACGCCGCCCCGGTGCTCGAAGCCACCGTGACCAGCCTCGATGCCGTCGCCGACTGGTCGGCGCCCGCGATCGAGGGGGCGCTCAAGGCGGCGCTCGTCGACGGGCTGGGCCTCAAGCCGCGGAAGGCTTTCGCGCCCGTGCGCGTTGCAGTCACCGGGCGGACGGTTTCCCCGCCGCTCTACGAGTCCATGGAGCTGCTCGGCCGGGACCGCTCGCTCGCGCGACTGAGGGCCGGTTTGAGGCGCGCGAAGGGCCTCGGCTAGAGTGGTGGTCGTCAGGCGGGGACGCCTCCGGGCGGCCCGCCAGCACTGGGGTATGGTGTAATTGGCAGCACGACTGATTCTGGTTCAGTTAGTCTAGGTTCGAGTCCTGGTACCCCAGCGGAAACGCTCCAGAAGCGGTCTGATAAACTCAATCGGAGCAATTCCCAAGGCCCCGTCGTCTAGCGGCCTAGGACGCCGCCCTCTCAAGGCGGTAGCGCGGGTTCAAATCCCGTCGGGGCTACGCGAGAGGCGAGGTGTGCCTGCGGAGAGCGCAGGCCGCCTCGCTTCGCTTTTTGTTCTGGGGGCGCAGCCCCCAGGCCCCGGCCCGAGGGGGCTTCGCCCCCCGGACCCCCCCACCTCGGTCGCCTGGTGTGGGATCTGTCGCGTGGGGTGGGGCTCGTCGTACTCGTTCGTGTGGCCCTCGTCTCCACCGCGGTTCGGTGGGGGCGTTTGGGTGGCCGGTCTTCGGTCGTGTGGTCACCCGCCGCGCGTGTCGCTTCGCTCGCGCGGGCGATCCGAGGCGGGATGCCGGCGTAGCCCGCGGGATCCGCGCCGCGGGGCCGCTGAGAGGACCGCTGGCGGCCTCGGTGACCGACTTCCACCGACCCTGAGCGCACTTCACGCGGAGAGCGCGGGCCGCCTCGCTTCGCTTTTTGTTCTGGGGGCGCAGCCCCCAGGCCCCGGCCCGAGGGGGCTTCGCCCCCCGGACCCCCCACCTCGGTCACCTTGCGTGGGATCTGTTGCGTTGGGTGGGGGTGGCCGGCATTCGGTCGTGGTCACCCGCCGCGCGTGTCGCTTCGCTCGCGCGGGCGATCCGAGGCGGGCTGCCGGCGTAGCCCGCGGGATCCGCGCTGCGGGGCCGCCGAGAGGACCGCTGGCAATATCGGTGACCGACTTCACCGACCCTGAGCGCACTTCACACCGCGCCGGCGGTGCGGGAGGCACACCCACCGCTGGTGAAGTCGCCCTGGGACGGCCCCGAACCGTGCGCGGCGCCGTCGGCCGGTTCACCGGTGTCTCGCGTGAGGTGCGTCGCCGACGGCGCCCGAGCGAGGCGCCGCTCGATGGGAACGCCGCCGGCCGAGGCCGCGACGGCTCGCCCGAAGCGCGCTGCCGACGACAGGTCCCGCGGGGCCCCGCTCGATGGGCAGCGCCGTCGGCGGCCTACTGCGGGACCACGTCGGGCGTCAGCGTGGCGCCCCCGCCACCGCCACCATCGTCGCCCGGGTCCGGGGTCTCGTCGGGGGTCGTCGGCGGCGGTGTGGTCGGTTCGGTGGTGTCCGGCGGCGGCGGGGTCGTCGTCACCGGCGGCGGTTCGGTCGTCGTCACCGGGGGCTGCGAGGTGTCCGGCGCCGGGGGCGGTGGAGCCGGGCGCGGCGGGCGCGACGGCTCCACCGGTTCCGGTTCCTCCTCCGTGGGCGTCGGCTCCGGGGCGGCGGGCTCCGACGTCCGCTCCACCGTCGCCGGGATGCGCGGGGTCGAGGCGTTCGCCGGCTCCAGGTCGGGGCGCGGCCAGAGGAACACCGCCAGCACCACGGCGGCCGCCGCGGCCACCGCGCCGAGGGTCACCAGGAACGACGGCGACTTGCCGCCGGGCTCCGGCGGGTAGTCGTACTGCGGGTCCACGGGCGGCTCGTCGGCGGGATCGGCGCTGTAGCCGGGGTCGAAGTCGGCGTTGTAGGCGGGGGTCGCGGGGCGCGGCGGAGGTGACACGGGCGGGCGCGGCGGAGGCGGTGGGGGCGGCGCGTACGGCGGGACGCTCGAGCTCGTCGGCCCGCCCATCGGGCCCGGCGGCCCGTACCCGTTGGGTGGCCCCGGCGGCCCGAACGGGCCCTGCGGGCCACCCCCGCCGACCGGTGGCGCGCCCGCGGCGGCCGCGATCGGGAAGCGCGCCGAACCGCCCGCCCGCGGCGCCGGGACCCGCGGCCGCGGCCCGGTCGTGGACGGCGTCGGCTGCAGCGACAGCACCGCGCCCATCGCGATCGCGTTCTTCGGGTCGGCGTCCACGCTCACCGGGCGGCCGAGCAGCTCCGACACCAGCTGGCCGACCAGCGGGATCCGCGACGAGCCACCGACCAGCAGCACCGCCGACAGCTGCTGCGGCGCCAGGCCCGCCGACGCCACCGCGCGCTGCAGCGCGTCCACCGTCTCCTCGACCTGCGGGCGGATCGCCGCCTCGAACTCGCTGCGGTGCATCCGCACCGAGCCCTGTGCCGCCGGCGTCAGCACCGGGATCGACACCTCGGTGTCGCTGCTCAGCGCCTCCTTGGCCTCCACGCACTCGCGGCGGATCGCGGCGATCGCCGACAGCACCGCCGGGTCGGTCTCGTCCAGCCCCTCGAACGCATCCGGCATCCCGGCGACCACGTGCTGGAACACGACCTCGTCGAAGTCGATCCCGCCGAGCCGCTCGACGCCCTCCGGCCGGCCGAGCAGCTTGAACGCGTGCCCGTCCTTGTGCACCACGGCCGCGTCGAACGTGCCGCCGCCGAAGTCGTAGACGGCGATCGTCGAGCCGGGCTCGACGCGCTCGGCCGACGCGTAGTGCAGCGCCGCGGCCTGCGGCTCGGCCAGGTAGGACACCTGCAGGCCCTGCGCGGCGAGCGCGCCGCCGAGCCGCTCGGTCTTGTGCGGACCCCACGAGGCGGGAAGCGTCACCGCGATCCGGGCCGCGGGCGCGGCCTCCCGCTGCGCGACCCGGTCGACCACCCAGCGGACGAGCCGGGCCGACAGGTCCTCCGGCGCCCACGGGCGGCCGCCGACGATCATCGGCGTGGGGTCGCCGATGCGGCGCTTGAACTCGCGGACCACGTGGTCGGGCGAGCTCAGCGCGCGGCGCTCGGCGGCCTCCCCGACCACGACGCTGCCGTCGTCACCGAGGTAGAGGACGGAGGGGACGGCACTGGAACGGTCGCCGAGGTTGACGATCTTGGTCTCGCCCGGGCGGGCGTCCCGCCTGCCGATCGCGGCCGCGGTCCGCGTGGTACCCAGATCGATACCGAGCAGGTAGCTCATCGTCCCCCGTTTTCACCAGCGGCGACTCTCTGTGCCCATCGGGCAGATCGGAGATCACGTTAGCGGCCCGGGCGGATGATGGCCGGGCAGGTCGCGCCATCGGTACTCGCGGGAGGTGACGGAGCCACCCGAAGCGGTGAACGGTCGGCGGCGCTGGATCAGAGCCGGTGCTGCAGCGCCTCGGCCGCGGCGAGCAGGTCGGCCGCCCACCGGACGCCGGGTCGCCGGCCGATGCGGTCGACCGGGCCCGACACCGACACGGCCGCGATCACCTGGCCGGTGCCGTCGCGCACCGGCGCCGAGACGCTCGCCACGCCGGACTCCCGCTCCGCCACGCTCTGCGCCCAGCCCCGCCTGCGCACGTCGACCAGCACGCGGTCGCTGAACGTGGCCTCGGCGAGGATCGCCCGCTGGACGGCGGGCTCGGCCCACGCCGCCAGCACCTTCGCGCCCGAACCGGCCGTCATCGGCAGGCGCGTGCCCACCGGCACGGTGTCGCGCAGGCCGCTCGCGGGCTCGGCGGCGGCGATGCAGATGCGGTACATGCCGTCGCGGCGGTAGAGCTGCACGCTCTCCCCGGTGATGTCGCGCAGCCGGGGCAGCACGGCACCGGCTGCTTCCAGCAGCGGGTCGACGCCCCCGGCGGCCAGCTCCGCGAGCGCCGGACCCGGCCGCCACCGGCCGTCCGCGCCGCGGTGCAGCAGCCCGTGGACCTCCAGCCCGACGGCGAGCCGGTGAGCGGTGGCCCGGGGCAGCCCGGTGCGCTCGCACAGTTCGGCGAGGCCACACGGCTCGGCCGCGGTGGCCCGCAGTACCCCCACGGCCTTGTCGAGCACACCGATGCCGCTATGCTGTCTCACGAGCCGATACTAACTTCCCGAAATGTGAGACGTCCAGCGAGGAGGCTGCCGCCGTGGGACGCACGCTGGCCGAGAAGGTCTGGGACCAGCACCTGGTCCGCAAGGGAGAGGGGGAGGAACCCGACCTCCTCTACATCGACCTGCACCTGGTGCACGAGGTCACCAGCCCGCAGGCGTTCGACGGGCTGCGGCTCGCCGGGCGCAAGGTGCGCAGGCCCGATCTGACCGTGGCCACCGAGGACCACAACGTCCCGACGGTCGACACGAACCTCCCGATCGCCGACCCGGTCTCGCGCACGCAGGTCGAGACGCTGCGCAAGAACTGCGCGGAGTTCGGGGTTCCGCTCTACCCCATGAACCACGCCGAGCAGGGCATCGTGCACGTCGTCGGCCCGCAGCTGGGCCTCACCCAGCCGGGGCTGACCGTCGTCTGCGGCGACAGCCACACCTCCACGCACGGCGCGTTCGGGGCCATGGCGTTCGGCATCGGCACGTCCGAGGTGGAGCACGTGCTGGCCACGCAGACGCTGCCGCTCAAGCGGTTCAAGACGATGGCCATCAACGTGAACTCCAAGGACGGCAAGCTCCGCCCGGGCGTCACGAGCAAGGACGTGATCCTCGCGATCATCGCCCAGATCGGCACCGGCGGTGGCCAGGGCTACGTGCTGGAGTACCGGGGCAACGTCATCGAGAACCTCTCGATGGAAGCCCGGATGACGATCTGCAACATGTCGATCGAGGCGGGCGCCCGCGCCGGCATGATCGCGCCGGACGACACCACGTTCGAGTACCTGAAGGGCCGCGACCGGGCGCCGAAGGGCGCCGACTGGGATGAGGCCGTGGCGGCGTGGCGTGAGCTGCGCACCGACGACGACGCGGTCTTCGACGCCGAGGTGACCATCGACGCCGACGCGCTCGCCCCGTTCGTCACCTGGGGCACCAACCCCGGGCAGGGCCTCCCGCTGAGCGAGCGGGTGCCCGACCCGTCCCGGATCGCCGACGAGAACGAGCGCATCGCCGCCGAGAAGGCGCTGGCCTACATGGGGCTGGAGCCCGGCACGCCGCTGCGCGACATCCGGGTCGACACGGTGTTCGTCGGTTCCTGCACCAACGGCCGCATCGAGGACCTCCGGGCGGCGGCCGACGTCATCAAGGGCCGCAAGGTGGCCGACGGCGTGCGGATGCTGGTCGTGCCCGGGTCGATGCGGGTGCGGGCGCAGGCCGAGGCCGAGGGCCTCGACGAGGTGTTCAAGGCGGCGGGCGCCGAGTGGCGCTCGGCCGGCTGCTCGATGTGCCTGGGCATGAACCCCGACCAGCTCGCGCCGGGCGAGCGCAGCGCGTCCACCTCCAACCGCAACTTCGAGGGCCGCCAGGGCAAGGGCGGCCGCACGCACCTGGTGTCGCCGCTGGTGGCCGCCGCGACCGCGGTCCGCGGCACCCTGTCGAGCCCGGAGGATCTGAACTGATGGAACCGTTCCGCACCCACACCGGCATCGGCGTGCCGCTGCGCCGCTCGAACGTCGACACCGACCAGATCATCCCGGCCGTCTACCTCAAGCGGGTCACGCGCACCGGGTTCCAGGACGGGCTGTTCTCCGCGTGGCGGGCCCAGGAGGACTTCATCCTCAACCAGGAGCCGTACTCCCGCGGGTCCGTGCTGGTCGCCGGCCCCGACTTCGGCACGGGTTCCTCGCGTGAGCACGCGGTCTGGGCGCTGATGGACTACGGGTTCCGCGTGGTCATCTCGTCCCGGTTCGCCGACATCTTCCGCGGCAACTCGGCCAAGCAGGGGCTGCTCGCGGCGCAGGTCGCCCAGCCCGACGTCGAGCTGCTGTGGAAGCTGCTGGAGAACGAGCCGGGCACCGAGGTCACCGTCGACCTGGAGGAGAAGACGGTCCAGGCGCGCGATCTGACCGTGCCGTTCCAGATCGACGACTACACCCGCTGGCGGCTGCTGGAAGGCCTCGACGACATCGGGCTCACGCTGCGGCACGCCGACGCGATCGCCGCGTTCGAGGCCTCCCGTCCGAAGCGGTTGCCGACCACCATCTGAGCGCGGGCGGAGGCGGCGGCGCGCCCCGCGCGGTCTACCGTTCTGCCATGAACAAATCCCAGCTCGTGGACGCGCTCGCCGAGCGCATCGGGGATCGGCGTACCGCAGCGGCAGCCGTCGACGGGCTGCTGGACACGATCGTCGAGACGGTCCGCTCCGGCGAGGCGGTGTCGCTCACCGGCTTCGGGGTCTTCGAGGGCCGCGCCCGCGCCGCCCGCACCACCCGCAACCCGCGCACGGGGGAGCCGGTGGCCGTGCCCGCCACCACGGTGCCCGTCTTCCGGCCCGGCGCCGGGTTCCGGGCTGCGGTGCGGGGGAACGGCCCGGCGGCCGCCGACGGCGCATCCGCGCCGGCGCCGACCGCCGCCGCCGAGGTCGGCGCGCCCGCGGACGAGGGCGTGAACGGGAAGGGCCGCGCCAAGAAGGCCGGGAAGAAGGCCGACAAGAAGGACGCCGACAAGAAGGACAAGGCCAAGGCCGGCAAGGGCAAGAAGGCCAAGGCGAAGAACAACAAGAAGTAGTCCCCGCGCGGTCGTCGACACCCTAGCGGCTGAGGATCAGGGGATCAACGTCTTGTCGGATCGTTGAACGATCCTTACAGTGGGCTGGGCGGTGGCCCACCACCGAGGATCGGAGACTGCGCGATGCCGACCGAGACGTTCGCCCCAGCCGGCGCCGAGGACCTGGAGCGGCCCACGCGGACGACGGGTCGGCGGTGACCGTGTCCGTCCTCCCGGTGGGCCGTTCGCACGCCGCGGTGCGGCGCGGTGGGGCGGGGCGCGGGCGGTGACCGCGCTCTCGCTCCCCGTCTCGCCGGACCTGCGGCGGCGGGCGATCACCGTCGCGATCGAGGTGGCCGACCGGCTCCGCTCCCCAGAGTCGGTCATCGCCACCGCCCGCCGGGTCCGGCGCCCGGCGGGCCACCCGGGGTGGGACGCGACGGCGCTGCCGGCAGGCCACCCCGGCATCGCGCTGGTGCACGCCACGATGTCGGTGGCCGAGCCGTCGTTCGCCGCCGCGACGCACGCCCACCTCGCCGCGGCCGCCCCCGGGCCCGCTGCCGACCTGGTGCCCGCGGTCGTGCTGCACACCAGCGTCCACGGCGGCTACCCGAAGCTCCTGCGCTCGCTCGCCCACGCGGTGGCCGAGTCGTGCGAGGAGCGGGTCGCGACGCACGCCCGGCGGGCCGAGCCGGGCGCCGACCACGGCGGGGTGCGCGGCCTCGCCGGTGCGGGCAGGCTCCTGCTCGCGCTCGGTGACGACCACTGCGGCGAGGCGCTCGACACGCTGCTGCGCCACCTCGTCTCCAGCACCCGCCCCGTCGCCGCGACCGCGCAGCCGGACGTCGGCCTCGCGAACGGCCTTGCCGCGCCGCTCGCCCTGATGGCGCTCGCCCACGACCGCGGCCACCGGGTCGAGGGCATGGCCGACGCGATGCGCGCGCTCGTCGATCCGCTGCTCCGCGCCGTCGGCGACGAGGGCGACGAGGCCCCGTCCCCGGACGCGGCCGCGAGCGCGGCCTGGTGCCGCGGCACCGCGGGCGTCGCCCGGGCCCTGCACCTCGCCGGGATCGCGCTCGGCGACGCCGAGCTGTGCGGCGCGGCGGTGCGGGCCCTGCGCGGCGTCGTGCTCCGCCCCTGGTCGCAGGCGCGTCTCGTCGGGCCGACGGTCTGCCACGGGCTGGCCGGGCTGCTGCAGGTCGTGCTGCGCGTCTCCGAGCACGACCCCGAGCCGGTGCTGCGCGCCGCGGCGGGCGTGCTCGCGCAGCGCCTGCTGTACTCGTTCGACCGGACCGCCCCCTTCGGCTTCCGGCACGCGTACCGGACCCGCGCGGGCCGCTTCGTCGCCGCGGACGAGCCGGGGCTGCTCACCGGCGCGGCGGGCGTGGCCCTCGCGCTCGCGACGTTCGCCCACCACCCGGGCACCGTCGGCCCGGACGTCTGGGACGCGCCGCTGCTGCTCAGCTAGCGCCGGCGCGCCGCGGGCTCCCGGTCCGGATGGCTCTGCTGGGCCAGGATGCGCAGGGCGTCGGCGGAGCCGGGGTCGTTCGGGGTGTAGATCTCCAGCCGGACGTCCGGGCTGTCGGGCTGGAGCCAGACGTGGTAGGTCACCTCGACCGGCCCGACGGTCGGGTGCTGCAGCTCCATCGTGCCCGTGGTGCAGTCGGCCACCACGCCGCTGGCCCACATCGCGGCGAACTCGTCGCTGCGCATCGAGAGCTCGCCGATCAGCTCGGCCAGCCGCGCGTCCGTGGGGTGGCGGCCCGCGGTGAGCCGCAGGTGGGCGACGTGGGCGAGCGCCACCTCCGCCCAGTTGCGGTACAGGTCGCGGGCGAGCGGGTCCAGGAAGAGCATGCGGGTGATCGACGGCCGCTGCGCCGGGTGCCCCGGCGCGCCGAACGGGACGTGCTCGGCCCGCAGCGCGTGGCCGGTGCGGTTCCAGGCGAGCACGTCGCCGCGCCTGCCGAGCACGATCGCGGGCGTCGCGTCCGCGATCGCGTCCAGCAGCGCGAGGACGTGCGGGGCGGGTTCCTCCGGCGGCGGTTCGGCGAGCCGGCGCGCGGCGGGCCGGCGGGCGAGGTTGTGCAGGTGGACGGTCTCGATCTCGTCGAGCCGCAGCGCGCGGGCCAGCGCGTCGAGGACCTGCGGGGAGGCGGTCTCGGCCTGCCCCTGCTCCAGGCGCGTGTAGTAGCCCGCGCTCACCCCGGCGAGCAGGGCGAGCTCCTCCCGGCGCAGGCCGGGCACCCTGCGCACCGCGCCGTGGGTGCGCAGGCCGACGTCGGCGGGCGTGACGCGGTCGCGCCGGCTCTTCAGGAACGCGCCGAGGCTCTCCACCCGGCCGAGGTTATGCGCGGCGGGCGCCCCGCCGGGTACCCCTGCTGGGTCTACCCACGGCACGGGGCTGGTCGGCCGCCGTGCGCAGGCGCAGCGTCGCCGTCATGCCACGACAGCACGCGCATGACGCCCCCGGCCTGCGGGCTTGGCTCGGGCTCCTGGTGGTCCTCGGGCCCGTCCTGCTGGTCTCGATGGACGGGTCGATCCTGTTCCTGGCGATGCCCCGGATCAGCCAGGCGCTCGCCCCGACGGCCGACCAGGCCCTGTGGATCCTCGACGTCTACGGCTTCGCCGTCGGTTCGCTGCTCATCGCCTTCGGCTCCATCGGCGACCGGTACGGCCGGCGCAAGCTCCTCACGATCGGCGCGACCGTGTTCGGCGTCGGCTCGGCCGCGGCGGCGTTCGCGCCGACCGCGGAGCTGCTCATCGCCGCCCGCGCCCTGATGGGGATCGCGGGCGCGACGCTGCTGCCGTCGGCGCTCGCCGTGCTGAGCGAGCTCTTCGCCGACCCGCGGCGCCGGGCGCAGGCCATCGGCATCTTCGCCGCGGCGTTCGCGGCCGGGTTCGCCATCGGCCCGATCCTCGGCGGCGTCCTGCTGCAGCGGTTCTGGTGGGGCTCGGTCTTCCTGGTCAACCTCCCGGTCATCGCCGTGTTCCTGCTCCTCGCGCCGGTCCTGCTCCGCGAGGTCCGCGCCACCCGCCCCGGCCGGGTCGACGCCGCGAGCGTGGTGGCCTCCGCGGCCGGTCTCCTGCTCGCGGTCCACGCCCTCAAGCACGTCGCCGCCGAGGGCGTCTCGGCCACCGCGGTCGGTTCCGGGGCCGCGGGCGTGGTGCTGCTCGCATGGTTCGCCCGGCGGCAGCAGCGTCTCGAACACCCCTTGGTGGACTTCTCCCTCTTCCGCGACCGCGTCTTCACCGTGGCGATCATCACCGGCCTGGTTCCGCTGGCCGCCTGGTCGGCGACGGCGTACCTGTCGGGGGTCTACCTCCAGTCGGTGCTCGGCCTGCCGGTCCTCGCCGCCGCGCTGCTCGCCCTGCCCGGCGCGGTGGTGCTCACCACCACCTGCATCGTCACCCCGGCCGTCGTCGACCAGGTCGGGAAGCGCGCCGCGCTCGTCGGCTGCCACCTGTCCATCGCCGCCGGCCTGCTGGCGCTGCTGCCCACCGCCACCACCGGCGGCGTCGGCTGGTACGTGGCGTCCACGGCGATCGCGGGCGTC
>Ga0310821_100603_pt1 | contig 15968 bp, 15 predicted proteins | sample P4_ome_FD_201300 | JGI IMG/M metagenome (GOLD analysis project Ga0310821, IMG submission 201300) | Sorghum-adapted microbial communities from Joint BioEnergy Institute, Emeryville, California, United States - P4_Day56_Rep1 | ecosystem: Engineered > Bioreactor > SSF (Solid state fermentation) >... | reverse complement strand
CAAGGGTTTCATGCAGCTCTTTAATAATTACGGCTTGATAGCCTGTATCTTCGCCGTATTCCTGCAGCATCTTTGCGCGTGCTTCTTTAATCTTTTCCTCGTAATCGGGTGCATTGCGGTCCGGATTTTCCTGCTTGAATGCGGTCATGATAGCCTGCACGTGTACCGGACGCGGACCCCATTTGCCGAGTACATTGCCGTCCGCATCTGTGAAAATGACCACGGGAATTGCGCGGCCGCCCATTGTTAGAAATTGATCCATGACATCAAGGTTGTCTTCCATAATGAGCACTTCTGTCGTGATGCCGGCTTCATTCATAGCATGGAATACGACCGGCACATTGCGTACGACGTCCCCGCACCAATCCGACGCAAGAATCAGGCAGCGCAAATCGTTACGGTTTGCAAGGGATTGAAAAAATGTCTGCTCTCCTTCCGGCCAGGAGAAACGGTTGTACCAATCGTGAAACGCTTCTTTATTTTTGGTCATGCCTTCCATGAACTGTTCCGGTGTTTTGCCGGTACCAAATTTATCTTTTAGATTGACGCTCATCTGCAGGCCTCCTTGTCTCTATCATTTTCAGTATGTGTTGTGTTTCGGCGCAAATCGTAAAATTCCTGCATAGGAATGTGCCCGGAAGATGTTGGATTACAGATATGGAACTGTTTCTTATCCTGTGTATAGCATGGTATATAATATCTGAAGGAACGGATGAGGAGCTTGCGTTCTTCATCCATTATTTTTTTGTTAATAATGGTAAGATAAAGATATGTACTATATACAATGGAGGTTCACAGATGGCAGACAAGCAATACTTGCAGGAATTAAAAGATTATTTCTCCGATGTGCCGTTCTGGAAGCATACCGGCTGCGTTATCGAGAGTGTTGAAGCGGGCACGTCGTTGCTTTCGCTTACCGTAGCGCCGGAGCATATGAACGGAAACATGACGCTGCACGGTGGTGTGTATGCTACATTACTGGACAATGCGATGGGGCTTGCGGCGCGCTCTGAAGGAGACATGAAGCAGGCGACCACCAATATGAATATCCATTATCTTGCCGCTGTGGGTGAAGGTAAAGTCTATGCGCGCGGCCGCATTGTACACCGTACCAAACGTACGATTACGACAGAAGCGCGCGTCGAGACGGAAGACGGAACGCTGCTGGCGGTGGCGACAGGAAGCTTCCGTGTATTGAAGTAGTAAAGCTTTCAAATATAGAGAAAAGGAAGAAAAAGAAATGTGGAACACCATTGCATTTTATGCAGGCACTGTACTATTTGCTGTTTTGCTAATTTTCATTGTAGGCCTTGTGTTTGGCTTACGGATGCCGCTGATGGGCAAATGGCGGAAAAATAGAAAACAACCATGACTTTTCAGCCGCAACCCCGACATGAAAATCATGGGAGGGCGGCTGACTTTTGGGGTACGAGGGAAAAGAGAGGAAAGAATGAGGAGAGGATTTTCATGTAGAAAAAGGCGAAGGCCTTTTTCTTCCTTAGATCTTTTTTCCTCCCTCTTCCTTCATGATTTTCACAGAAAAAAATAAAGAAAATGAGGCCCTTCTTTCATGAAGCGGCCTCGCTTTCTTTATATCGGTTATACGGCTGTATAAAAATCGTTAAACTCTTCACGTGAAATCTTGCAGCGTCCGTCCGCAAACAGGAGGTAAACGTCGCTTTCTGTTTCTTTCACAACCATTCCATGCTGTGGAAGGATTTTATCGTACCCTTTTTTCGTTTGTACCCATGCAATCTTCATGACAAATACCTCCTTGTTTTGATCGTTTTTGGTACATAAAATAATAACACTTTGTTAAGTTATTGTAAATATTTCGTTAAGAATAGTTTATTCTATTGCTTTTTATTTATAAGTATGATAGAAAAAGAAAATTTTTATTTACTTTATTTCTATGCGTAAAGAAGGGGAAAGTTTTTACTGAAAAATTACAGTATATCTTAAGTTTATTGGCAATATGTTCGCAATTTTGTAAAATAAAAAAATACATAAAGCGGGGAGAGGGGAGTAAGCATGAGAGTTTCATTATTTATCACCTGTCTATCGGATGTGTTCTTCCCGAATGTCGGACAGAGTGTAGTGAAAGTGCTGGAGCGCTATGGCGCTCAAGTAGATTTTCCGCAGGCACAGACGTGTTGCGGACAGCCCGCTTACAATAGCGGCTACCACAGAGAAGCACGCGAAGCCGCCAGGCATATGATTGATGTTTTTGCGGACAGCAACTATGTAGTTGCGCCGTCCGGTTCCTGCGTAGCGATGATTCGCCATTATTATCCTGAGCTTTTAAAAGAAGAGCCGACCTGGCGGGAGAAAGCGGAAGCGCTGGCAAAGAAAACATACGAATTCTCTGAGTTTCTTGTGCAGGTATTGCAGGTAGATCGGATAGATGCAAGCCTGCATGCCAGCGCTACCTACCATCATTCCTGTCATATGAGTCGCGGACTTGGCATTAAGGAAGAGCCTGCCGCTCTTCTTGAACAGGTAAACGGATTGGAAATGGAAGAGTTGCCGTACTGCCAGGACTGCTGCGGATTCGGCGGTACATTCGCAGCAAAGATGAGCACGATCTCCGAAGCGATGGTAGACGAGAAAATTAAACATATCGAAGAAACCGGTGCAAATGTGCTGATTGGCTCCGATATGGGATGTTTAATGAATATCGGTGGCCGCCTTCGCCGGACAGGAAAAGATGTGCAGGTTATGCATGTGGCGGAAGTGCTGGCGCAGGGAGGAGCCAAATGAGCGTACAACCACTCGAATTTTTCGGACGGGTCGATAAGGCGCTGATGGACGAGCAACTGCGCAAAGCGGTGCCGTTTACCCAGGACAGGCTTCGCGGCGGACGGTTCCAGGCCGCGGATGAACTGGGCAATGTGGAAGAATGGCGCAATCTGGCCGCGCAGATTCGTATGCATACGATTGAAAACCTTGACAGTTACCTGGAGCAGTTGACCGATAACGTAGAAAAGAACGGCGGGCATGTACATTTTGCGCCTACGGCGTCCGATGCGGTCGCTCATGTGCTGCGGATTGCCAAAGAAAAAAATGCCCGTTCCGTCGTAAAATCGAAATCAATGGTATCGGAAGAAATTCATCTTAATAAGCATCTGGAAGCAGAAGGAGTACGGGTCATTGAATCGGACCTTGGAGAATACATTATTCAACTGGCAGGCGAGACGCCTTCCCACTTGATTGCGCCGGCGATTCATAAAACGAGAACCCAGGTGGCGGAGCTGTTCTCCGGGGTAGCCGGCCGTACGCTGTCCGATGCGACGGCAGAGTTGTGCCAGTTCGCCCGCGAAGAGCTGCGGCGCGAGTTTCTTGAAGCCGACATTGGGATTTCCGGCTGTAACTTTGCGGTAGCTGAATCGGGATCGATTGTACTGATTAGCAACGAAGGGAACGCCCGTCTGACGACGACACTGCCCAAAGTACATATTGCAATTATGGGCATGGAACGGCTTGTGCCGACCTGGGAAGAACTTGATATTGTCGTATCGATGCTGACCCGAAGCGCTACAGGCCAGAAGATTAGCGTGTATATGACGGCAATGAGCGGCCCACGCCGTCCGGAGGATATCGACGGACCGGAGGAATTCCACTTGATTATACTCGATAACGGGCGTTCAGACATTCTGGGTACGGCTTATCAGGAAGTATTAAAGTGCATTCGTTGCGGCGCCTGCTTGAACGTATGTCCGGTATATCGCCATATTGGAGGCCATGCATACGGAGGTGTCTACAGTGGACCGATCGGTGCGGTATTAACACCGCTGCTGGAAGGGTATGAAGAATGGAAGGAATTACCGTATGCTTCGAGTCTATGCGGGGCTTGTACGGAAGTGTGCCCGGTGAAAATTCCGCTGCATGATTTGCTGATTGAGCATCGCAAAGACGAAGTGGAAAACGGCTTTACCTCCTGGCAGGAGAAGCTGGCGTTTAAAGGTTTTGGTTATTTGACATCGCATCCTTTTCTTTATGATAAAGCGGTTCGTGCCAGTCATATGGCAACCGGATGGCTGTCAAACGAAGGTGTCATCGAGACAGGACCGGGGCCGCTCGCCGGCTGGACAAATGTGCGCGATTTGCCGCGTCCGGCCAAACAATCGTTCCGTGAATGGTGGAAGAACGAGAAGGGGGGCGGTCCACGTGGCAGCTAAAGAACGGGAAGAATTCCTAAACCGGATTGCCGGCAAGTTAGGGCGTGCGCGACGCAGCGGCGTTAAGCCGCCGCGCTGGGACACGAAGCCGTATGCGCATCTCCACCAGGGTTTAGACCATGAAGGTTTAGTCCAGCAGTTTATCGGAAATTTGCGCACCCTGCAGACCGAAGTGCTGCGGGTTTCACCGGAGGACGCGGGACAGGCGCTGGATCGAATTTTCGAGAGCGCTTCAGTCCGTTCGGTCGTATACTGGGATGACGAGCGACTGCATGCAATAGGTTTGAGCCGTCTTCTGGATGAAAAAGGTGTAGTACACCGTGCCTGGGATACAGCGGTGGACGAACAGGAGCTGCGTAATTATACGGTAGGCGTTGAAATGGGAATTGCCTATGCCGAACTAGGGCTTTCCGAGACAGGTTCGGTAATGCTGTGGAACGGCGGCGGACGGGGACGCCTGGTCAGTCTCCTTCCCCCGGTATTTGTCGTTTTTCTTTCAGAGAAAACCATTGTGCCGCGATTGACCGAAGCAGCGGAGTACATACGCGAGAAAGTGCCCGCCCGGCTTCCGGCATGCGTAAACTTTATAACCGGACCGAGCCGGACGGGCGATATCGAGATGGATCTGGCGTTCGGTGTACACGGTCCGGGCAAGGTGTACGTTATTTTGCTAAAAGGATAATAAGGAGTGGAGCAGAATGATTCAACAGGCAGCAGTTATCGGTTCCGGAGTTATGGGCCACGGCATCGCCCAGGTATATGCACAGGCTGGCATTGCCGTTATTTTATATGATCTGGAAGACAGCTACCTCGAGAAAGCGAAGAAAGCGATCGAAGCAAATCTGGCTCTGCAGGCCGGGCAGGGCCTTCTGACAGAAGCGGAGAGTCGGGAGGCGCTTGCCCGCATCACAACGACAACGAATTTGGAAGAGACAGTGAGAACGGCCGAGTTTATTACAGAAGCGATTCCGGAAGTCATTGAATGGAAATGGGAACTGTATGAGAAGCTGGAGCGCCTGGCAAAGCCCGATGCCGTCATTGCATCCAATACGTCGACGCTTCCGATTTCGCGGCTCGCTGAAAAGATGTCCACACCTGAGCGAATGGTCATTACCCATTTCTTCAATCCTGCACAACTGGTTCCGCTGGTCGAGGTTGTCCGGCATGATCGTACAACAGAAGAGGCGATACAGCTGACAATGGAGCTGATGCGCAAAATCGGTAAAGCGCCTGTGCTGTTGAAAAAAGAAGTGCCGGGATTTATCGCGAACCGGCTGCAGGCCGCGCTTGCGCGTGAAGCATTCCACTTGCTTGAGGAAGGTGTGGCGGAAGCCCGTGATATTGATTTGGCGGTAACGGCAGGTCCGGGGTTCCGCTGGTCGTTTATCGGTCCTATTGAGACGGCAGATTTCGGAGGGCTGGATACGTGGAAGCGTGTCATCGACAATCTTGCGCCGGTGCTCAGCAAGAGCCAGCAGGCTCCCGACCTTCTGAATGAGTGTGTTGAAGCAGGCAATTTGGGTACAAAAACAGGACAAGGTATATATAAATATGAAAACGCCTCCGTTTCAGAAAAAATTAAAGAACGGGACGAAAAATTCATTGAACTGTTGAAGATAAAACAAAGATAATAAGAGAAGAGAAAAAAGAGCGGCAGTCACAGGCCGCTCTTTCCTTCATTTTCTTGGCAGGGCTTGTGGCTGATTGACCATGGTGGGTTCCTCTGGCATAGCAGGAGAGAAAGGTGGGAAAATGATGGAATGGATGAGCGGTTATTTATTGGCCGTTACTTTTTTAGGATGGCTGCTCATGGGACTTGATAAATGGAAGGCACGCCAGCACACATGGCGTATTAAAGAAAACACATTGTTTCTCGTCGCGCTATTGGGCGGAGCCGCAGGTTGTCTCATTGGCATGTATATGTTCCGTCACAAAACTCGGCATACGCGTTTTGTTTGGGGAATGCCGCTTATTTTGGCGGGGGAAATATTTTTGCTGCTGTATTACGGACGAAGACTTTTAGTGTAGAGGAATGTGAATGAAAAGAAAAAGATGGGTTGGATTTGCCGTCTTATTCGGACTTGTCCTGCTGGTGATGCTCACCTATAAACCGATGTTGAATGGCCTGGCACACTATCTGGTCCATCCGGATGAAAAGGCGCCAAGCGATTTTATCATACTGCTCGGCGGGGAGACGGACGGACAGCGGACACGCAAAGCGGTTGAACTGTACCGGGCGGGCCTGGCACCAAAGATTATCGTTTCTTCCGGTGCACGCATCTCCTGGCGTACGACAGAAAGCAAAGAGATGGTGGCATTGCTTAAGCAGCTTGGCGTACCGGATAAAGACATCGTATTGGAACAAAAATCGCGCAGCACGTATGAAAATGCATTCTATACCCGGAAGGTGTTGGAAAAAGAGACGTTACAACATAAGCGAATTACGCTGGTTACCGATAACTGGCACACGCGCCGCGCTATGTTTATTTTCCATAGAGTATTTGAAGGAACAGGGATTGAAATTGGCAGTGTCGGTTCACATTCGCTAGAGAAAATCCGGTTGGATGACTGGTGGCGGGACCATGAAAGCATGCAGACGATCTTAAGCGAGTGGTCCCGTCTGATTGTCTACGTCATTAAGTATTAAAGCAACCGCCGCCTTCTTTCACTATGATTATGATTTATTTTTGTGTTTGATTGGACTTTAGCAAATATACGAGAATGAAGAGCACACGCTAAAAATCAAACAATAGATAAATTTGATAAGATAAAGAAAACACAATAGGAAAGGAAGATTTTGATGAAACAATATGGAATTTATCAGGTAACCGTCCCGCTTCCGTTTCGCTTAAACCATGTGCACTGTTATCTTGCGCACCATAACGGAAAATGGACTGTTATCGACACCGGACTGAACCGGGAGGAGACACGTCAAACCTGGAAGGCCGCGTTTGCTGAACACGGTATTGCGGCACAGGATGTGGAACGTATCATTCTTACCCACTACCATCCGGATCATTTCGGGTATGCAGGAGGACTGCAAAGCTGGACAGGAGCGAACGTTTACATAAGTGATAAAGCGAAAGAACATGCCTTGTTCACCTGGACTGAGGAGAATTTCGCACGAAATCAGAAATTTTATCTTGCGGCAGGCATGCCGGAAGAGCTGGTCAGCCAACTGCGAGAGAACGATGATACATTTTATAAGTTAGTACGTCCGTTTCCAGAAAGAACGCAAGCTCTCCATGAAGGGAGCACATACCGTATCGGCGAGTTGGTTTATGAAGCGATTCATACACCGGGCCACGCGGAAGGGCATATATGTTTCTATAATAAAGAAGAAAAAGTACTAATCGCGGGTGATCATTTATTGAAAAAGATTACGCCCAACATCTCGTATCACGGACAGGGCGATGCCAATCCGCTTAAAACGTATGTATCATCGCTTAAAAAAATTCGCGAACTGGATATCGCGCTCGTCATTCCCGGGCATGGACCCGTATTTACCGATGCGCAGGAACGAATTGAAGAATTACTTCGGCACCATGAAGAACGGCTTGCGTTCGTGCTTGATGTGATAAAAGGTGAAATGACCGCATACCAGATTTCACAGGCCTTGTTCTCCCGGCCTCTCTCTGTACATGAGCAGCGGTTTGCTATCGGAGAAACAATCGCCCATCTGCACTATTTAGAGGAGAAAGGGGAAGTGGTGGTCTATCGGGATCATGTTCCTCATACATATAAAAAGGTGTGACTATAGAAGCGAGAACGGGGGGAATTACAACTTGAACGATTGATGAGCTGTTTTTCCCCTCTCTTTTTGGAACCGGGTGTATAAAAGGGAGGGATGCGGATGTTCGGTGGAAATCCTCTGTGTCATCGCCATTTTTTTCTCCGCGGTACTGGATATGCCTAGGGCGAATGGCGGCTTTTTTGGAGCTGGAATGGTCAAAAACACATAAATTGTAAAAATATATTCTGTTTCTGTTTTACTTTTTTTTCCCGTGGTAAAGAGAATGTAGTGTGATTTTGTACGTATCATCCACGCAGAGGAAAGGGGACAGAAAAGAAGTGAAGAAAAAAATTCTATTTATTTCTGATCACGGTGATCCTTTAGCGAAGCTTGGAGGAGTACAGGCTGGCGGCCAAAATAACTATGTGCGTCAACTGGCGCTGGCTTTGGAGAAACAGGGAGCAAAAGTGGACGTCGTCACCCACTGGTGCGAAGCGGATGCGCCGCGTACGGAAACGTTTGGAGAACGATGCAGAGTGATCCGCATCGCCGCCGGATATAAAGGGTTTGTCTCCAAAAATGAAATGTATGATATATTGCCGGCGTTCTATGCAGAAATGAAAAAGCTTCTTCCACTGCATATGTATGATATCGTTCATACACATTACTGGTTATCCGGTTTGCTCGGGAAAAAAATTGAAGAAGAATACGGATTACCTTTTGTTCATACATCCCATTCACTGGGGATTGCCAAGCAGAAGGCGACAGGAATTTATGACAAAATCCGTCACGAAGCAGAAGAGTATATTTTGAGTAGTGCAAACAGCGTCATTGCTACTACAAACAACGAAAGAAATTTAATTCAAGAATTCGTACCCTCTCCGGCACCTATCTCGGTCATTCCAATTGGAGTTGCTCCTTTATTTCAGACCCGCTACAATCGTTCGCAACTGCGCAGGCAGTTAGGATACAGCGGTCCGCTGCTTTTCTTTGCCGGCAGATTGGAAGAGACAAAGGGTATTTATACGCTTCTAGATGCATTTCGCTTGTTGTTTGAACGCGGCGGTGCGCCGGCAGGAACGAAGCTGGTGCTCGCCGGCGGACAGACGGAAGCGATTGATCTGGATAAGCGTAAACCGCTGGACGAAAAGCTAAGAAGAGCCATTGAAGGCATGGAGGAACATATTGAATTTATTGGTCCAAAATCGCAGGAAGAGCTGGCACTTTTCTTCAATGCTGCCACCGCTACAGTCGTGCCGTCGTATTATGAGTCATTTGGCATGGTCGCAGCAGAAGCACAGGCATGCGGCAGTCCGGTTATCGCCTCCCGCGTGGGCGGCTTGCAGAATGTCGTGAATGATGGGGAAACGGGGCTTTTGGTAGAGCCGAAAAATGCCGAAGACCTGTCAGTTGCGATGAAAGCGCTGGTTACGAATGATCAGTTGACACAGCGTCTGGGCAAGCGGGCGACGCGGTTGGCGAAGCGCGATTACCAGTGGCCGGCCATTTCTGAACGAATTAATAGCGTATACGAGGAGGTTTTAGCAAATGCAGCAGAGCGTGACGCATCTTTTGGCTACCGACTTGGACGGGACGCTGGTTGGTGATGAAGCGGCGCTTCGCGCCCTGCTTCGTTACTATGATGAGCAGCCGTACAATGTCGTACTTATCTACAACACAGGCCGACATTTATGCTCGGCGCTTTCCCTGCTTTCTCAGGAGAAGCTGCCCCGGCCGGATATCTTAATTACGGATGTAGGAACAGAAATTTATTATGGTGAAGAACTGGAGCCGGATAAAGAATGGCGCAGCAAAATTGCTGCATGGTGGAGACCTGCAGAAATTGAGCGGATTGCCTCTGAATGCCCAGGGCTTATCCCGCAGGATATCCCTGTGCGTCACCGGCTTTCGTATACGGTACAGGATGTAGCGGCGGTCAGAGAGGTAGAAAGCCGACTTAAGAAAGCGCAAATCCCGCATAAGCTGATTGTCAGCAGCGGACGCGATGTTGATATTTTGCCGCCGATATGTGGAAAAGGGGAAGCGCTGCGTTATGTATTGGAATCACGCGGCTGGTGTGACGCCAATGTATTGGTGGCAGGCGATTCCGGTAACGATCATGAAATGATTACGCTTGGATATCCGGCGGTCATTGTAGGGAATGCCCAGCAGGAATTGCTTGAACTCGAAGAGCATCCGCTTATTTTCCGTGCTGAAAAAGTCTGCGCTGGTGGTATTCATGAAGCATGGGAACATTTTTACGGCAAAAAAAGCAGTGCGCTCCTATAAAAGAGAGGCACTGCTTTTTGCTTCACTGAGACGCTTTTTTATTTAAAAAAGCGCCTCAATGAAGCAAGGCGCCTTTTCCGGTATTGTGAATCGTGGCAGCGACGATTTCAAGCACGTCGTGCCGGTTGAGCGAGCCCAGACCGTCCCGCAGCACAATGGATACGTTCAATTCTTCTTCGGTTAGCACATGCTGAGCTTCAGGCATAACCATACTGATGATTTCTTCTAGTCTTACAGTTTCCACGGACATCACCTCGTTCGATAAGTATTGGTCATACTTTAGAACAACGGACTTCTTTTCATCCAGATGCTGCCGGGTAACGCAGGATGTCCAGGCTGATTTGGACATGAGGTATAAAAATATATTTATATTATACCACAATAGTAGCCATTTATTCTTCTAGGAAAGAATGGAACGAGCGCTGAACAGAAAAACATTTAATGCAATAAGGGAAGCGATGAGAAGCATGTGGAACTTTGGGCTTTCTTTCAGTACGGCTACTATGCTGAGGATAATGGAGGTGAGGAAGAAAGCTGCGCTTGCCCATAACAGAATGCTCCATATCATATAAAATCACCTAACAAACAAATTTTCACAAAAAACTACATTATTTTAGAAGCAACATAATGAAAACCCGGGGCATTCCCGGGTTTTCGCATGCTGTATCATAATATTATTCAGCTTTTGGAGCCGCGTTTTTAATATTTTCCGGCATATCAGCGAACTTCTGGAAGTTTTTCACGAACAGGGAAGCAAGTTTCTTTGCCTGTACGTCGTACGCTTCTTTGTCCGCCCAGGTGTTACGTGGATTAAGGATATCAGACGGTACGCCAGGGCAATTCTTCGGCATCAAAACACCGAATACCGGATGGGCTACGAATTCCTCTTTATCCAGCTCGTGGTTGAGTGCCGCTGTGATCATTGCACGGGTGTACGGCAAGTTCATCCGCTTGCCTACGCCGTACGGACCACCGGACCAACCGGTGTTCACCAGATATACCTGTGCGTTGTGTTTGTCAATTTTTTCACCGAGCATTTCCGCGTAGACGCGAGGAGGCAGCGGCAGGAACGGTGCGCCGAAGCAGGTAGAGAATGTCGCTTCCGGCTCGGTAACGCCGCGCTCGGTTCCAGCCAGTTTGCTTGTATAGCCGGACAGGAAGTGGAACATCGCCTGTTCTTTCGTCAGCTTCGCGATTGGCGGCAGTACGCCGAAGGCATCGGCCGTTAGGAAGATAACCACGTTCGGGTGACCGGCTACGCTCGGAATCAGCGCATTCGGGATATAATGCAACGGATAAGCCGCACGGGTGTTTTCTGTTAAGCTGTTATCATCATAATCAGCTTCGCGTGTATTTTCGTCGATTACGACATTTTCAAGCACGGAACCGAATTTGATTGCATTAAAAATTTCAGGCTCTTTTTCAGCGGATAGGTTAATACACTTGGCATAGCAGCCGCCTTCGATATTGAAGACGCCATCGTCAGACCAGCCGTGCTCGTCATCTCCGATCAGCTTACGGTCCGGGTCGGCGGACAGCGTTGTTTTACCTGTTCCAGACAGGCCGAAGAACAGGGCTACGTCACCGTCTTTGCCCATGTTAGCAGAGCAGTGCATAGACAGAACGTTTTGCTGCGGAAGCAGATAGTTCATGACGGAGAAGATAGATTTCTTCATTTCGCCTGCATAGCGTGTGCCACCGATAAGAACCACTTTCTTCGCGAAGTTTATGATGATGAACGTCTCGGAGTTGGTACCGTGAATTTCCGGATTTGCTTCAAACGTCGGTGCGCTGATGACTGTAAATTGCGGTTCATGCGTCTTTAACTCTTCCTCTGTCGGACGAATGAAGAGCTGGTGTACGAACAGATTGTGCCATGCGAATTCATTTACTACGCGGATCGGCAGGCGATAGCGCTGATCGGCACCGGCGAAGCCGTCGAATACAAGCAATTCTTTTCCGTCTAAGTAGTTGATTACATCCTGGTACAGCTTGTCGAATTTGTCTTCGGAAATCGGTTGGTTTACCGTGCCCCATTCAATTTTATCGTGTACGGAAGGTTCATCCACGATGAACTTGTCTTTAGGAGAACGCCCCGTGTATTTTCCTGTTTTTGCTGTGACCGCGCCTGTAGAAGTCAGTTCGCTGCGCTTGCGAAGAACCGCCATTTCTACAAGTTGTGCCACTGATAAATTAAAGTGAACATTCTCTCCTTTGAGAATATCCTTCAATTCCTTGTTCGTTTGTGTCTCCATTTTCCCTATCCTTTCCTGAGTTTCTTTCATTCACGTCGAAAGATTAGTATGTCACTTATCCAGTGATTAGTATGTCTTAATAATAGTATGCTTTCTTTTGTTCTGCAACCTTTCCTTGAAAATTTCCTAAAAAACCATCTATAATTATAAAGCTTTTTAAAACAAATATTAAAGAAATGTTAAGAGAAAACGGTCATTACGCAGGTATGGTTTGCATTCGATGGAATATTACAAAAAATGAGCTTTTCTCTTATTTTTCACTGGATTTTTTTTATGATAGGATAATTTTACAATTAAATATTCATTGTAACATAGCCGCCCAGCCAAGTACTTTCAATTGTCGCCTTAGTTCTTGTAGCGCATAACAAGAAGGAGGAAGAAAAAGTGCTGAGGAATAAAAAATTGTCAGGTGTTTCGAAGCCGTTAAGTCTGGTAGAAGAGATTTTTGGACAACAGGGATTCCAGCGCAGGGGCAGTAAAGAGGAGCCGGTGTTCCGGATGAATATCCGCGATACTTCGACCAACCAAACATACGTATTGGATGTTCCGTTCAAAGAAGAGAAAGGAAGTTCTGAGCGTTTTGCCCGCTTTGAGGAACCATATGTTGCCTTGAGTTCGTCTTCTATTATGCGCAATGGAGGAAACGGCGAAGTTCCGCGCTCGATTTCCTGGGCAGCGGAAAGCAAATTAGCGGAGGTGGCTGATTACCTGGCGGCTTTTTCTCGTTCCAATCATATATAAGGTGTGGAAAATATAAAGGTATTATTCAAGAAACCTCTTCGTCACGGAGAGGTTTCTTTTTGTGAAAATTGTGAGGAAAGAAGGAAAGAGGAAAAAAGTTTGACATATAAGGAAATGTTACGAAGAAAACACTTGCATAATCCTAAAAACTCGATTATCGTTGTTTTAGTTATAGGCAAAAAATAGTGAAACTTTCTGTTCTATTCGGCGTCAAACAAGAGACTGCTAGTTTAAGAGAATCCGGAGGTGCGAGATTCCTATCATGTCAGAGGAATTATCTCGCCAAGCGAGCAAAGCCAAAAAAAAGGCTCGCAAAGCGAATCGAAGAAGAAAATGGATAACTATTCTTGCTGTTATGCTATTTATTATTGGTGGTTCAGCGACAGCCGCGTATTTGAAGGCGCAAGACTTCCTTAATAAAATTCATTCGGAAGTGGAATCGAGCGCCAAAGAAGCGGGCGTCGCCAAAGCGGAAACGATATATTCGACTGAAAGGCCGATGTCCATCGTATTGCTTGGCAAGGACACGCGCGGCGAGTATGGCGGCGGTCTGACGGATGTTATGATTATTATGACGCTGAATCCTGAAACAAAGAAAATTACGATGCTCTCCATTCCGCGTGATACCCGGGTGGTCATTCCGGGAGAAACACATGATCAAAAGATTAACTTCGTATACAAACTTGGTGAGATGATGCGTGAGGAAGCGGAGCGGAAAGGCGAAGAGCCAGAGGAGACGGGCATATCCCTTGTGAAGAAGACGCTGGAAAGTATCTACGGTATCCCTATTAATAACTATGTTATTATTGATTTTGAAGGTTTCCGCCAAGGTATCGATGCATTGGGCGGCGTGGAAGTGAACGTAGACCGTAAGCTGGTGTATAATGATCCGACGGACGGTACGAGTATCAATCTAGAACCCGGCTTTCAGACACTGAACGGGGACCAGGCGCTTGACTTCGTGCGGCACCGTCATGATGACCGAGGATTAAAGTATTACTCGACCGACTATGAGCGTAATGACCGCCAGGTGGCTGTCATTCGTGCCGCTATGGAGAAGATGAAATCGTTTGCCGGTCTTGCGAACTTCTTTAAAGTTATGGACGCGGTTGGAGAGAATGTCAAAACCGACTTGACGCTTGACCAGTTAAAAGGTCTTGCCATGACGTTCGGCAAGCTGGACGGGGAGAACATTATAAAGCTTGAGAATACAGGCGCTGATTGGGATGCTAAGAACAGCCGTACTATCATCCCGCAGGAGACGATGGATAAGAACCGTCTGGCGCTTCAGCAATCTATGGGCATCGATCCTTCGACTGTAACCCGCTACAACGACTCGCCTTCCGGCGGCAGCAGCAGATCGAAGAAGACGATTGATCCGGCAGAGATAGATGAAGAGAAGAAAATAGAAAGCCAGTCGGAAAAAAGCAGTAAGCGTGTGGTGAAGAGGGAAGAGCAGCGTACGGAGGAAGACGAACCTAAGAAGTCGTCTACCAGGAAACGGGAAGCTACAAATGAAGAGAAGAAAAGCAGCAAAACAAGCGAGACTACAAAAAAGTCATCAGGAAATGACAGTGAGCGCAAAAAAGAAGAGTTGCTCGACCCTGATAAACCTGTAAGTGAAAGCATATCTGCCGAGGAGCGGCGCGACAGCGAACCTTCCCAACCTGCTCCTCCGAAAGCGCCGAAAGCACCTGAAGCGCCAAAGGTGCCGGATATAAGTGTCGATACAGATAATAAGTAAGGACAAGGGTAGCAAGAGGGTGTCCCCAAAATGGTGGGCACCTTTTTTTACTGCCATATAAATGGGAAAAAAGGCGAACACCTTTTTCTTCCCTGGATCTCCTTTCCTCTTCCCCTCTTTCTTTTTTCCTGATTTTCATAGAAAAAACAGGGCCTGTTTTTGGCCCTGCCTCCTGTTGCTAAAAAACAAAGTAAGTTATTTGACTTTATACATTGGCACCGTATTTAGCCTGTTTAGCAGCGCGTTCGCGATCCGATTTCTTAAGATGTTTCTTACGGAGGCGGATTGATTCCGGTGTGACTTCGCAATACTCGTCGTCGTCCAGGTATTCGAGCGCTTCTTCAAGCGTCATGATACGCGGTGTTTTCAGCTTCACGGTTTCCTCTTTTGTAGCGGAACGAACGTTAGTAGCGTGCTTTTCTTTACAGATATTAACTACCAGATCGTTATCCCGGTTGTGTTCGCCGACGATCATGCCTTCGTAAATTTCTGTACCCGGATTTACAAAAAGGATACCGCGATCCTCTACACTCAGCATACCGTACATCGTAGCCGTGCCGTCAATCATGGAGACGAGTACGCCTGCCCGGCGGCCGCCGACGCTGCCTGGAACAACCGGCTTATAGCTGTCGAAGGAATGGTTCAGAATACCGTATCCGCGCGTTTGGGTCAAGAACTCGGTCCGATAGCCGATCAGGCCACGGGACGGAATTAAAAATTCCAGACGGACAGAGCCGAAGCCGTTATTAATCATGTTGACCATTTCGGCTTTACGCGCGCCAAGCGACTCCATAATCGCACCCGTGTATTCTTCCGGAATATCGATAATCAGGCGTTCGATTGGCTCACATTTCACGCCGTCGATTTCACGCACGATAACTTCAGGCTTAGACACCTGCAGCTCATATCCTTCGCGGCGCATGTTTTCAATCAGAATGGAGAGGTGAAGCTCACCGCGTCCGGACACGATATATTGTTCCGGGGTTACTTCTTCGACGCGCAGGCTGACATCTGTCTCCAGCTCTGCC
>Ga0310821_100598_pt1 | contig 16142 bp, 11 predicted proteins | sample P4_ome_FD_201300 | JGI IMG/M metagenome (GOLD analysis project Ga0310821, IMG submission 201300) | Sorghum-adapted microbial communities from Joint BioEnergy Institute, Emeryville, California, United States - P4_Day56_Rep1 | ecosystem: Engineered > Bioreactor > SSF (Solid state fermentation) >... | reverse complement strand
CAGGACGCCGTGCGCGTGGGCGTCGGTGAGCGCCTCGGCGACCTGCCCGATCAGCGCGACGGCCCGGTGCGGGTCGAGCGGTCCCGCTTCGAGGATCCGGTCGAGCCCGACCCCGTCGACGAGGCGCATGTCGATGAAGAGCCTGCCGTCGATCTCGCCGAAGTCGTGGATCGGGATCACGTGCGGGTCCTGCAGGCGCGCGGCGCTGTCGGACTCCCGGCGGAACCGGGCGCGGAAGCCCTCGTCCGCCGCCAGCGCGGGCGGGAGGACCTTGAGGGCGACCTGGCGGCCGCGGCGGGTGTCGAACGCCCGGTGCACCTCACCCATCCCGCCGCGCCCGAGAAGCCCCTCCAGGCGGTACGGCCCCAGCACGGCGTGCCCGTCCGCGACGGCGTCGGCGATCACGAGCCCTCCCCTCCATCGATGTCCGGGGAGGTGCTCGCGCGCCGGCCGAGGCCGTTACGAGCCGGGGTCAGGACCGGGGCACGGGCGGGGTGCCGCCGCCGGGCCGGTGCCACAGCCTCACGAGCACGACCACCGGAACGAGCCCGACGAGCACGATGAGCAGCGCGGGCAGGGCGGCGGTGTCGAACCGGGAGTCCTTCGTCGCCTCCCACGTCATGATCGCGAGCGTGTCCCGGCCGAGTGGGCGCAGCAGCGCGGTGGCGGGCAGCTCCTTGATGACCTCGACGGTCACCAGGAGCGCCGCGGTGACGATCCCGGGCCACAGCAGGGGCAGGTGGACGTCGGTGAGCACGCGGGCGCGGTCGGCGCCGAGGGCGCGCGCGGCGTCGTCGAGGTGCGGGTGGATGCGGCTCATGCGGGACTCGATGGCGGAGTAGGCCTGCGCGTGGAACCGCACCACGTACGCGCCGACCAGGCCGAGGATCGTGCCGGTGAACAGCAGCCCGATGTCGGCGCCGAACCAGCTCGCGATCGTGATGAGCCGCCGGTCCACCCAGACCAGCGGCACGTAGATCGCGACGGCGATGACCGCGCCGGGCACCGCGTACCCGACGGCGGCGAGGCGGGCGGCGACGGCGCCGACGCGGGTGGGCGCGACCCGCTGCCCGTAGGCGACGGCGGTGGCGGTGCAGACGGCGACGGCCGCGGCGGCCACGGCGAGCAGCAGCGTGCTGAGTGCGGCCTCGCCGAGCCGGTCGGCGACCCGCCCGGTGAGGACGGTCTCGACCGACCAGGCCGTGAGCTGGACGACCGGCAGGACGAACACGATCCCGAGGAGCAGGGTGGGCAGCGCGCAGGCGAGGAGCGCCCGCCATCCGGTGAGCCTGCGGGGGACGACGGCGTCGCCGTGGGCGAGGGCCTGGTGGTAGCGGGCGCGGCCGCGCAGCGCGCGCTCCAGCACGACCGCGAGCAGTGCGAGCCCGACCAGCACGGTGGCCAGCTGCAGGGCCGCGGCCGTGTCGAAGGCGCCGTACCAGACGCGGTGGATCGCGTCGGTGAGCGCCTGGTAGCCGAGCAGGTTCACGGCGCCGAAGTCGGCGAGCGCCTCCATCACCGCGAGCGCGACCCCGCCGGCGAGCGCGGGCCGCGCCAGCGGCAGGGCCACCGTCCGCACCGCGCCCAGGTAGCCGTGGCCGAGGCTGCGGGCCGCCTCGAGGGCCTGCCGGGACTGCCCGAGGAACGCGCTGCGCCCCAGCACGTACACGTACGGGTAGAGCACCGCGGTGAGGACGCCGATCGCCCCGGCCGGCCCGCGCAGGCCGGGCAGCTGCAGTCCGCCGAACAGGCTGCTGTGCAGCGGGTCGGCGTGGCCGAACTGGCCGAGGAGCACGAACACCAGCACGTAGCCGGGGATCGCGAGCGGGAGCACCAGCGCCCACTCCAGGACCTTGCGGCCCGGGAAGTCGTAGAACGACACGAGCACGGCGAGCGTCCCGCCCAGCACGAGCGTCCCGGCACCGACGCCCACCCCGAGCAGCACGCTGCGGCCGAGCGCGGGCGGCAGCAGGGTGAGCGTGACCGCGTCGACGCCGGGCAGGAAGCTCAGCGGCAGCGCGGCGAGCGGCCCGGCGACCCCGAGGGCGACCAGCACCCCGAGGATGGCCCAGCCCGACGACCCGCGCCGACGGGTCGCTACGTCCACCCCACCCTCAGCATCATCTCGACGGCCTGCTGCAGCGCCGGGCCCGCCCGTTCGCCGTCGATCGGGTCGATCCTGACGCCGGCCCAGTCGCTGATGTGCGCGGGCGGCGGGACCTCGGGGTTGGCGGCGAACTCGCTTCCGGCGATGATCTGCTGCTGCGCGGGTGGCGAGGTGAGCCACTCCATGAGCGCGACGGCGGTGGGCACCGCGTCCGAGCTCGCCACCACCCCCACCCCGGAGACGTTCGCGTGCGCGCCCGCGCCCTGCTGGTCCGGCCACGCGGGCGCCACCGGGAAGTCCGGGTTCTCCTTGAGCGCCCGGCCCAGGTAGTAGTGGTTGGCCAGGCCCACGTCGCACTCGCCGGCCGCGATCATCGCGAGCATCTCGCCGTCGGAGTTGATGATCTGCGGCTCGTTGGCCATCCACGACCGCAGCAGCTCCTCGGTCGCCTCCGGCCCGCGCTTGACGATCATGTCGGCGACCAGCGACTGGTTGTACTCGTTGTTGGACGTGCGCAGGCAGACGCGGCCCCGGAAGCGGGGGTCGGCGAGCGACTCGTAGCTCGTCACCGCGCCCGGCGGGACCCGCTCGGTGGAGACCACCGGCACCCGCAGCCGCGTCGAGACCGCCCACCAGGTGCCGTCCTCGTCGTGCAGGCCCTCGGGCACCTGCGCGCGTAGCTTCGGGCTGGTGACGCCCTGCAGCAGGCCGGCCTCCTCGGCCCGCCACAGGTTGGCGAGGTCGGTGGTGACGAGGACGTCCGCCGGGGTGTCGGCGCCCTCCCGGCGCAGCCGCTCGAACAGCTCCGGCCCGGTGCCGCCGCGCAGCTCGAGGCGAACGCCGGTGGCGGCCTCGAAGTCGCGGAACACCTGCTCGTCGCCGTAGTGGGAGCGGCCGTTGTAGACGACCAGCGTCTCGGCGTACTGGATGCCGTCGGTGTTGACCTCGGTCGGGCCGGACTCCGGGGGCGGCGCCGCCTCGAACCCGCCCGGTTCGGATCCGCCGTCGAAGGCGGCGACGGCGAACGCGACGACGAGCGCCACGACGACGACCGGCACACCGATCAGCAACCACAGGCGTCCGCGGGAGGATGCGGCCATAGCGCTCCAGTTCAGCGAGGCTCAGATGGAGCGAGCTTAGGCTAAGTTGAATGCGCCATGACAGAGCTCGCGATCGACGCCACTGGCGTGACCAAGTCCTTCGGCGCGCACCGTGCCGTCGACGGCGCCGACCTGCGGGTGCGCCCGGGTGAGCTGGTGGCGCTGCTCGGGCCGAGCGGGTCGGGCAAGACCACCCTGCTGCGGCTGCTCGCCGGGTTCGAGGTGCCCGACGCGGGCACGGTCCGCATCGGTGGACGCCTCGTGGCGGGCGACGGGATCTGGGAGGAGCCGGACCGCCGCCGGATCGGGATGGTGTTCCAGGACGGGGCGCTGTTCCCGCACCTCACCGTGGTGGAGAACCTCGAGTTCGGCCGGCCGCGCCCGGGCCGGGCGGCCGACTGCCTGGCCCTCGTGGGGCTCGCCGGCCGGGCGTCGGCCTACCCGCACGAGCTCTCCGGCGGGGAGCGGCAGCGCGTCGCGCTCGCGCGGGCCCTCGCGGTCGACCCCGACGTCGTCCTGCTCGACGAGCCGTTCGCCGCCCTCGACGAGGGGCTGCGGGTCGGGCTGCGCGAGGAGGTCGCGGCCGTGCTGCGCGCGGCCGGGGCGAGCGCCCTGCTCGTCACCCACAACCAGGAGGAGGCGCTCTCGCTCGCCGACGTCGTGGCGGTGATGCGCAGCGGGCGGATCGAGCAGGTCGGGCCGCCGCGCGAGATCTACGAGCGTCCCGTGTCGCGGTGGGTCGCGGAGTTCCTCGGCGACGCCGATGTGCTGCCGGGTTCGGTCTCGGGCGGCATCGTCGCCACCGAGCTCGGCTCGTTCCCCGCGGCCGGAGGCCTCGCCCGCGCCCAGGTCCTGCTGCGCCCCGAGCAGGTCGAGATCGTCGACGACGGGGCCGGCCCGACGGCCACCGTGGTCGGCCACTCCTACTTCGGCCACGACCAGATCGTGCGGCTCGAGCTCCCGAGCGGGGCCCGGCTGCGCAGCCGGGTGCTGGGCCGGGCGTCCTGGCGGCCGGGCGACACGGTCCGGGTCCGGTTGAGCGGCGAGCCGATCGTCCTGCCTGCATGAGCGGCCCGGCCGTCGCCGAAGCGCCGGCGGTGCCCGCCGCCGCCCGGCCGGCCGTGCGCGGTCCCCGGCACGCGGGGCTCGCCGTGTTCGCCGGGTGCACCGGGATCGCGGCGGCGTCGCTGGCGGTGCCCGCGCTGCTCGGCTTCGACCCCTGGGTGTGGTTGATCTGGGGCCGGGAGGCGCTGCGCGGCACGCTCGCGACCGACGGGTCGGTGGCATGGAAGCCGCTGCCGGTGCTGGTCACGGCCCCCGCCGCGCTGTTCGGCGACGCCGCGCCCGCGCTGTGGACGCTCGTCGCGCGGGCCTGCGGCCTGTTCGGCGTGGTCGTGATCGTGCGGCTCGCCGCGCGCACGGCGCGGCCGCGGGGCGGCACCGCGGCCGGTGCGGTGGCGGGCGTGGTCGCCGCCGCTGCGTTCCTGCTGACCCCCGACGTGGAGTCGCGGTGGCTGCGGCACCTGCTGCAGGCCAACATCGAGCCGCTCACCGTGATGTGCCTGTTGTACGCGGTGGAGCGGCACCTCGACGGGCGGCGGTGGCACGCGCTGCTGCTGCTCTGCGCCGCCGCGCTGACCCGGCCCGAGGCGTGGCCGTTCCTCGCCCTGTACGCCGGGTGGCTCACCTGGGCGCTGCGCCACCGGTGGTGGTGGGCGGGGCCCGCGGTGCTGGCGGTCCTCGCGGCGGTGCCGGTGCTGTGGTTCGCGGGCGACCGGCTGGTGTCCGGGGACCCGCTGAGCGGCGCGGTCGTCGCGCAGGTCCTCAGCGACACCACCCCGACCCAGCGCTGGATCCTCGCGATCGAGAACGTCGCCGCCTGCGTGATCGCGCCGGTGTGGGTGGCCGCGGCGGTGTGCGTGGTGTGGGCGGCGCACCTGCGCCGCGGGCTGCCCGCGGCGCTCGCCGCGTGCGCGGTGGTGTGGGCGGCCGAGGTGGCGGTGATGGCCGGGGTGTTCGGCTACGCGGCGCTCGGCCGGTTCCTCGCCCCGGTCTCCGCCGTGCTGTGCGTGCTGGCCGGGGTCGCGGTCGGGTGGGTGGTGACCGCGCCCCGGGCGGTGCTCGGCCGGGCCGCGGTCGCCGCCGCGCTCGTCGCGGCCGCCGCCCCGTTCGCGGCGCCGCGGGTGGCCTGGCTGCCGCTGCAGGTGCAGCACGCCGCGGAGCGGTCGGCCGCCGAGCACGAGCTGTACGAGGTCGCCGCCGCGCTCGGCGGCCGCGAGGGCCTGCTCGCCTGCGGGAACCTCGCCATCGACACCGTGCGGCCCGCCGTCGAGCTGCGCCCGGCGCTCACCTACCGGCTCGACGTCCCGATGCGCGGGATCACCCACACACCCGGGCCCGGCACGACGATCGCGCAGGTGGGGAGCCCGCTGCACGCGGCGATGGCCGCCCGGCCCGCGGGCCAGGTGACCCTCGTGGCCCGCAGCGAGCGCTGGGCCGTCTACACCGAGTCCTGCGGGAGCCCGCCATGACCACGCTCTCGGTGGTGGTCCCGGCCACCGACTCACCGCCCACGCTGCCCGCGTGCCGGGCCGCGCTCGACCGCGCGGTCGCGGCGCTCGCCGAGGCGGGTGGCTCGGCCGAGGTGCTGGTCGTCGACCGGCCCGCGTTCCAGCCGGTCTGCACGGCCCGCAACGCGGGGGCGCGGCGGGCGCACGGCGACGTCGTGGTCTTCGTCGACGCGGACGTCGAGGTGCACCCGGACGCGCTGGTCCGGATCGCAGAGGCGTTCGCCGATCCCGGCCTCACCGCGCTGTTCGGCTCCTACGACGACTCCCCGTCGCGCGGTGGCGCGGTCGCGGCGTTCCGCAACCTGCTGCACCACCACGTCCACCAGAACGCCGCCGGGCGGGCACAGACGTTCTGGTCCGGGCTCGGCGCGGTGCGCCGGCAGGCGTTCCTCGCCGCGGGCGGGTTCGACGAGCGGCGCTACCCGCTGCCGTCGGTGGAGGACATCGACCTCGGTGTCCGGCTCGTCGCGGCCGGCGCCCGGATCGAGCTGGACCCGCGGATCCAGGGCACCCACCTCAAGGCGTGGACGCTGCGGTCGATGGTGGTCACCGACTTCGCCCGCCGCGGCGTGCCCTGGGTGGCGCTCGCGCTGCGGCACGGGGGCACCGCCTCCACCGCCCTGAACCTGGGGTGGCGGCACCGCGTGAGCGCGCTCGCCTGCCTCGTCGGCGCGCTGGGCGTCGTGGCGCGGCGGCCGGCCGCGGCGGGCGTCGCGCTCGCGGTCCTGCTCGGGCTGAACCGCGACTTCTACCGGCTGCTCGCGCGCAGGCGCGGCGTGGGCGAGGCGGTGCTCGGCGTGGGCCTGCACGCGGTGCACCACCTCACGGCGGTGGCGTCCGTGCCGTTCGGCGTGGCACGCCACGTGCGGGATCGGAGGAACGATGGCTGAGTTGCGGATCGGGCTCGTGGGCGCGGGCCGCCTCGGCGAACAGGGCTACGTCCCGGCGCTCGCCGCGGCGGCGGGCGTGCGGCTCGCGGCGGTCGCGGAACCGGACGAGGCCCGGCGGGCGCGTGTCGCCGGCGCGGCGGGCGTACCCGGGTACCGCTCGGCGGAGGACCTGCTGGCCGCAGGCGGCGTCGACGCGCTCGTGCTCGCGACCCCGGCCTCGGCGCACCTCGCCGACGCCCGGCTCGCCGCGGCCGCAGGCCTGCCCGCGCTCGTGGAGAAGCCACCCGCGGCCGACGTGGCGGAGGCCGCGGAGCTGGCGGCGCTGGAGCCGACGCCGTGGATCGGGTTCAACCGCCGCTTCGACGACGGGGTGGCCCGGCTGCGGGAGGCCGTGCCGCGCGGCGCCGAGGTGGGCGTGTTCTGCGAGATCTCCTACCGCCGCGCCGGGTGGGACGCGCACACCGTCCGCGACGATGCCCTGACCGACCTCGGCCCGCACCTGGTCGACCTCGCCCGGTGGCTCACCGGGGCCGACGTCACCGACGTCCGGCGCGCGGACGTGCGCCGGGAGCGGGCCGGGTTCGACCTCGTGCTCGGGGCGGCGCGGGCCCGCATCCGGTGCGCGACCGACCGGCCGCACCGCGAGCGCATCGAGGTCCGCCACCGCGACGGCAGGCTGGTCGGGCGCCTGTCCCGCGGCGGGCTGGTCGCCGCCGTGCGCGGCCGCCTCGCCTCGCGGGGCCCGCACCCGCTCGTCGCCTCGCTCACCGCTCAGCTGGAGGCGTTCGCCCGCGCCGTGCGCGGCGAGCTCGAGCCGACCCTGGCCACCGCCGAGGACGGTGTGGCGGTCATGGCGGCCCTGGACGCGGTGCGGGCGGCGCGGCTCAGCGGGTGAGCAGGGGACGGCCGGTGAGGTCCGTGTCGACGCCGGCGAGCGCGGCCGCCGTGGCGGCCACGTCCTCGAGGCGGGGTTTGTGCTCCGGCCGCACCGGCGTCGAGGACCCCGGCACGACCAGCGCCCACGCGTCGCCCTCGGTGTGGTTGCCCGAGCGGCCGCTGCCCACGCCGTGGCGCAGCACGGTGCCGTACTGCGGCGAGGTCACCCCGCTGACCCGGGTGGCGGGGGTGTCGACCCACCTCACGATGAGGTCGGGCAGCTGGTGGGCGCGCGAGCCGGTGCCGAACAGGTCGGCGACCCGCTCGATCGACCGGATCACCGGGGAGCCGTCGAGGTGGGTGAACGTGAGCAGGCCGGCGGTGATCTCCTCCATGACGTCCTTGGCCTCCTCGGGCGCCACGATCCCGTCGCGCTCCCGGCCCTTCAGGTTCAGCCGGATGTAGCCCTGGTTCTCCGCGGGGTGGGCGAACGCCTTCGTGCGGCTCCAGTCCACGCCGCGCATCTCCAGCCGCGAGGTGAGGTCGAGCGCGATCCGCTCCGGCAGCGCCGAGGCCACCTTCGCCCGCAGCCCGCTGGGCAGGGCGGCGCGCAGCCGCCAGATCGAGGAACCGCCGTTCGGTTGCGCGTCCGCGCTCGGGGCGGGGTCGAGCACGGCGCGCAGCATCTCCGGCAGCATGTCGGCCCGGCTCGTGTTGACCTCCATGCCGACGGGGGAGACGACCATCAGGTCGGCGTCGGGCGGCAGGGCGGCGACGATGCGGCCCATCGCGGCGTCGACGGCCCGGTAGACCTCGTCGAGGGTGCCGCCCAGCACCCGTTCGGCGGCCGGGTCGAGGCCGGCGGGGTCGAGCTGGGAGAGGTCCCAGAACTGGTGGCCCGCGACGTGCGCGGCGCAGAACGTGAGCCACGCCAGGTCGAAGGGCTGCTCACCGAGGAGCAGGGTCGCGGCGTCGGCGACCCGGCCGGGGGCGGCGAGCAGGCGGCGGCGCAGGCCGAGCATCTCGTCGGCGGTGTGGCGGCCGAACACCTCGTCCACCGGCTGCGGCGGTCCGAACAGGCGCTCCAGCCTGCGGTGCGCGCCGGACGGGGACGACCAGCGGCGCAGCACCACCCGGTCGTGCAGCTGCCAGCCGCAGACCAGCTCGCCGGGCGGGGGCGCGGTGGGTGGGCGGCTCTCGTAGGGGTCGACGGCGAGGGTGCGCGCGCCGAGGCGCTCCCAGATCGGTGCGGGCGCGGGGAACGCGTCCATGTAGCGCACCCGCTGCTCGGCGGCCGACCACTGGAACGGGTAGAACAGCCCGTGCTCTTCCAGCTCGACGCCGCTGTAGAGGGTGTGCTGCGCGCCCGCGGCGAACTGCGTGGCCGGGGCGTCCAGCTCGTGCCACTCGCCGCGCTCCCGCAGCGCCGCGAGGGTGGGCAGGTCGCCCGCCGCGAGCAGGCGCTGCAGCACCGAGGCGCTGGCGGCGTCGAACTGCAGGATCGTGAGCATGATGGGTAACTTAGCCTTACCTGGCTTCGCGGGCGAGCGCCTCCCGGGCCACCCCCCACGCGGTCGCGACCTGCGCGAGGCACACCAGCGCCCCCGCCGCGGCGCCCTCGGCGAACCCGCGCCGCAGCAGTCCCGCGTAGAACGCGGGGGGCTCGGGTCGGCGCAGCGTGCCGTGGTCGGCGCGGAAGCGGTAGGCGCCGCGTCCGTAGCGGACCTGCTGGCGCCAGAACGTCCGCGCCCCGAGCTCCTGGTGGTGGCGCACCACCGCGGCCGGCTCGAAGACCAGGGTGCGGCCCGAGCCGACCAGCCGGGCGCACCAGTCGCGGTCCTCGCCCGCGGCCAGCGGGTAGCGCTCGTCGAAGGGGAGGGCGCTGATCACGTCGGCGCGGCAGGCGAGGTTGCTCGTCGGCGCGAACCGCATCCGCCCCGCCGCGTCGATCGACGCCTCCGCGAGGTGGCTCGCGATCGTCTGCGCGGCCGCGGCGAACGGGTTCTCCGGGCGGGCGTTGCGGGTCGGCCCGGCGACGGCGTGGACGCCCGCCTCGCCCAGCCGGGCGGCGAGGCGGGCCGCCCACCCCGGCACCGGCTCGCAGTCGTCGTCGGTGAAGCAGACGACCGTCCCCTCCGCGGCCGCGGCCCCGCGGTTGCGAGCCGCCGCGGGCCCGCGGCCCTCGCCGCGCACGAGCCGGGCCCGGGGCGCGCCCGCCACGACCTCGCCCACGGCGCGGGCGTCCCGGGAGGCGTCGTCGACGACGACGATCTCCATGTCGGTCGCGGTCTGCGCCTCGAGGGCGGCGAGGCAGACGGCGAGCCGGTCCGGCCGGTCGCGGGTCGGCACGACGACGCTGATCCGACTCATGCCGCCACCAGGACGGCCGCAACCGAGCCGGCGGTGCCGAGGGCGAGCCCGGCGCCGGCCGCGCGGGGGAGCAGCAGCAGCGACACGAGCGCCGTGACCGCCGTGCCCGCCAGCGCGGCGGTCGTCGCGCCCGCGGCACCCCAGCCGGGGACGAGGGCGAGGCACACCGCGACGAACGCGGCGGCGCCGGCGAGCCCCGCGTACAGGGCGGCGTCCGGGCGCAGGCGCAGCGCGCTCGCCTGCACCGCCAGCGCGTTCAGCGGGGCGAGCACGACCATCGCGATCGCCGGCACGAACGCCGCCGCCGCGTCGGCGTAGGCGGCGCCGAACACCGCGGGCACGACCGCGTCGACGACGAGCGTCGCGCCCACCGCGCCCGCTGCGACCGGCACGAGCAGCAGCCCGGCCAGCCTGCGCAGCGCCCGCTCGCCGTCGACCCGCGCGGTGAGCGCGGGCAGCGTGACGGTGAACAGCTGCGCGACCGCATAGGTGGCGGCGAGCGCGATCCCGATCGGCAGCGCGGCGAACCCGGTCTGCACGGCCGACCCGGTGAGCACGACGACCGCGAGCACCCCGCCGCGGTGCACGAACTGGGTCAGCGCCCCGCCCGCGGCCTGCAGCAGCCCGAAGCGCAGCGCGCCGTCCGGCAGGGCCACGCGGCGTCCCGGGGTCGCGCGGAGCGACCGCGACGCGGCGGCGGCGACCGCGGCGCCCGCCACGCCCGCCGCGAGGATCGCGACCGCGCCGCCGGTGATCCCGGAGCCGCCGTGCAGCGCGAGGACGACCGCCACCAGTACGGCGTTCTGCACCGGGTAGCGCAGGCACCAGCCGGCGGCCCGGCCGAGCCCGAGGTCGGCCTGCAGCACGAGCGTCGCCGCCACGTTCAGCCCGAGCGCGAGCACCACGCACGCCACCACCGGTGGCGGGAACACCGCGGGTGTGCCCACCGCGAGCCCGGCGCCCGCGAGCGCCGCCACCGCGAACACCGCGGCGCGGTTGCGGGCGAGCCGCAGCGTCAGCGCGCGGGCGACCGCGGGCCGGTCCTCGGGCGCGGCGGCGGGGACGTAGCGGGACAGCGTCGTCGCCCCGCCGAGCGTCATGGCGAGCGAGCCGAGCGTCACCACCGTCAGCGCGACGGAGAACCGGCCGTAGTCGGCCGGGCCGAGCACCCGCGGCACCACGGTCGCGAGCAGCACGAGGGTGGCGGCCTCGGCGACCTTGCCGCCGGCGCCGACCAGCACCGGCCCGCGCAGGCTGGTCGCGTGGGACGTCACGAAGGCGACCCTAAGCCACGGCGCGGGACGTCAGGAAAGCCACATTCATGAACCTGGACTGCAGGAAAGCCACATTCCTGACGTGCGTCACCGCACCGCAGTCAGCGCACCGCCGTCGACGCGCCGGCCACCGTGCGCGGCTGCGTGGTGAGGGCGTAGGCGTCGCGGGCCAGCGGGGAGCCGAACACGAACACCTGCAAGTAGGGGTCGGCCGGGGCGACGGTGGCCAGCTGCAGCACCGACTGGGTGCGCGGGACCTGGGCGAACACGCCGCCCCGCGCCGGCTGCCAGGCGATGTCGCCGAGGCCGCCAAGGGGTTGCGAGCCGCGCAGCACGCCCAGCGCGGGCGGCTCGGTGACGCCGTGGACGACCGCCGCCGGGCGTAGGCACGGGAACCCGAAGGCCACCTGCCAGGCCAGAGCGACCGGGGTCTGCGGCGGGGCGAGCTCGCTCACCGGGACCGGCCGCGCCGCCGCCGGGGCGCTGAACGCGAGCCACCCGTGGGTGCCTGCCAGCGCGTCGACCGCCTCGATGCGGACGGTGTCGGCCTCGGCGGGCGGGTCGAGGGTGAACGTGCGCCACACGGGGGACGCGACCCCGTCGGTGAGCGGCTGCGCGCCGACGGGCGCCTGCCCCCGCCCGTAGACCGCCGTGAGCGCGTTGCCGCGGTCGAGGGTGCCGGCCGCGATCACCATCACCGGCTCGTCGTCGTCCGGTAGCCGGTACCAGCCCGTCGCCGTGGCACCGGTCGGCGCGTCGGGCGAGGGCCCGTGGTGGCTGCCCCAGACCTGGCCCGCGAGCGACCCCTGCGGCGCGCTGCCGGGGTAGTGGCCGCCGGCCACGAACGCGCCGCCGGGCCCGGTGGGCGTGACGGCGGGCAGGGGGCGGGCGGTGAACGGGTCGAGCACCCGCAGCGCGTCGCCCACGGCGCACGGCGACCCCGCCCACGACTGCGCCCACACCGAGTCGCGGGGCGTGCCCGCGGCCGCCGCGGCGGTGAACGTCCCGAGCAGGTGGACGGTGGAAGCCGCGAGCGAGAGCGCGAGCACGGCGGGCGTCGCGCGCAGCAGCGCCTCCACCGGGCCGGCCCGGCGCACCACGACGAGCGCCCCGACGGCGATGGCGAGCGCCCACAGCACCGGCCGGTCGAGGGCGAGCCCGCCCGGCGCGGGCGGCCGGTACGCCGACGGCATCCCCTCGAGCCACGCGTACGGCCACGAGTTCGGCCCGCGCCAGGCCAGCGCGGCGGCGAGGGCGGCGGAGGCCGCGACCACGAACACCGCGCGCGCCGGGACGCGGCGCCCGAACGCAGCGGCGGCCAGTGGCACCCCGAGCAGGAGCATCCCGGCGAGGAACACCGCGCCCACGCCGGCGAGGGAGCCGAAGTGGTGGGTCCACTTCGACGGGGTGAGCGCGAGCGAGGCGAACCCCAGCGCCGTGGCGCCCGCCGCGACCGCCAGCGGCTGCGGGACGGCCACCCGGCGGGCCCGCGCGACGAGGGCGACCACCGCGAACCAGGCGAGCGCGACCAGGCAGGCGAGGACCGCGGCCCGCTTCGCGTAGGAGCCCATCGGGATCTGGTCGAGCAGGAACGCGTAGCGCTCCGGTTCCTCGGCCCATCCGTCCTGCGGGTAGACCGACTCGGTCACGAGCTGGCCGCGCAGGAACTCGCGCAGCGCGCCGTCGGCGAACCCGAGCAGCAGCGCGGTGGCGCCGCCGGAGCCGACGGCGAGCGCGCGCCAGGCCGTGGCGCCGCGGTCGCCCGGGACCCGCACGCATCCGGCCAGCAGTGGCAGCCCCGCCACCAGCGGCGCGACCGCGACGACCCCGCTCGGGTGCGCGGCGAGACCGGCCCCGGCGACCGCGCACGCGGCCCACGCCGCCCACAGCCGCCCCGACAGCACCAGCAGCAGCGCGACCGCCGCGCAGAGCGCGACCACCGGTTCCGGCCGCACCCCCATGTCGTAGGGCAGCCACCAGGCGAGGAAGGCGACGGCGAGCGCGGCGCGGGCCACCGCGTCGCGCCGGCGCGACCCGGGCGCGGCCGCGAGCAGCGCCGCCAGCACGCGCCGCAGCACGAGCCAGGTCAGCACGCCCGCGACGAGCGCGGGCACCCGCTGGACGACCGGGGTGAGGCCCACGACCTGCTGCCACCACGACAGCGCCCGGTGGACCCAGGTGAACGGGGTGAAGCTCTGGTCGTACAGCTGGAAGTAGTTGCCGACCTCGCCGGAGAGCGCGGCGTTGCGGGCCTGGGTGGCGAACCAGCCGTCGTCGTCCGTGGCGGGCGCGACCACGAGCCACAGCGCGAGCGTCACCACCGCGACGGCGTCCACCACCCGTGGCCGGGGGAACCGCGCTCGCCCGCGCGGCGGCCCGCGGCCGGCGACCGCGAGCAGGGCGCCGGCGGCCGCCCACGCCACCAGGGCGGCCGCGATCAGGACGATCTTGGCCGGGGACGGGCGGCTCGCGGACTCGTCGTCGAGGCGCAGCGCGACCGACAGCGGTGCATCCGGGCCCGCGGGCCGGGTGAGGTCGGTGACGAGGACGGCGACCTCGGGCAGCTGCGGCGCCCGGTCGACCGCCAGCGGGATACCGTCGCGGCCGACCTCGAGGCGCGCGTCCTCCGGCCCGGCGAACCGGCCCGGGTCGGCGGTGGCACCCCCGAGCGGGACGGCCGGGTCGAGCCGGGTGGCCGGGCTCGGCGGGCCCGCGACCAGCAGCGGCCGCCCCGAACCCTCGCCCGTGATCCGGTACTCGCACGGCCCGGGCGGGACGGGCTCGTCGACCACGAGCCTGCCCTGTGCCCTGACCTGCAGGCGACCGTCGAGAGAGGTCACCAGAAGGCCCGTGGCCTCGGGCGAGCCGGGCGGGACGGTGGCGAGCACCACGCCGTCGGTGCGGGCGACGGCGCAGCCGAAGCGGACGTCGATCTCGAGCGGCCGGTGGGCGGTGGTGGTCAGCAGCGTCGACCGGGGCGCCGACGGATCCAGCGGCCAGCGCACGGTCGGCACGTCGACCTCGACCGGGGCGAACGGCAGCGAGAGCGCGCACGCCAGCCCGACCAGACCGGCCAGGCCGGCCCACCTGCGGGCGGACCACCGCCCCGTCCCGGCCTGCGCCTGCGCCTCGCGGATGTCGACGCCTGTGGCCACGGTCTCCTCGGGTGTGTGCGCGCCCTCGTGCGGGCTCGAACGATGCCACGTCTTCGCGCCGAACAGCAGGAACGGCCGGCTTGCCGCGGTTCATACCTTGTGCTTCTATGCATAGCGCCGCAAGTCATGGGAGGCGCGGGTGCAGATCGACAAGGACCTCGTCGCGGCGTCGGCCACGCCGCTCGTGCTGGCGATCCTCGCCGAGGGGGAGAGCTACGGGTACGCGATCCTGAAGCGGGTGCGCGAGCTCTCGGGTGGTGAGCTCGAGTGGACCGACGGGATGCTCTACCCGCTGCTGCACCGCCTCGGCAGGCTCGGCTACGTGACGACCGAGTGGCGGACGCCGCCGGAAGGCCGTCGCCGCAGGTACTACGCGATCACCGAGGCCGGCCTCGCCGCGCTCGCCGAGCAGCGGCGCCAGTGGGAGGCCGTCACCCGAGCGCTCGGGAACGTGTGGCGCGGCCCCGGCCTGATGCCCGCGCTCGGGGAGGCGTGAGCCGTGGACCGGGTGGAGGCGCAGATCGCCGAGTGGCGCGCCCACGTCGCGAAGGCCCCTGCCGTGGACGAGCGGGACCTCGACGAGCTGGAGGCCCACCTGCGCGACCAGATCGCCGAGCTGGACGGGGCGCACCTCAGCCGTGACGAGGCGCTGCTCGTCGCGGTGAAGCGGATGGGCCACGTCGACGGCATCGCGCGGGAGTTCGCCCGCGAGTACAGCGGCCGGCTGTGGAAGCAGCTGGTGCTCGGCGACGGGGTCGGTGACGCTTCCCGGCGCCCGCCCGGCGGCCTGGTGGAGGTGTTGGTCCCGGCCGCGGGCGCGGCCGTCGCCGCCCAGGTCGCGCGGCTGGCGGCGGGCTTCCCCGCCGAGGAGCCGGGGTGGCTGCTGCGCAACGCGGGTCTGCTGGTGCTGCCGTTCCTCGCCTGCTACTTCGCATGGACCCGGCGGCTGGACCCCCGGCGGTGGCTGCTCGCCGCCGCGCCCTTCGCGGTGGCCGCGTTCGTGGTGAACCTCTACCCCTACCGGGCCGACTCGGCCACCGAGGTGCTCGTCGCGCTCCACCTGCCGGTCGCGCTGTGGTTCGCGGTCGCCTACCCGTACATGGACGGCACGCTGCGCTCGCACGAGCGGCGGATGGACTTCGTCCGCTTCACCGGCGAGTGGGTCATCTACTACGTGCTGATCGCGCTCGGCGGGGGCGTGCTGCTCGCGCTCACCGGCGCGGTCCTCGACCCGATCGGCATCGACTTCGACCTGGTCGCCGAGTGGGTGCTGCCCTCGGGGGCGGCCGCCGCGGTGGTCGTGGCGGCCTGGCTGGTGGAGTCCAAGCAGCACGTCGTGGAGAACATGGCGCCGGTGCTCACGGTGCTGTTCACCCCGTTGTTCGCCGTGATGCTGACGGTCGCCGCCATCACCTACGCCGTGGCGGGCGGCGCCGCCGCCGCGTTCGACCGCGAGCTGCTCGGCGTCTTCGACGCGCTCATGGTGGTCGTGCTGGGCCTCGTCCTCTACGCGCTGTCGGCCCGGGATCCGGCACGGCCCGCGGGGCGGGCCGATCGCGTCCAGCTGCTCGCGGTGGCGAGCGCCCTCCTGCTCGACGCGATGGTGCTCGGGGCCATGGTCGCCCGCGTCGGCGAGCTCGGCTTCACGCCCAACCGGCTCGCCGCGCTCGGGCTGAACCTCGTCCTGCTCGTGAACCTCGCCGGGGCCGCCTGGTTCGCGGCGCGGTTCCAGCTCGGCCGGGCCCCGTTCCTCGCCGTCGAGCGGTGGCAGACCCGGTACCTTCCCGTATTCGCAGCGTG
>Ga0310821_100592_pt1 | contig 16279 bp, 15 predicted proteins | sample P4_ome_FD_201300 | JGI IMG/M metagenome (GOLD analysis project Ga0310821, IMG submission 201300) | Sorghum-adapted microbial communities from Joint BioEnergy Institute, Emeryville, California, United States - P4_Day56_Rep1 | ecosystem: Engineered > Bioreactor > SSF (Solid state fermentation) >... | reverse complement strand
TGGCTGGCAGCAATTCTGCTCTCGACATCCCTTACGGTCGGATGCTCGTCCGAACCGGCAAACCAGCAGTCTTCCGGAGGCCCAGACGCCAGCCAGACCGCCAAACAGGAGAAATCGGACGCCAATTCGCCAAAAGTGCGGGCAGCGCTGGCCACCACTGTCGCTCCGGGTAAAGACGGCGCAATGGAAGTAACCAATATGCTCGACACGCTTGTCGTCGTCAACAAGAAGCGCAATCTCAAGCCGGAGTACGAGCCGCCGGACCTGGTTCAACCGAATGTTCCGTTTTCATTTGAAGGCAAAAGCCCGAAAAAGCTTATGCGAAAAGAGGCGGCCCGCGCGCTTGAGAATCTGTTCGCCCAAGCCAGGCAGGACAATATTGACATTGTCGGGCAATCCGCCTATCGCAGCTACGATACACAAGAAGCTATTTTCAAGCGTCTTGCGCAAAAATACGGCAGCGAGGAAAAAGCCAACACCGTTAGCGCTCATCCCGGACAGAGCGAACATCAGACCGGACTTGCGATTGACATTACGAGCAAACGCGTTGGCTATACGCTGGAAGAAAACTTCGGTGACACGCCGGAAGGCAAATGGCTCGCCAAAAACGCGGCAAAACACGGATTCATCATCCGTTACCCGAAAGGCAAAGAAGCCGTGACAGGCTATTCATACGAGCCTTGGCACATACGTTATGTGGGCAAGGAAGCCGCAGAAGAAATCACACGTAAAGGCATCACGCTCGAAGAGTACTTGTCACAATAACTCCTTATCTTTTGGAAGAGAGATGTGCTATCGTACAATAGGAAGGTTTTTATCGTTTTTACGTTTACCGAAAGGAAAGGTGTGGCAAAATGAGCACAAAGCCATTTAATGATAATTTTTTAAAAGCCTGTCGTGGAGAAGCGCATGCCCATGTACCTGTCTGGTATATGAGACAAGCAGGCCGCTACCAGCCTGAATATCGAAAGATTCGCGAGAAATACTCGCTATTTGAAATTACGCACCATCCGGAAGTATGCGCGGAAGTTACTATGCTTCCCATCCGGCAGTTAGGCGTAGATGCGGCCATTTTATTTGCCGACATTATGACGCCGATGCCGGCCATGGGTGTGAATGTTGAAATCAAATCCAGCATCGGCCCGGTCATCGACCATCCAATTACCTGTCGGGAAGACGTCGAGAAACTGCAACCACTTAATCCGACGGAAGATGTGCCGTATATTCTCGATACGATTAAACTGCTGCGCGAACAACTGCCGGTCCCGCTTATCGGATTCGCAGGCGCACCGTTCACGCTGGCCAGCTATTTAATTGAAGGGGGCCCTTCGCGCAATTACTATAAAACGAAAGCGTTCATGCATTCCAACCCGGAAGCGTGGCATCTGCTAATGGATAAACTGGGCGAGATGACGATCGCTTATCTGCAGGCGCAAATCCGTGCAGGCGCTCAGGCAGTACAGGTATTCGATTCGTGGGTAGGTGCATTAAATGCCCAAGATTATGCGACATTCGTCGCTCCGATTATGAACCGTATTTTCTCCGCTCTTAAAGAAGAGGAAGCACCGAAGATTATGTTCGGTGTCGGGGCCGGCCACCTGCTTCAAGAATGGAACAAGCTGCCGCTTGATGTTATCGGACTCGATTGGAGAACAAGCATTGCTTCGGCTCGCCAGCAGGGCGTCACCAAGACGGTTCAGGGCAACCTCGATCCCGGTCTTCTGCTCGCTGATTGGCCGCAGCTCAAGCAAAAAGTGAAAGAGATTTTGGATCAAGGAATGGAGACTCCGGGGTTCATTTTTAACCTTGGACACGGTGTGTATCCGCAAGTGAAAGTTGAAACTCTACAGCGCTTAACCGCGTTTATTCACGAATATTCAACAGGAAAATAATAAAAAAGCGGGGCTATGAGGATGACGACAAAACGAATGGGGCTTCTTGTGATGGCATACGGAACGCCGCGCAGCACCGAAGAGATTGAACCGTATTATACACATATTCGCCGTGGCCGCAGACCAACGCCGGAACTGCTGCAGGAGCTGACCGAGCGCTACGAAAAAATCGGAGGCATCTCCCCGCTCGCCCGCATTACGGAAGAGCAGGCCAAATCGCTTGAAATAGCGCTTAATCGTATGCAGGACGAATATGAATTCAAATCGTATCTCGGCCTAAAGCATATTACGCCGTTTATCGAGGACGGTGTAAGGCGTATGCACGCGGACGGCATCAAGGAAGCGGTGAGTATCGTATTGGCCCCCCACTACTCGACATTCAGCGCCAGATCGTATAACAGCCGCGCTCATGAAGAAAGCGGGAAACTCGGCGGTCCTGTTATCCGTTCCATCGACAGTTGGCATGAAGAGCCTGCCTTCATCCGCTATTGGGCGGAGCAGTTGAAAGAAACTGTTGCGGCCATTCCGGAAGCGGAACTCGACAAAACCATTGTTATTTTCTCGGCGCACAGCCTGCCGGAAAAAATTATTCAGATGAATGATCCGTATCCGGACCAGATTGCAGACAACGCACGGATGATTGCCGAGAAGGCCGGTGTACCGCATTATACAACCGCCTGGCAAAGCGCGGGCCGTACACCGGAGCCATGGCTCGGTCCGGACATATTGGACAAAATGCGCGAACTGCATAGCGAAGGCTACACTACCATGGTGTTCTGTCCGATCGGTTTTGTATCCGATCATCTTGAAGTACTGTACGACAATGATTATGAGTGTAAAAACTTGGCTGATGAGTTAGGCATCCGCTACCTGCGCCCGCCGATGCCGAATACGCATGACACGTTTATTGAAGCACTCGCATCTGCCGTACTTAAGAAGCTAGAAGAAAGAAAGTGATGAATGATGAGCACGCAAGAAACCCTTACAGTCGCGATTGTCGGGGGCGGCATTACCGGATTGACAACCGCGTATTACCTGCAGAAAGCGATTCGTGAACAGAAGCTGCCCATCAACTATATATTGTTGGAAGCAACCGACCGTCTGGGCGGCCAGGTACAGACCGATTATACAAACGGGTTTGTTATAGAACGTGGGCCGGATTCTTTCCTGGCGCGCAAAACAAGCGCTTCTCGTCTGGTAAAAGAAGTAGGGCTTGAGGATGACCTGGTGCGCAACCAGACAGGACAAGCGTATATCCTGAATAATGACCGCCTGTATCCAATTCCGGGCGGTGCTATCATGGGTATTCCAACCAGGCTGGCACCGTTTGTGACCACCTCGCTATTCTCGCCAGCCGGAAAGATACGCGCTGCGCTTGATCTGGTACTGCCGCGCGGAGAACAAAAAGACGGAGATCGCTCGCTGGGTGAATTTTTCCGCCATCGTCTCGGTAACGAAGTAGTGGAAAACTTAATTGAACCCCTTTTGTCCGGTGTGTACGCGGGAAATATTGACGATTTAAGCCTAATGTCTACTTTCCCGCAGTTTTATCAGGTAGAGCAAAAGTACCGAAGCCTGATTCTTGGCATGCGGTCCACGACGCCGAAGCAACCCAGGTCTGCCGCTGATAAAAAAACACCAAGCGCGTTTCTCACGCTAAAGGGCGGGCTTCAATCTCTCGTAGAGGCAATTGAACAAAGATTGGACCCTGCCTGTGTCCGCAAGAATATGGAAGTAGATAAAATTTCCAAGACTGATGAGGGATACTCGCTGCGCTTATCTGACGGTACCACCATTTCAGTCGATAGCATCATTATGACGACACCGGCGCAGACGACCCGTGAGGTGCTATGCGACTACCCATTTATCAACTTGCTCAAAGAGATGCCGACAACATCCGTGGCAACCGTTGCTCTTGCATTCACTGAATCGGCCATTCAACAGGATATCAACGGAACCGGTTTTATCGTCTCCCGTAATGCACACTATAACATTACAGCATGTACATGGGTGCACAAGAAATGGCCTCATACAACACCGAAAGGCAAAGTACTGCTGCGCTGTTTTGTAGGGCGTGCAGGAGAAGAAGAGATTGTGTATGAATCGGACGAAAAGATTATTAAAGCAGTGCTTACCGACCTGAATAAAATCATGAAAATTGATCAGGAGCCCGAGTTCTATCGTATTACTCGTTGGAAGCAAATCCGGCCTCAGTACGTGGTCGGCCATCAGCGGCGCATGGATAAATTAGAGAGCGAGCTAAACGCTCACCTGCCCGGCATTTTCCTCGCCGGTGCTCCGTACCATGGCGCCGGACTTCCGGACTGCATCGATCAGGGTGAGGCTGTCGTGAACAAAGTGCTGAAGTTCTTGCACATTCCGGAGCTTGTAGCTGAAACGATATGATTGTTATAACGAAAGCGACGAATTTCTTTATTCCGTCGCTTTCTTACTGTTTTTATGTAAAGAGGCGTCATACAGGACGCCCCATCCATGCGACTTTTTCATGTGTTATTTTCCGCTAAGCTGCTGCTGAGACATTTGCACCAAGCGCTTTGTGATTTCGCCGCCAACAGAGCCGTTAGAGCGGGCATATGTGTCAGCGCCCAGCTGTACGCCGAATTCGGCTGCAATTTCGTATTTATACTGATCAAGCAGTTGTCCCGCCTGCGGAACAAGCAGCTTGTTTCTTCCTTGTGCCATACTTCTTCACCTCCTGCTTGAAGTACTGTTAGTGTGTGTCGGAGGTGAAGTTTTATGAAGCGAACATGTTTCCAAGCAGGGAAAAGAGACACAGTATCATGTCTGTTCCTTTTCCTGGTTTTTGGAATGGTAAAAATTCTATATGGTTTATCTGACGAGTGTGTAAACAAAAAAGGAGAGCGATGGAACTCTCCTCTAAAAAGCGATTGGTATTTAATCTTTAAACAAAAGGGATGCACCGGAAATGCCCGGGTCTGTCATTTCGTACGGATCAAGAATCAAATCCAGCTCTTCTTCCGTTAGCACATTATAGTATAAGCACAGCTCACGCACCGATTTACCGGTAAGAATAGCTTCACGGGCGATGCGTGCCGCTGTCTCATAACCGAGATGCGGATTGACGGCCGTGATAACACCCACACTTTTGTCCACGTATTCTTTCAGCTTCTCTTCATTGGCAACAATGCCTTCCACACAGTATTCACGGAACACGCGGAAGCCGTTATTCATAATGCTAATCGATTGCAGAAGATTGAAGACAAGCACCGGCTCCATTACATTCAGCTCCAGTTGACCGGCTTCGGAAGCGAGACAAATCGTATGATCGTTACCGATAACCTGGAATGCGATTTGATTGATAACCTCGGCCATAACCGGATTCACTTTCCCCGGCATAATCGAGGAGCCCGGCTGACGGGCCGGAAGCGAGATTTCACCCAGGCCTACGCGCGGGCCGGAAGCCATCAAGCGCAGATCATTCGCTACCTTCGACATATTCATCATACATACTTTCAGTGCAGCCGACACTTCCGTATACGCGTCCGTATTTTGCGTCGCATCCACCAGATGTTCCGCTCCGACAATGGGGAAGCCGCTGATTTCAGCGAGATGCTTCACAACGCTCTTAATGTAACGCGGATCGGCGTTTAAGCCTGTCCCTACGGCGGTGGCTCCCATGTTTACTTCGTACAGGTGCTGGCGGGATTGTTTAATGCGCTTCATGTCCCGCTCCAATACACGGCGATATGCTTCGAATTCCTGACCGAGACGAATCGGCACAGCGTCCTGCAGATGAGTACGCCCCATTTTGATAATATGATCAAATTCTTTTGCCTTTTTCGCAAACGTATCATGCAGTTCTTGCATGGTTGCCAACAGCTTTTCCAACATAGAAAGCGTCGCTAAATGAATCGCCGTCGGGAATGCATCGTTCGTCGATTGAGCCATGTTGACATGCGTATTCGGACTTAATTGAAAGTAATTCCCCTTCGCTTCCCCGATAATTTCAAGACCGCGGTTGGCAATGACCTCATTCGTATTCATGTTGATGGATGTACCGGCGCCCCCCTGAATCGGATCGACGATAAACTGATCATGCAGCTTGCCGTCGATAATTTCTTGCGCCGCCTGGACAATTGCATTGCCGAGGCGCGGATTAAGCTGCCCGGTCTCCATATTGGCGAGCGCGGCCGCTTTTTTTACCATGGCCATTGCTACAATGAGCGACTCGTGAATACGGTAACCCGTAATCGGGAAATTTTCCACCGCCCGCATCGTTTGCACGCCATAATAAGCGTGAATCGGCACCTCTTTTTCACCAAGGAAATCCTTCTCTATGCGGTAATTTTTGTCTTTCATATCTGGTAACATCTCCTATAGCGTAATATAAGGTTCATAGTTAGAAAAGAATTTGGATTAGCAGAAAACCAATGACCACAGCGGATGCAGTGGACACGAGACCCGGAATCATAAAGCTATGATTTAAAATATACTTTCCGATGCGTGTCGTACCCGTACGGTCAAAGTTAATCGCTGCGATTATCGTACCATAATTCGGGATAAAGAAGTAGCCGTTTACGGCCGGAAACATCGCAATAAGAAATGGAGCCGGAATGCCGAGCGCAATGCCAAGCGGCATAAGCGCACGAACGGTGGCGGCCTGGCTATAGAGCAGAATCGACAGCAGGAACAACGCGAAAGCGAACAACCAAGGTACGCTGGTCACCATACTCTTAATCGATCCACTGAGCAAGTCCATATTACCGGCAAAGAATGTATCGCCCATCCAGGCAATCCCAAAGATGCCGACAACCGCCTGTACACCGGCAATAAACACATTCCCTTTCACTACATCATCCACATTCACTTTGCACAACAGAATAATCAGTGCTGCAGTTGTCAGCATGACAATTTCAATTGCTACCGGCATTGCCATCCGCTCCAGTTTGCCTCCCGCATCCCATGCCGGACGAAGGTCCGGGAAGGTGCCAAGCAGCACCACGGCAAACGCCGCAGCCAGGAACAGGAAAACAGATAGCTTAGCCTGTTTGCTTACCTGCTGATGCTCTTGCTGCTGGTTCATCGGTGGAACGAGACCTGCTTCCATCCGACTTAAATATTCTGGATCTTTATCCAGATCTTTTCCCATCCGACTGGCAAACACGGCGCCAATCATACAGCCGAGGAAAGTAGCGGGTATACTAATGATTAGGATGTCAATTAACTGGATATCATATCCGGCGATAAGGCCTAAGAGCGCTACCGTAGCGGCTGAAATCGGACTTGCGGTAATCGCCTGCTGCGAAGCGATAACTGCAATGGACATCGGTCTCTCCGGACGCACACCGGATTCACGCGCCACCTCGGCGATAACGGGGAGAACGGAATATGCCACATGTCCTGTGCCCGCACACAGTGTAAACAGATAGGTGACGATCGGTCCCATAAAAGTAATACGGGACGGATTCTTGCGCAGCATTCTCTCAGCAACCTGAACAAGATAGTCCATGCCTCCCGCCGCCTGCAACGCTCCCGCTGCCGTAATCACGGCAACAATCATCAGCATAACATCAATCGGTGGGGACGTCGGCTGTAGATGAAATACGAACGTCAGCACGGTCAATCCGACCCCTCCCATAACTCCAAGGCCCACTCCTCCAAGACGCGCACCAACAAAAATACTAAGAAGCACAACGAGGAATTCAAGCCAGAACATAAAAAACACCTCACAGTATAAACACAATCAAAAATATAATGAATGCCATAAGCAGGGTGTATTACTTACCGCATCTTCATTATACTTCCGGCTTTTTCCTGTGCACGTACAATATGTGAAAAAATGGTGAGCAAACAATTAAACATTATTCACAAACTAATTATGCACCGTGTAATATTAAGGTACTTCGTTATCCCCTATCCCAATCACGGATACGGCATCCTTATAGCAAAACAAAAAACCTGCCCATAGAAACAGGCAGGTCATTTTTTTACGGAAGTTTGCGTTTGTGTTATCGCAATCGGATTAGGGCCTGGTTTATCTCCGGCCATTTCGTTGTACTGCTGCACTTTTACGGCACCAAAGGCAAATACCGCAAAGAACATGCCCGATAACAAAACGCCCACGATGCTGTTTAGAAAACTTCCTTTCTTCGTGAAGACAGAAAGAAGAGAAAGTAACGAAAATCCCAGAAACACCAGCGTACAAAAAAAGCCCATCAAACTAATCGGTCCCCAGATCATCATTTCCACCCCGTTTCTCTTCTTCCATCTCTTTGCAATACAATATAAGTATTATATTCATAGTTTCCAGGAATTAATAACCATATAAAAAACAAGTCTTTATACCTTAATTATAGGTATTTTATCTCGACAAACAATAGGCTTTACGAAGAAAAGTGGATTTTCTGCGAATCCGGCTATGGATTCCCTTCGATTCTTACACGATTTTTTATACAATAAGATTGCTAACATAAAGTGGTTAGTAGACAAAGTAAGGAGGAACTGACTGTTGGAACTTGCGCAATGCATTCGAGACGTTCATGCCAGGATGCCCGAAGAGTACATCGAAATCCCTTCCACTCCATTGCTATTTAAGAAAGGGCATATTTATCCTGTATTTAAAGATGAAGCCAATAACTGGCTCACAACAGACGAGGAAGGATTCCAGCACATTGTCGCTTCAGGGGTTGAGCGTGTGCTTGAGGATTACTGGTTCTCCCGGCATTTCAAATTACTCTGACAGCGAATAGCTCCCGCCCTTGACCAACTGCTGCAGCAGCACATAGCGGCGCAGCGCGGTGAAATCCTGTTTTGTAATCGATAAGATTTCGCAGCCGTACCGGTATCCGTCATCGGCCAATTTCTCATGCCGAAGAATTGTTTTTGTTTTAATGGCTAAGTCAGGCACATCAAATAGAATATAATAAGAATGATTTACTTTCAGAGGATCGTGTGAGACAAATCCAAAGCCCTGTATACTTACATCAATAATACGAATACGTAAATCTGCAGGGATTTCATACACTTTTTCACTTAAATAGTCATTAATAAACGCCGACAGTTCGACTTTGACACGGGGCCACCTGCGCCGATTATTCGGAAAATTTGTCTCGAATAAAGGGACAAACAGGCAAATATACTTTTCACTTTTTTTTACGATTTTTACAGAAAACTTCCTGCCCCCATAAAAAAAAACGAGAAAATCACCCACCGTAAACGCTTCTGGATTTTTTACCTCAAGATACAGAAGCTCTCCTTCCGCCATCTCCATTCTTCCTAGTTCCAATTTCCCCCTATACTCAAATTGCACAATCTCCATATGTCTCACCTCATCCACCGCATAAAAATAAAAGCAAGGACTTCAGTGAAATTTTACCCAATAACAAGGAATTTTGGAATGGATAATAAGCTTCAATAATTTAGAGAAATATTGAACTTTTTATTCCAAAAAAGGATTTCCTATTGTTTTCATAGAATGTAATACTCTACCGGAATTACACCTTTTGTATCTAAGACTAACATCGTATTTATTTATTTCTTTATTTCATTTAAAATGCTTTTTATCTTTTATACATCCTGAAAAAAGAGAGAGTTAAGCGTGCGAAAAAAACAACCCCTTCTTATTGTCCTATGTCTCTTTTGTTGCCTGTTGTTTGCTTTGAGTTTCTTATTGGAAAGAAAGGTCTCTGCCGAAGAACGCTCTTCTGCCGCGTATCCGCTGGATGTGGATAAGGACGGCATGCAGGAATATCGGCTTGAAGCGAAAGGATGGATAACATCCGTTACACCCGTCGTCACATCTAATACGTATGAACATGCCGTTTACACTCATTATCATTACAAAAAAAATGAGCGTTCTTTCCACCTGACATTTGCGCAAATGGAAAACGGAAGCGTTCTCTATTTTGTCCGGTATACCGCTTCTAGTAAGGCCGAGCCCGTACAATTGCAGATTACCGCTCTGGATACAGACATCAATCAAACCGCCTGGCTTACCACCGGCAAGGAAAAGGGTTGGAAAAAAACATCACAGATTTCCGATTCCTTCTCTTCCTCGCTGTATATAGATGCAAATCATCTGTTCTATCGAATCGGCAAGGTCGATGCGCACAAGCCGCTCGGCTATACGGTATATACCGAGCAACCGCAGGCGGAGGCAAAGGTTAAACATATGAAATTGCGATTCGGCCACCTATTTTCCCTGACACTAAGCGCAAATGCGAATACCGAGTCCACCACCTGGGGGATGCTGTCTGCAGTACCGCTTATTCGTTGGGATAACCAGCAGGCTGCCGCCAAAGCTGCCCTGCTCGAATTTGAATATGACAAAAAATTGCGAGAAGACGGAGCGTACTACCTCAACGAGACGACATACCGACCGTATGAACCGCACTCTTTCTACCGAAATCCTGCCAACGGTGACGGTCTGCGTGCTCTTTCCTTCCTGTCCGGCCAGGAAAACGGCGTATGGTTCGTCAATGTCGCTTCTCATCTTGCTTATGCATCCCTTAGAACGCAAACTAGTGAAGGATATTGGGAAACACAGCCACGATCCGAATGGCTGCACAAAGAATATAATATCGGGTACCGCTATATGGATAATCGCCGAAACGCTGACAATGCTACATTCCTTCTGCGCTTCAACCAGGCGATGCCGGATCCGGCCATAAAGCAGGCGCTGCGCAAATGGGATATGTATCTTGAACGCTATTCCACACAGCACGGCATGAAAGTCGGCCAAAACGGCCTCTTTCTGCCCGATTATGTAGGTGGTGCAGGCTCGAAACAAACGCATACCTCCCTGAACCATCAGGCTGCCAATATGAATTACCTGTACGAGGCATTCGTGTATGACGGCGATGAACAGAAGAAGCAGTTGGCCGATCGGTTGCTGGAGGGGATTGTGGCCACGAAAAACCGTTGGGTCAAGCCTGATCACAACCTATACTATGCGTTATACCCGAATTTGAAGCCGCATGCGTATCCGGACTATGCATATTTGACGAGAGATGATTTAGCGCTTTCCCAGTATTTACTCAATAAAATTTACGGAGAGCCCAGCGCCGATTTGCAATTTTTAATCGACAGCAAGAATGAATGGCTGCGCACCCGCTGAAAAAAACGAGGCGGCACAGGAATACGACCTGGTCCCTCGTTTTTTGTGACATACACGGAAGTTGAAACTTTTTTTACGCTGGCACGTATGCATGGTGAGTACCGAATGAAGGAGGAAAAAACATGATTAAATTGCTGCTTGGCGGCATCGTCGTCGTAGTCCTGCTCGCACTCGTATTCGGCCTTCTGCTGGTAGGCGGATTGGCGATGGGCGCCCGAAAACTGATGGGCAAAGGCCGCGGCGGTTTCTCCCCTCGCTCCTATGGACACCGTCATTACAAAAAACATAAATACTCCAGCATGAGCTTTTTCAGCAGCTAACCACCTGTTTGTCGGTTTCTTCTATATTTAAAAACAAAGCCCCGCTCTGCCGATTCGGCAAAACGGGGCTTTCCTTCATTTATTCTACCGCTGTTTCACATACCGCTTGTCTTTCATGAACATGCGCCAAAAATAAATAAATCCCGGCATTAAAATCGCAAACCCGACAATATAAGAGGCGAACAGAGCACGGAACGTATTCGGGTGAGTAAAAGCGGATTCGATCGTGACATGCGGATATACGATATACGGCAGATGCGCTTTTCCGTATGCATAACTTGCCAGCAAGTACTGAGCCACAACACCAAGCACCGCAATACGGGGTCTTCCCTGCATATGTTCTTTCTGTCCGCCGGGCCACCAGAGAGCCGTATATCCGATAAGAAACAGGGCGGCGGAGAAAAGCAGCAAATTGATCTGCTGCAGCAAATTCTCATACAGCCACGCCGCCTCGCTTTTCATTGAAGCCACCAACACCAGCCCCATAAAAAAGGAAAGAGGTCCGTTTAAAATCGCGTCGCGCCGATACAGTCGGTACGCTTCCTGCTCACCCGCTACACGTGAATAGTCCGCAAGCAAGAGTGAGGATAAAAAGAACGTGGTGCTGATGGCGAATGCCATATACGAAAGCCCGCTGGCGCTCGTCAACAGCTTGCCGAGCAGCAATTCTTCATACCCGTTCGCCGTACCGATAAATCCGCCCTGGGTTATGGGAAGCACCAGAATGAGCAGGGCGGGAATAAACAACCCGCTGATGCCTGAAACAATGGCGAGCTTTTTTTCGTACCCTTCCATCGAGTGCGAATAGACAAGGAATGCGCTGCGAATCGCCAACAGAAGCAGGATTAAGCTTCCAGGAACCAGCAGCACTGTTCCGAGCGTAAATGTGGCACCCGGGAAGAAGCTTACCAGCGCGACAACGATGAGTACGACAAATGTGTTCGTCACTTCCCACGAAGGAGAAAGATACCGGTTGGCGATATTGGTCGCTTTGCTCTGTTCATGGTTGCGGTATATCATCGACCAGAAACCGGTTCCGAAATCGATGGACGCAGCGACCGAATACACGAAGACGAACAACCAGAGTATGGCAATAGCAATGAGTTCATCGCTCACCGACCGCACATCCCTTCCCATTTTATTGTACTTCTCATGAACCGATCGCGCTCCCTTCTAGCTCCTTCTCCAGAGGATGACGCCTGAAATAATGGCGCAGCACAACCACGGTCGCAATGCCCAATATGAGATAAATGGTGACGAATAGCGCAAAAAGCAGACCGATGTTACCCGTCTGCGTCACCGAATCTGCCGTCAGCATCGTCCGGTACAGCACCCAGGGCTGGCGTCCGGTACAGGCGAAAATCCAGCCGAACTCGATCCCCATCACGGCGAGCGGTCCGGATGCGATAAACAGCCACATCAACCAGTGCGGAAACGCCACCCGCTTCAACAGATGACGCCAGGCAAAACCGATAATCGACAGCAAAATCAACAGCGATCCGATGCCTACCATCCCGTTGAACAGCGTATGTACATACAGCGGCGGCCAGTATTCCCGCGGAAAGTCGTTAAGACCTTTCACCACTTCATCGAATCGGTTACCCGCAAGAAAACTCAGCGCCCACGGAATTTCAACCGCATACTTAACACTTTGCGTCGCTTCATCCGTATAACCGCCAATCGCAAGCGGCGCATAGGCCCGCGTCTCAAACAACCCTTCCGCGGCCGCCAGTTTCTCCGGCTGATACTCGTGCAGCATCTGCGCGGATTCGTGGCCGTTGAGTGCCGTCCCAACGGAGAATAAACCGCCGATCGCAAGCGACATCATCAGCGCTTTGCGGTGAAATAAAAACGCTTTCCCCCTGCTTTTGTGCTTCAGCATTTTAAATGCAGCCACCGAAGCAATGACAAATGCGCCCGTCATATATGCGGAGAGTCCGACATGGACCGCTGAGACTGCAAAGCTCGGATTGAAAAATCCCGCCCACGGATCGACATCCACGATCTGACCGTTCTCAATTCTGAATCCGGCGGGCGTTCCCTCAAACGCATGCACATTTGTAATGAGTACGGCAGAAGCCAGGGCTCCAAGCGCCACAAGGCTTACGCTAAGAATTCGCATCCCCGCGGAAAGCCGGTCCGCGGCATAGACATAGATCGACATAAACAAGGCTTCCAGCAGAAATGCGAAAATCTCAATCTGGAACGGCAGTGCAATCACTTTGCCCACCACTTCCATAAAACCGGGCCAAAGCAAGGATAGCTGTACGCCCGCTATCGTGCCTGACGGAATCGCCACGCCCAAAAGCACCGCGAATCCTTTCGTCCAGCGCTGAGCCATAATGCTGTAATCTTTGTCTTTCTTCCATTGATACATAATCTCCGCCGCCAGAATCATCAGCGGAAGCCCTACGCCGAGCGTGGCGAATATAATATGAAACCCCATTGTGGTCCCAAACATTGCCCGTGCCAATTGTAAATCCGTCACTATCGTCCGCTCCTCTCGTCTGGTATCACTTCCCTTTTAGTATTTGTTTTTCCAACGGAAAGATGTATGAAAATAAAAAACACCCGCCAGGAGCGCTTGACTATACGTCCCCGACAGGTGTCTCTATACTTTTTATAGTGTGAAACGCCGCAATTGCTGCTGCATTTCTTCGGCCAGATTTGCGAGCGAATGCGAAGAAGCCGCGATTTCTTCCATAGACGATAGCTGCTCGTCTGTCGCTTTGGAAATGCTCTCCAGGCTCTGATTGTTTTCGGTTGTCCTCTTGGCGATATGATTCATCGCTGCCACCACTTCTTCCGTACTGGCAGCAATTTGTTCGGTCGAGGCGGAAATCTCCTGGATTTGTCCCGTAACTTCCTGTACGGCTCTATCGATATCCAGGAACGATTCACCCGCGGCAGTGACGGTATGAATACCGCCCTCAACTTCTGACGCTCCCTGTTTCATGGCATTCACCATGCCCTCAATCTCGCGCTGGATACGGTGGATTTCCTGCTCGATGCGGTGAGATGCTTCACCGGTTTGGTTTGCCAGCTTACGCACCTCATCCGCCACTACAGCAAAGCCGCGGCCCTGATCTCCTGCTCTTGCCGCTTCGATCGCCGCGTTCAACGACAGCAGATTCGTCTGCTCTGAAATTTCATTAATGAACGCTACAATCGTTCCAATTTCTCGGGATCGTTCGCCCAGCATCTCCATCTTCTCATCCAGTTGCCGTACCGTTCCATGAATGGCGCTCATTTTCTCCGATACTGTCTCGATCGCGTGCTTGCCTTCGCCAGATAATTGACTGGCACGTACCGCCGAGTCCGATACGGTTTCGGCACGGACGGCAATATGCTGAACCGCCGTCGCCATTTCCTTGACTGTGTTCGAAGTCGCCGCTACCCGTTTTTCCTGGCTTCTATATTCTGCTACGACCCGGTGTACAATACTGGCAATGCGCCCGCTCGCTGATTTTGTCTGATCCGAACTGGCGCTTAATTGCTCGGAAGAGGCAGCCAGGTGCTCTGCCGTATCATTCATGTGAGCTACGATGTTCCGCAGGGATTCATTCATTTGGTTAAAACTATGGCCCAACTGTCCGAATTCATCCCTTGATTTGACATTCATTTGTGTGCGTAAGTCACCTTCTTTAATTTTATGTGCACCCATCATTAGTTTTTTAAGAGGCGCCGTCATGGAAGAAACGAGAAAATACACAAGAACGACGCCGATTACAGTCGTCAGCGGAACCACAACCAGCATCGTGTATAGTATCGGACGCGCCGCATCATCTGTTTCCCGCTTCAGCATGGCTCCGCCAATCTTCCAGCCGGTCTCCGCATTGGACACATATGTTACCTTTTTCTGTTCCCCTTCTATCAGAGCTTCGTACTCTCCTGCCGCGGTTTGAAGCATCGGCTGAAACCAGGAAGCATCCTTTATCCTTTCTCCTGCCTGATACTCCGGATGGACGATAACGTTTCCGTCTTTGTCTGTAATAAAAGCGTATCCGCTTTTCCCGACCTGAACCTGCTTCGTAATGTCCGCCAGCTTCTTCAGACTGACATCCATTCCGACAACGCCCTTTCCGTCCCTGGTCATCCTGGCAATGGTGACGACCATATTTTTTGATGAAGCGGCAATATAAGGGCTTGTCACTATGGTTTCTTCAGGACTGCTTACCGCATCTTTATACCACGGACGCTGTCTTGGATCGAATCCTTTTTTCATCTGGGTCATCGGCCATTTGATAAATACGCCCGCTTCTGTCCCGATGTATGTACGCTCAAGCATAGGCTGTGTTTCCTGAAACTTCGTTAGTATCTTTCTTACAGCCGGATCGTTTGCGGATTGAATGGCGTCTGCCTGAAGATATCCCGCCAAAAACTCGACTTCCTGCTTCTTGGCCTCCAGCATTTGATTAATCGTATGGTTAAGAAGCTGCACATTCTGCTTTGCTGCTTCCGTCAACTGATTCTCTACTTTGGTTCGCGCCGTCTGATAGGAAAAAATGCCAATGAGAAGACTTGGCACCAACAAAGTTATTGCAAAAGCCACATTTAACTTTGCTCTCAAACCCCATCGAACGCTGTCTTTTTCTTTTTTCATTATGTCGTATCCCCTTGTGCGCTATAAAAGAACCGATTTAGAATCTTTATTCCTAATTCATAAGGTCTAAAAATTCCATAGATAAAAATATACCGCACAATTACATAAGTCAACCAATTTTTCCATTTTTTTAATAGTTTTTATAGTCTGATTATATTACTCCCGGGCTATCTTTATTTTCTCCTCCAGTCAAAATATTAAATAAATAACCTTTATACTAAACAAGCCCCATAAGATTTGCTCTCCCGGGGCATTTCTTTTTACCTTTTTACTGTACCTTCATTCTTTTGGTAAAACTCATGAAATAGCTTTAACAGTGAAGGAAATTTCACGTTACAGACAGAAATATACAATTTGGTACATTTAT
>Ga0310821_100589_pt1 | contig 16431 bp, 17 predicted proteins | sample P4_ome_FD_201300 | JGI IMG/M metagenome (GOLD analysis project Ga0310821, IMG submission 201300) | Sorghum-adapted microbial communities from Joint BioEnergy Institute, Emeryville, California, United States - P4_Day56_Rep1 | ecosystem: Engineered > Bioreactor > SSF (Solid state fermentation) >... | reverse complement strand
TGCAGCATAGTGTTCATATTGTTTTTTTCTTAATGTTGAAGCCACTTCAGTAACTAAAGTATAAGTCATTCCACCAACTACCACAGTTAATGCTGCAGCTAATAAAGCATTTAGGAGAGCTTCCCCAATCACAACTCCAATAGGAGCTAAAAAGGCAAAAGAAGCTTTTACTTGATCTGTATCAATTTTATATTCTTCGTTTGTTTCAATATCAAGGAAACAAACTCGTTCGGATTGCGCGCAAAGGCACAAGCTCGGTTGAAGTGCGCCGGGCCCTGATTATTTTGGCTTTTGCGCAAAACATGAAGGCTCTCGAAATCTCAAAACGTTTACATCAGAAAGTGACAACATGGGCCGAAAAAATAACGTGGAACTTGTCTTCACACCGACGAACGCTTCCTGGCTGAACCGGATGGAGTGCCACTTTGGCCCGCTCCGAAAGAGGAGTAGCATTAGTGATCATGCTTCTTCTTTTGCAGCCCTTCCAACATCCTCAAAAAGAATTTTTGCCCTTCCTCGACAAGATCGAAGGCTCCATCGTATAAACACCAATCATATAGCATTCCCCTCATACATCGGACGATGTCTCTCGTTAATTCGGATGCGCTGATATCATCGCGAAATTCACCTGACTTTTGACCCTGTTCCATAATCTGGTGAACAATGGTATATAATTCCCTTTCTTCATCAATGATTGATTTTTTTTCTTGATTGTTTCGAATGAGGCTGTAATAGACCACTTTGATCGTGTCTAAGCCAACTATTTGTGCACATAATCGGTGTTGCTCCTTGATCAGCGTGAGTAGTTTTTCCGTGGCAGTCCATTCGGGCGGATAATTCTGGTAAATTTTCACATAATATTCGTCAAATTGTTTAAACTGTTCTATAATCACTTGATCTTTTGATTTGAAGTGGGTATAGAACGCTCCTTTTGACGTTCCGGCTTGAGTGACAATTTCGTCAACGGAAACCATATCATAACCCTTTTCGGCAAATAGTTTCAGGGAAGTTTCAAATAATCTTTTGTACGTTTCCAGTGCTCTCTTTTTTCGGAGAGTGAGACCGTTTTGCTGTTTCATGTAGAACTCCTTTCCAATGAATTTCATTGACTTCAGTGACAGACTTGAGTTAATGAAAATGACGAAGTCGTATCTTAAGTTCGCCAAAGAATTTCAGAGTCGCTCCTATTACATGATGTTTGCGTACACCAGTATCGTGTTTACCCGGTATCTGTTTCTTGCCATGGAATCCAGAGAAAGCCAGGACCCGTGTATGTTTATCCAAGTATATCAAGGACTTCTTGAGCATTTCGGTGTGCTTATAGTGTGATAATTTAATCATAACATAAACATAGGATTATTTTCTATTCATACAGGTCGTTATATTAATAAGATTAAAAAAATATAATATATATAATATATTGAAAATATTTTGATATTTATGTATACTGACTGTAGTCAAATACTACAGTCGTTGACTTTGGTCTGTAGTAATTGTTTTATTTCCCTACAAATTTGCAATAGCGAAAGGAGTAGATGTTGTGAAAAAAGGTCGCATTCTTTTTGCCAGCCTTGCTGGATCGGTCATCGAGTGGTATGACTTCTATTTATATGGCACGGCCACCGGCTTGGTATTTTCCACTCTGTATTTTCCCAACCACGATCCTGCCATTTCGATTCTTCTTGCCTTTGCCACCTTTGGAGTCGGTTATGCTGCCCGGCCGCTCGGCAGCATCTTGTTCGGTCACATGGGTGATCGCCTGGGGCGGAAGGCGACGCTCATGTATACTCTTATTGGTATGGGAGGCAGTTCGATGCTTATTGGCCTTCTCCCTACTTATGCACAAGTCGGCCTGCTGGCCCCGATTCTATTGGTTATCATGCGGCTCATTCAGGGTATTTCCTTGGGTGGCGAATGGGGTGGGGCCATCCTGTTGGCAACAGAAAATGCCCCGAAAGGGTTTCGTGGGCTTTACGGTTCAATTCCCCAATTAGGGGTTCCTATCGGCTTGGTTGCCGGGTCCTTCAGTCTTTCGTTTATTAGCTACATGACTACCGATGAGCAGTTTATGAGCTGGGGATGGCGGATTCCATTCCTCTTAAGTGTTGTGCTTATCGCTCTGGCGCTCTGGGTCCGGAGCGGTGTAGAGGAAACCCCGGACTTTAAGCAGCAGAAGGAAAGTGGAAATCTTGCGAAGGTGCCCATTGTCGAAACGTTTCGCAACGATTGGAGAAACGTGTTGCGTGCGATTGGACTGAAAATTGGTGACGGGTTCTTTAACGTCTTTGCCATGTCCTATGTGCTTGTATTTACTACTGTGTATTTGGATTACTCCCGCGATACAGCCTTAACCGCCCTGACGATTGGTTGTGCTACCATGCTCGTTACTATCCCGATTGTTGGTTACCTTTCTGATTTTATCGGTCGGAAAACCATCTATCTGGGAGGTTTGACTCTTCTGTTCCTTCTCTCGGTTCCTTATTTTGCTCTGATCGGAAAAGGAGTCGGCTGGCTGTACTTCATGCAGGCGGTCATGCTCGGCATCATTTGGGCGGCTGTTTTTTCTACCCAGGGGACTTTATTCTCTGAGCTGTTTCCGACCAAAGTCCGTTATACCGGGTTATCGGTCGGTTATCAGGTTGCCGCTGCCATTGTTGGTTTTGGGCCTATGATTTGGACCCCAATGGCGAAATCATACGGTCCATCTCCGTGGATATTTGGTGGATTCATGATGGCGGGGCTCGCTCTCTCTCTGGTATTAAGTCTGTTTGTACAAGATACAAGAAAAATGGTCAACCCGCGTTACGACGAAAGTGTGAAACATGTCGGAAGCTGACGAGACACTTCATACCCGAGGCTTCCCCGTAGCAGAAATAGCCTTGGACCGGGCAGGCCCGGATGTATCTGTATTCTATAAATAGATGATTTATATTAATGAAATTTCAAGGGGGTATGTGTTTTGCTGGAAACTACAGTGGGACAGTTGTTTGACAAGGCCGTTCGCCAACATCCGGACAGAATTGCAGTTAAGGACCAGCTGAGAAACATAACGTATGCGGAATTGGAAAAAGAGGTTAACGGTTTTGCAAACGCTTTAATCCGGCTGGGGATTCGCCAAGGCGACCGGGTTGCATTGTGGATCTACAACAGCATTGAGTATATTGTTGCGGATTTTGCCATAGCCAAAATCGGTGGAGTGCGGGTCCCCCTAAATCAATTCCTGAGTACTCATGAAGTGCAATACCGTTTGCTAGATTCCGGTGCTAAGGCGATCATCTGCAGTCCGGAATGGATTTCACCCGTGCAAACTCTGCTGCAGAATTTTCCATACGACGTCCTCGTTATCAACGCCGGAAAAGAGCCTGTCAACGGGGTAGTAACCATGCAGCAGTTGATCGAAAACAGTGATTTTGAAAATCCTGCGGTTTCTATTGGACAAGAAGATCTTGTGGCCATTATGTACACCGGAGGGACAACCGGGCGTTCCAAAGGGGTGATGCACACTCATAAATCCACCATTGCCCTAATGTACAGTGAGATCGTCGAGTTCGAACTGGAAAGAGGGGGTGTGATGCTGCATGTAGCCCCACTTCCCCATGCAGCCGGTTTTCTGATCCTGCCCGGTTTGCTGCGGGGCGGAACCCATATCCTGCATCAAGGCTTCAGTCCCCGTGCGTTTTGTGAGACGGTCGAACGTGAACAGGTTAATTTTACCTTTCTAGTTCCCACAATGATCTACCATATTCTCGATTTACCGGAGCGGAAGCAATACGATTTAAGCAGCTTGAAGACGATTGTGTACGGGGCAGCCCCGATGGCGCCGGCACGAATTAAACAGGCATTAGAAGTGTTCGGCCCCGTTCTGGTGCAGATTTATTCACAGATGGAAGTGGCCAACCAAACTGCGATTTTAACGAAAGATGATCATCTGAGCGCACAGGGAGAAGAAAAACGGCTGGCATCCTGCGGAAGGGAGATTATTCTTTCTCAGGTTCGGATCGTCAATGCAGCCGGGGAAGATCTGGGTCCCGGAGAAGTAGGGGAGTTGGTCACGCGTGGGCCGCACATGATGAAAGGCTATTGGCAGCTTGAAGAAGAGACAGCCAAGACTATGCAAAACGGCTGGCTTCACACGGGAGACATGGCTTACCGGGATGAACATGGATATATTTATATGGTGGATCGTAAAAAAGATATGATTATTTCCGGCGGATTCAATGTTTACACTACAACAGTGGAAAGTGTTCTGTTTCAGCATCCTGCGGTAAAGCAGGCAGCGGTCATAGGTGTCCCGGACGAAAAATGGGGTGAAGCGGTAAAAGCAGTGGTTGTTGTTCATCCGGAAACCGGGATAAGTGAAGGTGAATTAATTGCTTTCTGCAAATCCAGATTATCTAGTTATGAAGTTCCGAAATCAATTGATATTGTAGATTCTATTCCTGTAACGGCATACGGGAAGGTCGATAAAAAAGCGTTACGGGCACCTTATTGGCTCGGTCTTGTAAGGCAAGTAAACTAAAAACAGAGAAGGGATAATTTATGAGGAATGTGGTAGTGCTGGGGATCGGGATGACCCAATTTGGAAAGCATCCGGACAAAAGTTTGAAGGATTTGGGAAGAGAAGCGTTATATCGTGCCGTTCAAGATGCCGGCATTGAACTCTCGCAAATCGAAGCGGCTTATGTAGGCAATGCGGCTGCGGGATTGATTACGGGGCAGGAATGTATTAGAGGACAGGTGATATTAAGCGGGGCGGGATTGACCGGAATTCCGGTAATCAATACCGAAAATGCTTGTGCCAGCGGGTCAACGGCATTTCATTTGGCGTGGATGGCTATTGCCTCCGGTTTATATGATGTCGTTTTAGCTTTAGGAGCCGAAAAGATGACTCATCCGGATAAAAACCGCGCATTTGCCGCCTTGCAAAGCGGTACCGATATCGAACAGTTGTCGAGTTTTCCCGGATACGAGGAACACAAAGAAGGACAAAGTATTTTCATGGATTTATATGCGTCGGAAGCAAGGGAACATATGATGAAGTATGGAACATCGCTGGAAACGTTGGCTAAAATCGCTGTAAAAAATAGTTACAACGGCAGTTTAAATCCGTATGCACAATACCAGCAAGCGCAAAGTTTGGAGGCAGTTCTGCAATCAAGAATGATCAGCGATCCGCTGCGCCTGAAGATGTGTTCACCGATCGGTGATGGTGCCGCAGCAGCCATTGTATGCAGTGAAAAAATAGCCCGGCAGTTTACAACAAAACCGGTCTATGTAACGGCTTCGGTAGTTGTTTCCGGCAGTCCGAGTAAAGATCAGAAAATCGACACAGTACAAAGAGCCGCTGAAAAAGCCTATGAAGTCGCAGCTATCGGCTCGGAGGATTTGCAAGTGATGGAGGTTCACGATGCTGCCGTACCGGGAGAATTACTTGCGTATGAACAGTTAGGGCTTTGCCCTCCCGGTGAAAGCGGGAGGTTAATCGAATCCGGGGACACAGAAATCGGCGGAAAAATTCCGGTCAATCCGAGCGGCGGCTTGATTTCCCGTGGGCATCCAATCGGGGCTACCGGTATTGCGCAAATCGCCGAGATCACCTGGCAGCTTCGCGGGCAAGCGGGTGCTCGTCAGATCCGAAATCAACCCAAAGCGGGGCTGACTGAAAACGTAGGTGGATTTCTTAACGGAGACAATGGCACAGTCAACATTCATATTCTTAAGCGCTAATCAAAAGCCATTCACTAATGGAGTTGATACTTGAATCATAAAAAGCACTTGTTACCCCAACGGAGGTAATCGGTGCTTTTTCATGGTATAGGAAAGTATATTTCGCTTTACAGTGATAAAGCAAAATATACTTTCCCTCCATTCGTAAGCGAGTTTTTCTCATTTGAACATATGCCAAGATGCAAAAAACGGAGCGACGATAATGTCTGCCCCGTTTTGGTAAGGAAGAAAGAGCTAACAACTATTCTTCCCAAACTTTCACTTCTTTCATTTTGTCGCCGTTACGCAAGTTCTTCGCATGCTCCAGACCTTCCACAACTTGTCCGAACACAGTATGTACGCCGTCCAGATGCGGTTGGGATTCATGAACGATGAAGAATTGGCTGCCGCCGGTGTCGCGACCTGCATGCGCCATCGAGAGCGCGCCCGGAACGTGCTTGTGCGGATTGCCTTCAGTCTCGCACTTGATTGTGTAGCCAGGGCCACCGGTTCCTGTTCCGTGAGGGCAGCCCCCCTGGCTTACAAAGCCCGGAATAACGCGGTGGAATGTCAGGCCGTTGTAGAACCCTTCATTCGCCAGTTTTTCAAAGTTTGCAACCGTGCCGGGAGCGGCTTCCGGATAGAATTCGATCAAAATTTTATTGCCGTTTTCAAGTTCGATGCTTCCTTTTTTTGTCATCAGCCTAGTCACTCCTTTTTTTACTCACTTTATTCTACCACAGTGTATAGACAAGTCACAACTGAACAGGCATTTTCACCATGTGAAATTACGCATGGACAGACTGCAGGGAATACGCTATAATAAAAATACAATTTCATCAGTAATCCTTCGGGGCAGGGTGAAAATCCCGACCGGCGGTGATAGAGGCAGGAAGTCTCTTCAGTCCGTGAGCTGCGGTTTCATAGAGCCAATGCTGACCCGGTGTAAATCCGGGACCGACAGTATAGTCTGGATGGGAGAAGGATGTAGTTTAGATTACAGGTGCAGTTTGTTTTATTTGATTGCGTTTCTTTAAAATTTGCCATGAGGCGAACAAATAGAGACGCTTGAACCCTGGTATCGCTCTACCTTTTTCATGAATACAGGCCCTGAAAGCGGAATGAAACCGTCTTTCAGGGCTTTCTTTGTCATAGGCAAATAAGGTACCTGAGTATACAGATAAATTAGAGTGGTTACGCCCAACGACAAAGGAAGCAAAGCGCATGGCGCCGCCTTTTTCTTCTGCCCCGACCGGTATTCGGTTTAACAGAAAAAAGACGGCGGCATGCGTTTTTTTCTGTGAAAATCGTGGGAAAAGAAGGAGGAAAAAAGATCTAAGGAAGAAAAAGGCCTTCGCCTTTTTCTACATGAAAATCCTCTCCTCATTCTTTCCTCTCTTTTCCTTCGTACCACTAAAGTCAGCCGCCTTTCCCACGATTTTCATGTCGGGGTTGCGGCTGAGATGCCATGGTGGTTTTCTGCATTAAACATAACTTACATTTACGGAGGGAGCGGAATGGAACACAGGGAGTATATGGAGCTGGCGCTGCGGCTCGCCGAAGCGGCCCGTGGCCAGACAAGCCCAAATCCGGCTGTCGGCTGTGTCCTTGTCAAAGACGGGCGGATTGTCGGTATGGGCAGCCATCTCAAGGCCGGAGAAGCGCACGCGGAAGTGCAGGCGCTTCGCATGGCCGGTGAGGCGGCACGAGGAGCGACCGCCTATGTAACACTTGAGCCCTGCAGCCATCATGGTCGTACGCCACCCTGTGCGGATACACTGATTAAGCATGGGATTGAAAGCGCAGTGGTGGCGATGCTGGACCCGAACCCCCTGGTAGCGGGACGCGGCGTCGCGCGGCTTGAAGAAGCGGGGATTGAAGTGCTAACGGGCGTATGTGAGGCGGAGGCGAAGCGGCTGAACGAAGTATTTATTAAATACATTACGACGCGTAAGCCATTCGTGACGGTCAAAACGGCAATGACGCTTGACAGCAAAGTGGCGACGTATGCCGGCAGCAGCCGCTGGATTACCGGTGAAGAAGCGCGGCTGGAAGTGCATCGGATGCGTCATGAGCATGATGCCATTCTGGTGGGCGTCAATACGGTGCTGACCGATGACCCGCAGTTGACGACGCGCCTGGCGCTGGGCGGCAAGAATCCCATACGTGTCATTGTTGATACGACGCTGCGCATTCGGTTGGATGCGAAGGTGCTGACGGACGGTGAAGCACCGACGTGGATTTTTACTACTGAGCGTGCAGATCCGCTGAAATGGGAGCGGCTCGAAGAGATGGGCGTTCGTGTATTTTCTACGGGGAACGAGGCACAGGTGGATATCGACCGTCTGCTTACGCTGCTTGGGGCTCAGGAGATTGCATCGCTGCTGGTAGAGGGAGGCAGTCAGATCAACAGCGCGTTTCTGCATGCGCAGGCCATTGATAAGGTTGTCTCTTATGTTGCCCCGAAGCTGGTTGCAGGACAAGGAGCACCTACTCCGTTTGGCGGTCTGGGCATTCAAGAGATGAACGATGCCGTCTCGCTTGTGGACGTTTCATTCGAGAAGATTGGCGACGATATCAAAATTACCGGCTATCCGGTGTGGGGGTGAATGTCGTGTTTACCGGAATTATTGAAGAAATCGGCACTATTCGGTCGATCAAACGCGGAAATGCGTCCGCGGTGCTTGAGATTGCGGCAGACAAAGTACTGACCGATGTCCAATTAGGCGACAGCATTGCCGTAAACGGCATTTGTTTGACGGTCACCGAATTTTCCACCCGGCATTTTACGGTGGACGTGATGCCGGAAACGCTTGCGAAGACGAGTCTGGCCTCACTCGGTCCCGGATCGCCTGTAAACCTGGAGCGGGCGATGGCGGCGGGCGATCGGTTCGGCGGCCATTTCGTATCAGGGCATGTAGATGGTACGGGCGTCATTGTAGGCAAGCGGCCATACGGCAACGCGGTGTTATATGAGGTAGAGGCGGAGGATGGGCTGCTGCGCTATATCATTCCGAAAGGGTCCATCTCGATTGACGGCATTAGCCTGACGGTGGTGGATGTGACGGAAACCAGTTTTTCCGTCTCCATCATTCCGCACACGCTGGCCGAGACGGTGCTGCAGTATAAAGAAAAGGGCGATCGGGTCAATCTGGAATGCGATATGATCGGCAAATACATTGAGCGAATCCTCACCTGGCGTGAGCGGAAAGCACGCCCTTCATCTCTAACGGAAAGTTTTCTTGCCGAGCACGGATTTCTCGAATAAGCCAAGATAAGGAGTGGGGACTTATGTTTCATTCAATCGAAGAAGCGATGCTTGATTTACAGCAGGGCAAACCGATTATTGTAGTGGATGACGAAGACCGCGAGAATGAGGGTGACTTCATTGCGCTGGCGGAGAAAACGGATGCGGCAATGATTAATTTCATGGTCACGCATGGACGCGGTCTGGTGTGCGTGCCGATTACGGAAGAGCGCGCAGCGGAGCTTAACCTTGCGCCGATGGTGGACCGCAATACCGATCTGCATGGAACGGCGTTTACCGTCTCGATCGACGAAGCGACGACAACGACCGGGATCTCCGCTTTTGAGCGGGCACAGACCGTACAGGCGATGCTGAATCCGGCGAGCGGGCCCGCGGATTTTCGGCGCCCGGGCCATATCTTTCCGCTGATAGCCCGCAAAGGCGGCGTGCTGCGCCGCGCCGGCCATACGGAAGCGGCCGTTGATCTGGCCCGCCTGTGCGGAAGCTATCCGGCCGGAGTCATCTGCGAGATTATGAACGAAGACGGATCGATGGCACGTGTGCCGGATTTGGTGCAAATTGCCGAAAAACATGACTTAAAGATGATTACGATTGAGGAATTGATTCGCTACCGCACCCGTCACGACAAGCTGGTGAAGCGGGAGGTCGAAGTGGAGCTTCCAACGGAATATGGCCGTTTCCGCATGGTGGCCTATACGAACGAAACGGATGGTAAAGAACACGTAGCGCTAGTAAAAGGGGAATTAAACCCGGATATTCCGACGCTCGTGCGCGTGCATTCCGAGTGTCTGACCGGCGATGTGTTCGGCTCGTGCCGCTGCGATTGCGGACCGCAGCTGCATACGGCACTCAAACAAATCGAGGAAGCGGGTCAGGGTGTGATCTTGTATATGCGCCAGGAAGGACGGGGCATTGGCCTCATTAATAAGCTGAAAGCGTACAAGCTGCAGGAAGCGGGGCTTGATACGGTAGAGGCGAACGAGAAGCTCGGGTTTGCGGCCGACCTGCGCGAATACGGCATCGGTGCGCAAATTCTTGCCGATTTGGGCGTCGGCAAGATTCGTCTCTTGACGAATAACCCGCGTAAGATTAAAGGCATCGAAGGCTATGGCCTGCATGTCGTCGAGCGGGTGGCGCTGCAGGTGGAAGCGGTGGCGGACAATGAGCGATATTTGCGCACTAAAAAAAGCAAGCTGGGACATTTACTGAATTTATAGGCTGGAGATACACGAATGCCAACGGTTATCCATATTTCCATCTTTCTTGCTTTTTTCTAAACGTCAAACCACGCTGGATGTATAAATAAAAAATGATAAGATTTGGAGGAAATATCATGGCAAAAGTATACGAAGGAAATCTGGTAGGTACAGGACTAAAGATTGGGATTGTAGTCGGACGCTTTAATGAGTTCATCACAAGCAAGTTACTGGGCGGCGCGCTGGACGCGCTCAAGCGCCATGGCGTAGAAGAAGATAATGTAGAAGTAGCCTGGGTGCCGGGAGCATTTGAGATTCCGCTTATCGTTAAAAAGATGGCCGAATCCGGTAAGTATGATGCGGTCATTGCGCTTGGAACCGTCATCCGCGGTTCTACGCCGCACTTTGACTACGTGTGCAACGAGGCGGCGAAAGGGATCGCGTCCATCGGACTGTCCACCGGAGTCCCGTCAATCTTCGGCGTACTGACGACCGACACGATTGAACAGGCAATCGAGCGCGCGGGCACGAAGGCGGGCAACAAAGGTTGGGAAGCGGCCGCGTCGGCGATTGAGATGGCCAATCTGACCAAAACATTCGAATAAGCTTTAAAAAATCGCAGTCTCTCCTCTCTACTTCGCCTTGCGGGGTAGAGTTTTTCTTTTTGTACGGAAATCGTCGAAGCCCCGGAATTGCTCAGTTTACGGGCATATGGTAGAATGAGTTGCGGCATTTTTATAAAAAACCAACATAGCTTTTCAGCCACAACCCCGACATGAACATAAGGGGAAGAGCGGCTGACTTTTGTGGTACGAAGGAAAAGAGAGGAAAGAATGAGGAGAGGATTTTCATGTAGAAAAAGGCGAAGGCCTTTTTCTTCCTTAGATCTTTTTTCCTCCCTCTTCTCCTTCTTTCTTCATGATTTTCACAGAAAAAGGGGGAGCGGTGTTGTTCAATTTTGATTGGGATTCACTGTTATATCGGGTTATCGCATTTGTCATCGCTTTTTCTATTCACGAATGGGCGCATGCGTTTGTGGCTTATAAGCTCGGAGACAACACGGCGAAAAACGAAGGGCGCCTGACGCTGAATCCGGTCAGTCACGTCGAACCGTTCGGGATGCTGATGATTCTGTTCGGCCCGTTTGGATGGGCGCGCCCGGTGCCGGTCAACATGTTCCATTTTCGCGGCAATCGCCGTTTAGGCATGGTGTATGTGGCTATAGCGGGTCCGTTGACGAATTTGATTCTTGCCATTCTGTTCTTGCAGGTCAATTGGTATTTGCTATCTACAGGCACGCTGAATACATGGCCGCAATGGGCGGCGACACTGGTAGGGAATACGATTGCCTGGAGCTTCGCCATTAATGTGGCGCTGTTTGTATTCAATCTGCTGCCGGTAGCCCCGCTGGACGGCTCGAAAATTCTGCGCTATTCTTTGCCGCGCCGGTTTGACGGCTTTTTTGAGAGAATGGAGCCGTATGGCACGTTTGTGCTGCTGCTGTTAATCTTTATTCCCGCTCTGGGTTCGTTCGTGCTATACAAGCCATACGAGTGGGTGCAGAACATACTGTTTTCCCTGGTGAGATAGGGAGGTGGATGTTTGATGGGTGTTGACATCAAACTGGATACGTTTGAAGGTCCGTTGGATCTTCTGCTGCATTTGATTGACCGGGCCGAAGTCGATATTTATGATATTCCGGTCGTAGAAATTACCGATCAATATATGAGCCATTTATATATCATGCAGGAGCTGCAACTGGATGTGGCCAGCGAATTTCTTGTCATGGCGGCGACGCTGCTTGCGATCAAGAGCAAGATGCTGCTGCCAAAGCGTGAGGAAGCAATGTATGACGAATGGGGCATCGAGCCGTATGAAGAAGAGGAAGATCCCCGTGAAGAACTGGTCCAGCGCCTGCTGGAGTATAAAAAATATAAAAAACTCGCGGAAACGTTCCGTGAGCGGGAGAAGGAACAAAGCCGGGTATACACCCGGCCGGCCGAAGATTTGAGCCAGTTCATTCCCGAAGAAGAGAATCCGATTTCGAATGTGACAATCTATGACCTGGTAGATGCTTTGCAGAAAGCGTTCAAGCGTGTAAATCGTAAGGAACAAACGGTGAAAGTGCAGCGTGACGAGATTTCCTTAAAGGATCGTATCGCAGAAATTGATAAACTGCTTACGGTTGCGGGCGGACAGGTGTACTTCTCGCAGCTGTTTACGGAAAAAGAGTCGAAAATCGAGATTGTAACGACGTTTCTTGCGCTGCTGGAGATGATGAAGAAGCGGACAGTTGTATGCCAGCAGGACGGGCTGTTTGCAGAGATTGTGGTGTTGCGGATGCAGGAGGATACGGTATGATTGATGTAGAGCGGTTGAAAGCGATCGTGGAAGGGCTATTATTTGTAGCGGGGGACGAAGGGATCGAAGCGAAGCAACTGGCTTCCATCCTGGATTTGGAACTTCACGAAGTTGTCGCCCTGATGGACGAGATGAAGAAAGATTACAAAGAGCAGCAGCGCGGGCTGCAGATTGTTGAGATTGCACAGGCATACCAGTTTACGACACGGCCCGAGTTCGCTGAGTATTTCGAAAAGTTGGCCTACACACCATCCTATGCTACGCTGTCTCAAGCAGCGCTCGAGACGCTGGCGATTATCGCGTACAAGCAGCCGATCACGCGCCTTGAGCTTGAAGAAATTCGCGGCGTAAAGTGCGAGAGTTCAATCTCGCGCCTGATAAGCAAGAACCTTATTAAAGAGGTAGGGCGGGCCGATGCGGTGGGCCGGCCAATCCTATACGGAACGACGAAAGAGTTCCTTGAATATTTCGGTCTGCGCAGCTTAGAAGATCTGCCACCGGTGCCTGATTTTTCGGCGGAAGGCGCGGATGTGGAGCAGGAAGCGTACCTGTTTTACAAGAAAGATAAAGACGAGAAATAATGCCCTGAGCAAATAGTCTGCTCGGGGCTTTTTTTACGGATAGAAAGCAGGGAAAAACGGCGAGGCGTATGCCGGCCGTTTGTCTTCTGTGTGGAAAAAGGACGAGCGGCAACGCCCGAGAGTTTTTCTTATTCCACTCATAATTTTGTGGATAAGCCATATACATGTACATAGAAAGAACAGGACAAACCGTCATCCGGGATAAGGGGGAGTAAAGTGAGGAAACTCGTTATTATACTCGTTATTTGTCTGTTGATGCTGCCGCAGCTTACGCAGGCGACGGGACCAGCTCCGCCGCCCGTATCCGCCGAAACAGCCGTGCTCATCGATGTCGCGAGCGGACGCATTCTGGCGGAGAAGCAGGGCGATAAGCGAATGCGCATCGCAAGCCTTACGAAGATTATGACCGCCATCGTCGCCCTTGAGGAAGGGAATAGCCAGGATATCGTCACGACGCCGAACAGTGCCTATGCAAAGGAAGGTTCTTCGATTTACTTGAAACGCGGCGAAAAAATGAAAATGGAAGACATGTTATACGGCCTGATGCTTCGTTCAGGCAATGACGCCGCTGTCGCCATTGCCGAGCACGTGGGGGGATCGATCGAGGGATTTGCCCGGCTAATGAACGAAAAAGCGGAGTACATCGGCATGGAGTTCAGCCATTTTACGAACCCGCACGGACTTGACGACAGTGATAATCATTATTCCACGGCACGGGACATGGCCATCCTTACGGCGTACGCCCTGCGTAACCCGGAATTCCGCAAAATTGTCTCTACTGAGGTCAAACACATTCCATGGGAAGGTGAGCAGTGGGATCGCAAGCTATTAAACAAAAACAAAATGCTGCGTTTGTATAAAGGAGCGGACGGAGTCAAAACCGGCTACACGAAGCTTGCGAAGCGCTGTTTGTCTTCATCCGCGACAAGGGACGGCCAGCAGCTTGCCGTCGTTGTATTGAACGCGCCGCAGGACTGGGACGATTCAATGAGCTGGCTCGACTACGGATTCAGTCAGTATCCCCGCACAGATATTGTCCGTGAGAATGAGCGGGTAGGCGAGGACAAGCAGGAAAATGGCGCGATCGCTTACTACAGCAGCCGCGCGTTCTCTTATCCGCTGACTGCGGAGGAGAAGTCGAAGGTAGGTAAGAGGATTGTACGTAACATCAAGCAGCCATTTCTTGAAATCACACTGGACGATACGGTAATCGGACGGGTGGCGCTCACGCTGGAACAGGAGACAATGGCCCAGGCTATCGGGCACCGCTTCACGTCAAATCTGGAGTCGTTCGTACGAACGATGCTGGAGGGAATGTAAATGGTTAATTATATCTGGGCGGGCATGATTTTTATCGGTATCGCTACCGCATTTGTCACGGGAAATGTCGAGGCGGTTAACAAAGCTGTATTTGAAGGAGCAAAAACGGGCGTTACCGTCACCTTCGGTTTAATTAGCATCCTGATATTTTGGATGGGTGTAATGAAAGTAGCGGAAGAGGCCGGCCTCTTGAAGCAGATGGCCCGCCTGCTCGGTCCCATCGCCCGCTGGCTGTTTCCGACGGTGCCGAAAGATCATCCGGCATTTGGCTATATTCTGTCCAACATGGCGGCCAATATCTTTGGATTGGGCAATGCGGCGACGCCGATGGGGATTAAGGCAATGCAGGAGCTGCAAAAGCTTAATCCTGATCCTAATACGGCCACACCTGCAATGTGTACGCTGCTCGCGTTGAATACGGCAAGCATTACCTTGATTCCGACTACCATCATTGCCATCCGTATGAATTACAATTCGGTCAATCCGGCGGAGATTGTCGGTACGACGCTGCTGGCTACGTTTATCGCCACATTCAGCGCAATACTTATCGACCGGTGGTATCAACGAAAGGAGTGGAAGCGGCAGTAATGTATGCACTTGTGACACAGCTATCGACCTGGGCCATTCCACTGCTTCTGTCGTATGTATTGGCGTATGCCCTATACAAAAAAGTGCCGGTATACGATACGTTCACATCCGGGGCAAAAGCGGGCTTCGGAACGGCGATTCGCATCATGCCCCATCTAGTCGGGATGATGGTGGCGATTACCATCTTCCGTGAATCGGGTGCGATGGACCTGCTGCTGAAGACAATTCGCCCGCTGCTTGACCTGATACATTTTCCAGTGGAGGTGCTGCCACTTTCCTTGCTGCGTCCGATTACCGGATCCGGCTCACTTGCGATTACAACCGACTTAATCGCCCAGTATGGACCCGATTCTTATATTGGACGTCTGGCGAGCACGATACAGGGCAGTACAGATACGACACTATATGTGTTGACGGTGTATTTTGGCGCGGTGGCGGTACGGAATACGAAATATGCGCTGAAAGTCGGTTTGCTGTCGGATCTTGTCGGCGTTCTCGCCTCATTGTTTGTCGTCTGGATGGTATTCGGATAAGCTCCCGCTTCTCGTAAGAGACGGGAGCTTTTTGCTTAACATTGTGTCCGGCGGACGAGAGAGGTATGATGGGGGAGGAGGTAGATAAGAAATGGAACGATTGCAAAAAATTATGGCCCAGGCAGGGGTAGCTTCACGGAGAAAGTGTGAAGAATTCATTTTGGCCGGGCGCGTGAAAGTCAATGGGATTGTTGTGCGCGAGCTTGGCTTTAAAGCCGACCCGTTGAACGATGAGATTGAGGTGGACGGCAAAATCATCGCCCGTGAGCGTCCTGTGTACTTTCTATTAAATAAACCGATTGGCTATATTACATCCGTTACTGATCCGCAGGGGAGAAAGACGGTATTGGATTTAATGAATCGGGTGCAGGAGAGGATTTACCCGGTAGGAAGGCTTGACTACGATACGTCCGGCCTGCTGCTCCTCACAAATGACGGCGAGTTCGCCAATCACATCATGCATCCGCGCCATGAGCTGGATAAAGTGTATGAAGCGGTCGTAAAGGGAAGGATGGAAGAAAGGGCGCTTGCACGGCTCCGACAGGGGGTCATGCTTGAAGACGGAATGACCGCGCCGGCTGAAGCGGTCCGGCTTCGCTATCAGGAAAAAGAGGGGACAAGCGTGATTCAACTTACCATTCATGAGGGACGCAACCGTCAGGTGCGGCGGATGTGCGAAGCAGTCGGCCATCCGGTTGTTAAACTGAAGCGTATTCGCCTGGCCTTTCTTACGCTTGATGGTGTGCCGGAAGGAAAATACCGTCCGCTAACGGGAGAAGAAGTTGCACGCCTGACTCTTGCGGTACGAAGGAAAAGAGAGAAGAGAACGAGACAATGATTTCAATGGGGAAAAAGGCGAACGCCTTTTTTTTCCTTAG
>Ga0310821_100586_pt1 | contig 16471 bp, 13 predicted proteins | sample P4_ome_FD_201300 | JGI IMG/M metagenome (GOLD analysis project Ga0310821, IMG submission 201300) | Sorghum-adapted microbial communities from Joint BioEnergy Institute, Emeryville, California, United States - P4_Day56_Rep1 | ecosystem: Engineered > Bioreactor > SSF (Solid state fermentation) >... | reverse complement strand
TATAGCAGAAAAAAGGGTTCCAAGCAAAAGCGGAGACAACCCAATAACCTCCCGACTCTCACCACTAAACAGTTTCGCCCCCTGCAAAAGTACGCCGCCTCCGATGGCCGGGAGAGACAACAAAAAGGAAAAGCGCGCCGCCGCTTCCCGTTCCATACGCCGGTACAGGGAGGCCGCAATCGTAAGGCCGGAACGGGAGAGAGCGGGCATAATTGCCGCCGCCTGAAAGCAGCCGATGAACAAAGCGTCGCCGTAAGAAATACGCTCGAGCGGCTTCGTTCCTCTACTCTTCAAGCGATCCGCCATCCAGAGCACGAAGCCTGTCAGCAAAAATTCATAGCCTACCGTTGCGCCGGTACGGGAAATTTCTTCAAAGAAGTCTTCAAATAGCAGCCCAACAGCTACCGCAGGCACAGTTCCCACCAGAAGCAAGCCGGTCAAACGGTTAAACGGCTTTTTCACTATCGCTATCACGTCGTCACCGTATACGGCCAGTACCGCAAACAAAGTTCCGATATGAAGCATGGTATCCAGAAACAATCCGGCCTCATCCAATCCGAACAGGTGCCGCCCAAGATAGAGATGCCCTGTGCTGCTAACGGGAAGAAACTCGGTTAGTCCCTGGATAATCCCCAGAATTATCGCCTGAAACTCGTTCATATCTTGTACTCCTTCGTACCACAAAAGTCAGCCGTCCTTCCCTTCATTTTCATGATAGGGCCTGTGACTAATTGACCATGATGGTTTTGTACCATTTATATGAACAAGCCAGAAAAAATATGAACACTCCCCCGCTTATCGCATGCGCGCTTGAAGCGGGGATTTCCTGGGTGGAATGGAAACTATGCCGTCCGCTTCCATATTTACAGCCAATCACACCGACAGAACATCGGTGTCTCTCAAAGAGGGAGACCATTGTCGGCTTTATTCATACTTTGCTGCAAACGTCACCAAACGAGAGAAAAGAGAGGGCCGCAGTTTTCCCTATTTTTCTTGCAATTATATTATATTCTGTTTAACTATGAACGAGGTTTGCTGATCGGCTTCTTGACATTCTCAAACACGAGGGAGTCGAGGAATTCCTGGTTCGTTTTCGATTCGGCGATTTTCTTAATGAATGCTTCAGTGAATTCGTTGCTGTCGTGGATGGATTTGCGAAGGGTCCAAATTTTATTCAGCTCTTCTTTCGTAAACAGCAATTCTTCGCGGCGCGTACCGGAACGACGAATATCAATCGCCGGGTAGACGCGGCGTTCCGCAAGCTTGCGGTCGAGGTGAAGCTCCATATTTCCGGTTCCTTTGAATTCTTCGTAGATAACATCGTCCATACGGGAACCCGTCTCTATCAGCGCGGTAGCCAGGATCGTCAGGCTGCCTCCTTCTTCGACATTGCGCGCCGCCCCAAAAAAGCGCTTCGGACGATGGAAAGCCGCAGGATCAATCCCTCCGGACAGCGTACGTCCGCTTGCCGGGACCGTCACATTATATGCACGTGCCAGGCGGGTAATGCTGTCCAGCAGGATGACAACATCCTTTTTATGCTCGACAAGGCGCAATGCGCGCTCTAATACCAGCTCAGCCACCTTGATATGATTTTCCGGCAGTTCATCAAATGTGGAGCTTACAACTTCCCCTTTGACCGAGCGCTGCATATCGGTTACTTCCTCCGGTCTCTCATCAATTAATAGAACAATCAGCTCGACGTGCGGATGATTGGTCGCGATGCTGTTGGCAATCTCTTTAAGCAGCATGGTTTTACCGGCCTTCGGCGGGGCAACGATAAGTCCGCGCTGCCCGAATCCGACAGGCGCTATTAAATCGATAATACGGGAAGAAATTTTGGTAGGCGATGTTTCAAGCACCATCTTCTCCTGAGGATACAGGGGCGTAAGTGCCGGAAAATGCAGTCGTTCCGGCGAAGTCTCAGGAGGTTCTCCATTGACTGCATCGACGTGCAAAAGTCCGAAATATCGTTCGTTCTCTTTTGGCGGACGTACTTTTCCCGATACCTTGTCGCCGGTCCGCAAATCAAAACGCCGGATTTGCGAAGCGGAGATATAAATATCTTCCGCGCTCGGCAGGTAATTGATAGGACGGAGAAAGCCGAACCCATCCGGATGCGTATCCAGCACCCCTTCCATGAACATATGACCTTGCTTCTCCGCCTGTGCCTGCAAAATCGCAAAGATTAATTCTCGTTTCTTAAATGTGCCGTAATAAGGGATCTGGTATTCCTTGGCCAATTTATAAAGTTCCGTTAACTTCTTCTCTTCTAATTGTGCTAGATTCATTTCCATATAATGCTTAAACACCACACTTTTCTTAAGTAATGACCAGTCTAACCGATTATAGACTGGACTAGTCCTTCATAACGAACTGCGGTTTGCGCTCAAGGCGATGCTGACCGTCAATGAAGCGGACCGTACCGGATTTCGCACGCATAACAACAGACTGGGTAAACGCATTGGTGCCTTCAAAACGCACACCTTTGAGCAGCTCGCCGTCCGTTACGCCGGTTGCCGCAAAGATGCAGTCGTCCCCTTTTACGAGATCCTCCATAAGTAGTACCTGATGCGGATCAGTAAGACCCATTTTCTTGCAGCGTTCGATCTCCGCTTCACTATAAGGTACGAGACGGCCCTGGAATTCACCGCCCAGACATTTCAGTGCAACTGCGGCGATAACTCCCTCCGGTGCGCCGCCGATGCCAAACAAAATATCTACGCCGGTATGTTCAAAAGCTGTATTGATTGCACCGGCCACATCGCCATCGGAGATTAGCTTAATACGTGCTCCCGCTTCGCGGATTTCGTGAATAATTTTCTCATGGCGTTCACGATCCATTACACATGCGACAAGGTCGCTGATGTCTTTACCTTTTGCCTGCGCTACCGCTTTAAGATTGTCGATAATCGGCGCATTGATGTCCACTTTGCCAGCCGCTTCCGGACCTACTGCCAGCTTATCCATATACATATCCGGCGCGTGCAGCAGGTTCCCCCGGTCTGCAACTGCCAGAACCGTCAGCGCGTTCCAGGTCCCCTTCGCTACGATATTGGTGCCTTCAAGCGGGTCAACCGCTACATCCACTTCCGGCCCTACGCCCTGGCCGAGCTTCTCACCGATATACAACATCGGTGCTTCATCCATTTCACCTTCGCCGATAACGACCGTTCCCTGCATCGGCACTGTGTCGAACACAGCCCTCATCGCTGTAGTGGCCGCATCATCCGCATCTTCCTTCTTACCGCGTCCCATCCAGCGGGCAGATGCAAGCGCCGCTGCTTCCGTCACACGAACTAATTCCATTGTTAAACTGCGTTCCATTCTCTTTCATCTCCTGTTTCTTTAGTAAGCTCTTTGGCTCGGTTTCTCGCGCCACATAACGGCACCCAGGCTCTTCAATTTCTCTTCCAATTTGGCATACCCGCGATCAATATGGTGTACACCGGTAATCTCGGTGACTCCTTCCGCCATCAATCCGGCCACGACAAGCGCAGCTCCGGCTCGCAAATCCGTCGCCATCACTTTTCCGCCCACAAGCGGCGTCCTTCCTTCAATGACGGCTGAACGGCCTTCTACTTTTATCTTAGCTCCCATGTTAAGCAGATGTTCAATATGCTTAAACCGGGCATGGTAGATGTTGTCCGTCACAATGCTTGTGCCGGTTGCGGCAGTGAGTAGGGAAGTAATAGGCTGCTGAAGATCAGTGGGGAATCCGGGGTAAGGGAGTGTTTTGATATCGATAGACTCATAGTTGTCTCCTCCAATGACGCGAACGGCGTCGTCATCGTCTTCCACTTGCACGTTCATTTCCCTCAGCTTGGCTATAAGGGATTCCAGATGACGGGGAATAACATTGTCGATGACTACGTCGCCGCCTGTGGCCGCGGCAGCAATCATATACGTACCTGCTTCAATCCGGTCGGGAATAATCGAATGGCGGCAGCCGTGCAGCTGCGCCATGCCTTCAATCCGGATGACGTCCGTTCCCGCGCCTTTGATGCTGGCGCCCATTGCGTTCAACAGCGTAGCGACATCGATGATTTCCGGTTCTTTGGCTGCATTCTCGATAACCGTTCTGCCTTTGGCCCGGCAGGCCGCCAGCATGATATTAATTGTTGCCCCAACACTTACCACATCAAGATAAATCTTGCTTCCGACAAGCTCTCCGGCTTGAATATGTAAAGAACCGTGGTCGTGAGACAATCTCGCTCCGAGCGCTTCAAACCCTTTGATATGCTGGTCAATCGGTCTCGGACCCAGATTGCATCCGCCCGGAAGTCCGATAGTCGCTTCTCCAAACCGGCCCAGCATTGCGCCCATCAGATAGTAGGATGCTCGAAGTTCCTTAATCTTGCCGTTTGGCATCGGTTTGGCTGTAAGGCTCGTAGAATCGATGCGCAGCATGTCATTATCGCGCTCGACCACCGCGCCCAGGTCCTGCAGAATCTCACTATAGATATGGACATCGCTAATGTCCGGAACGTTCTCCAAAACAACTTCTCCACAAGCAAGAATCGCAGCGGGAATAAGCGCAACCGCACTGTTCTTCGCTCCGCTAATTTGAATCTTTCCGGTAAGCTTCTGTCCGCCTTTGATAAACAACTTCTCCACAGCTCGATTCTCCTTACTCAATGGGAAAAAGCACCTTTTCCCCATTTATTTTGAAAAGGTGCTTCGTTCCGCTATTATTTTTGCTGCGCTTTTTCCCAGTCTGCAAGAAAACGTTCGATTCCGGCATCGGTTAGCGGATGCTGCACCATCTGCTTGAAGATTTTGTAGGGAACAGTCGCAATGTCCGCACCCATCTTCGCGCATTCTACTACGTGCAGCGGATGACGTACGCTTGCCGAAATGATTTCAGTCTCGATGCCGTGTACATCGAAGATTTGAGCAATATCCGCAATCAGTTGCAGACCGTCCTGGGAGATGTCATCTAGACGTCCGAGGAACGGCGACACATAGGTTGCGCCCGCACGTGCCGCAAGCAGGGCCTGTGTTGCCGAGAACACCAACGTTACGTTTGTTTTGATTTTTTTCTTGGTGAAATATTTTACCGCTTTTAAACCTTCTACCGTCATCGGCACCTTGATTACGATATTTTTGGAAAGGGAGGCTAGCTTCTCTCCTTCTTCAATCATGCCTTCGGCTTCCAGGCTGATAACTTCGGCGCTAATCGGACCATCTACAATATCGATGATTTCTTTGAGCGTTTCTTCGAAGTCCCGGCCTTCTTTCGCTACGAGAGACGGGTTAGTCGTAACGCCGGCCAATACGCCCCATTCATTTACTTCGCGGATTTCTTCTACGTTTGCTGTATCAATAAAGAACCTCATAATACACTCCTTGTGTCTTTATGCTGACAAATGGTGTTTACGCCCGGTTACTGCTGCCGAATTCGCGCATTTTTCCTTTAACGGTTTCTTTGATGGTATCGCGTGCAGGTCCCAGATATTTGCGCGGATCATACAGTTCCGGCTTCTCTGCCAAAATTTTACGAACCGTTTGAGAAGACGTAATCTGGTTCTCTGTATTTACGTTAATCTTTGCCGTACCCAGAGAAATCGCGCGCTGGATATCTTTTGTCGGGATGCCTGTACCACCGTGCAATACAAGCGGCACACCTGTCAGTTTCATTACCTCTTCCATTCTATCAAAGCCCAGTTTCGGCTCACCTTTGTATGGGCCATGTACGGAACCAAGCGCCGGAGCGAAGCAATCTACGCCGGTCTCGCGCACAAGTTTATCACATTCTTCCGGAACTGCATACATCGCTTCCGCATCTTCGACTACCAGATCATCTTCCTGTCCGCCGATACGGCCCAGTTCCGCTTCCACAGACACGCCCAGCGCATGCGCTACGTCAACAACGCGCTTCGTCAGTGCAATATTCTCTTCCAGCGGGTAATGCGAACCGTCAATCATAACCGATGTAAAGCCGGCATGGATCGCTTCCACGCACTTCTCGAAGGAAGATCCGTGGTCTAAGTGAATAGCCACCGGCACAGTCGTTTTATATTCTTCCATTAATGCTTTTACCATGGCTACAACCAGTTTGAACCCACCCATATAACGAGCTGCACCTTCACTTACTCCAAGGATGACAGGGGATTTCTCTTCTTCCGCGGCCTGCAGAATGGCCTGCGTGAACTCTAGATTGTTCAGGTTAAACTGGCCGACTGCGTATTTTCCTTCCACGGCTTTGTTTAACATATCTGTCATCGAAACTAATGGCATATGTAAGATCCTCCTTGTTTTGTGCATACTCTCAAACATTGCTTATTATACCACAATGAAAGATTAGCATGCGAGTTGCTTATTTACCGCTGTTCGTAGTTCATCGATATCAAACGGCTTTGTAAAATGTGTGAGCGCGCCAAGTTCTGTCGCCTCTTTAATCATATCCAACTCGCCATACGCTGTCATCATAATGACTTTAGTATCTGGGGCAATTTTCTTAATTTCTTTTAGAATTTCCAATCCGTCCATGCCAGGAATTTTCATATCAAGAATGACGAGGTCCGGCGACTCGTTCACAACAATCTCTAGCGCCTGCTTTCCATTCGCCGCTTGAAACGTTTGATAGCCTTCCTTTCCAAATACCTCAAACAGCAGTACACGAATCCCGTATTGATCATCGACAATTAATACTTTTTGGTCTTTCATGTCGTTCCCCCTCTCATTCGTATCATGCGAATGCGCGTACATTATGTATCCTCACTACCATGGCTATAATAAGATTCGCTAAATTCTAAAAAAATCCTTTCTTTTTTCACATTATTAAGGAAAGAAAAAAGGACGAGCATCAGGATCGTCCCTTAAAAATTTTCCTTATCTGTTCAACTGCAGTGCCGCACCTACGAAATCGCGGAACAAAGGCTGCGGACGGTTCGGACGGGAAGTGAATTCCGGGTGGAACTGACTTGCCACAAACCACGGGTGATCCGGAATTTCAATAATCTCCACCAGACGGCCATCCGGCGACGTGCCGCTGAATCTCAGGCCTGCATTCTTTAACGTTTCACGATATTGGTTGTTGAATTCATAACGATGACGGTGACGTTCATATACAAGATCCTCGCCGTAAGAAGCGCGGGCTACCGTATCCTTCTCCATCTTACAAGGATACAGACCAAGGCGCATCGTACCGCCCAGGTTCTCGATATCTTTCTGATCCGGAAGCAGGTCGATGACCGGATACGGTGTTGACGGATTAATCTCCGAGCTATTCGCATCTTTCATACCGACAACGTGACGGGCAAATTCGATGACTGCCACCTGCATGCCTAAGCAAATGCCCAGGAACGGAATTTTGTTCTCACGCGCATATTTGGTGGCGATAATTTTTCCTTCTACACCGCGGTCACCGAAACCGCCCGGCACGAGTATACCGTCCACGCGCCCCAGCAGATCGGCTACATTGTGCTCATATACCTCTTCGGCATCAATCCACTCGATGTTAACGTCCGCATCGTTCGCATAACCGGCATGGTACAGCGCCTCAGCTACGCTAAGATACGCATCATGCAGCGCCACGTATTTACCGACAATGGCAATGGTTGTCTTGTGGGAAAGATTTTTGATTTTATGAAGCATCTGCTTCCATTCCGTCATGTCCGCTTCCGGACAGGTAAGGTTCAAATGGTTGCACACATATTCATCCATCCCTTGCTCCTTCAGCGCCAAAGGCACTTCGTACAGCGATTCAGCGTCCGTCGCTTCAATGACTGCTTTCGGGTCAATGTCGCAGAAGAGGGCAATTTTCTCTTTCATGTCCTGGGACATCGGATGTTCGGTGCGGCATACGATGATGTTCGGCTGAATGCCTAAGCTGCGCAGCTCTTTTACGCTGTGCTGCGTCGGTTTCGTCTTCATCTCGCCTGCGGCGGCCAGATACGGTACAAGCGTACAGTGGATATACATGACATTATCGCGCCCGACATCGCTTTTAATCTGACGAATCGCTTCTAAGAACGGTAAGCTTTCGATGTCCCCTACCGTACCTCCGATTTCCGTGATGACAACATCCGCGTTCGTCTCGCGGCCGGCACGGAATACGCGTTCCTTGATTTCATTCGTAATATGGGGGATTACCTGTACCGTTCCACCCAGGTAATCACCGCGGCGTTCTTTCGTAATAACAGAAGAATATATTTTACCCGTTGTTACATTACTGTTGGAATTCAGGTTAATGTCGATGAAACGCTCATAGTGGCCAAGGTCGAGATCCGTTTCCGCTCCGTCCTGCGTTACGAATACTTCCCCGTGCTGGTACGGACTCATTGTACCCGGATCAACGTTAATGTACGGATCAAACTTCTGGATGGTTACCTGCAGTCCGCGGTTCTTTAACAAACGGCCCAAAGAAGCGGCCGTAATCCCTTTACCTAGAGAAGATACCACACCGCCAGTTACAAATATATACTTTGCCATACAAATAAACCCCTCTTTCTTTGCCCATTCAATACTTTTCCACAAAACAATTAACTGTATGAATCTAGAAAAATAAAAAAACAAAAGTATTCCCCAACCGAATATTCGGAGGGGCACTTTTGTTTTTAGTAGTCAACGATACATTGTATACTTTTAAAGCCCAAAAAGTATTTTATCGTCCTATATATTATATGTCAAGATCTTCGTCCTCGTCATCCATCTCGTCTTCATCCATCTCGTCTTCGAATTCTTCCTCTGTTTCTTCTTCATCGACAAAGTCATCATCAATGTCTTCTTCATCATCGTCTATGTCATCAACCTGTTCGTCATCAACATCTTCATATTCTTCTTCGATCTCTTCCTCATCTTCATCGAAATCATCATCGTCATCAAGCGCAAATTTGCCGCGGAAACCGCCTTCAGCGGATTCTTCCTGCGTCTCGACGAGATACCAGCGTTTCAGGCCCCAGAGGTTGTCACCGAGGCAGATAAAACGGCCATCAAGGTTTATCTCTGTGTAAACCTGTGCGATCATGTCCATCGCTTCCGATTCCGACATGTTCTTCATTTCTGTCAGTTCTTTGTACAAATCACGGTAATACGCCGGTTTTTTCGATTGGTTCAACAGTTGATAAGCGAGATCTACCATCGCCATTTCTTGGATTTTTTCTGCTTCCAGGTTTAAAGCACTGCTCACCCTCGGCACTTCCCTTCTTTACAGGTATTCAAGCAACAAGACGCGGGAACCCCGCGTCCGGGTATACTTTCCCTATTATTCAGCATTCCTTATTTTATACAATTTAACCCCTAAAATGCAAGAGTAATGCAAGGAAAGAAAGAGGGCAAAAAGTGTTACCTTTCTCTTTTCGGCTTCGTCTTAAACTTATCTTACCCATAATAGAAAGACGAGGGAAAGAGACCTCGCCTTTTTTCTTTCAATCCAGCGAGTCTTTTCTCTCGTCTTTCGAATTTACATGTTCCGGCGATACTGGCCGCCTACTTCATAAAGCGCTCCGGTAATCTGGCCAAGGCTTGCCACTTTAACCGTTTCCATCAGCTCGGCGAAGATGTTGCCGTTGCTGCGGGCCACTTCTTTTAAGCGTTGCAGCGCCGGGCCTACGGCGTCTTTATGGCGCTCCTGGAAGGCGCGCAGATTGTTAATTTGCTGTATCTTCTCTTCCTCCGTTGCACGGGCAAGCTCAATCTCATAGTCGTCTTCAGATGAGTTCGGGTTCAGGAATGTATTGACCCCGATAATCGGCAGCTCGCCGTTATGCTTAAGCGTTTCATAGTAAAGCGATTCTTCTTGAATCTTGCTGCGCTGGTATTGCGTTTCCATCGCGCCCAGTACACCGCCGCGATCGCTGATGCGCTGGAATTCAGCCAGAACCGCTTCTTCCACCAAGTCGGTCAACTCTTCAATGATGAAAGAACCCTGCAGCGAGTTTTCATTCTTGGCTAACCCTAACTCTTTCGTAATAATCATCTGGATTGCCATCGCACGTCGTACGGAGTTCTCCGTCGGCGTCGTAATCGCTTCGTCGTATGCATTCGTATGCAACGAGTTGCAATTATCGTAGATGGCCATCAGCGCCTGCAGCGTTGTGCGGATATCATTGAAATCCATCTCCTGCGCATGCAGCGAGCGGCCGGATGTCTGAATATGATATTTCAGCTTCTGGCTGCGCTCATTTCCGCCGTATTTGTTTTTCATCACGACTGCCCAGATGCGGCGGGCCACACGACCGAGTACGCTGTACTCCGGATCAAGACCGTTACTGAAGAAAAACGACAGGTTCGGCGCAAAGTCATCGATATGCATACCGCGGCTCAAGTAGTATTCCACATACGTGAAACCGTTCGCCAGCGTGAATGCCAGCTGGGAAATCGGATTCGCTCCCGCTTCTGCAATATGGTAGCCGGAGATACTTACCGAGTAGTAGTTGCGGACATGGTTCTTAACAAAGTATTCCTGGATGTCACCCATCATCTTCAGCGCAAACTCAGTTGAGAAGATGCACGTGTTTTGTCCCTGGTCTTCTTTCAGAATGTCCGCCTGAACAGTACCGCGTACGCTCTTTAACGTGTACGCTTTAATCTGTTCGGCTTCTTCAGCGTTCGGCTCGCGCCCGTTTTCTTCTTTGAACTTATCAAGCTGCTGCTGAATCGCCGTGTTCATATACATCGCCAGGATAATCGGCGCCGGTCCGTTAATCGTCATAGATACGGACGTGGAAGGATGGCACAGGTCGAATCCGGCATACAGCTTCTTCATATCATCCAGCGTACAAATGCTGACGCCGCTCGTACCGATTTTCCCGTAAATGTCCGGACGGTAATCCGGATCTTCACCATACAGGGTCACACTGTCAAATGCCGTACTCAGACGTTTTGCCGTATCATCTTTGGAGAGATAGTGGAAGCGGCGGTTTGTCCGCTCCGGTGTACCTTCGCCCGCGAACTGACGCTTCGGATCTTCGCTATCGCGCTTAAATGGAAATACGCCTGCTGTATAAGGGAAGTGTCCCGGAAGGTTCTCCGTCATGGACCAGCGGAGAATCTCTCCCCAATCTTCGAATTTCGGCAGCGCTACTTTCGGAATGCGCGTACCGGATAGCGACGTCGTGTACAGTTTGGTGACAATTTCTTTGTCACGTACTTTGGTGACGAATTCATCCTGCTGGTACGCTTCTTTTAGCGACTCCCAATTCTCCAGAATTTTTTTGCTTTCCGGATGCAGCTTCTCTTCATAATGTGCAATCAGCTTATCAATCTCCTGCCGTAGATCGGCCGCAAGCTCTCCAGTCTGTTGAGACAGCTCTTCTTTCGTGCCTTTCAATTGGAACAGCTTACGTGCAATTTGCACCTGCTGTTCGGTGAATTTCTTATACTCACGTACCGTGTTTACAATTTCGGCCAGATAGTGCACACGGTCCGACGGAATAATATATTTCTTCTTCGATTTTGTGTCGCGGGAGATGTCTATCGTTGTCGGCCATTCGGTGCCGGTTTTTTCGGAGACGACTCTCATCAGGTTCACAAACAGTACGTTTGTGCCCGGGTCATTGAACTGGCTTGCGATCGTGCCGTAAACCGGAATATCTTCGTCTTTCATGTCAAAGATGGCACGGCTGCGCGCCCACTGCTTCTTAACATCACGCAGGGCGTCTTCGGAGCCGCGACGCTCGAATTTATTGATGGCAATAATATCCGCATAATCGATCATATCGATTTTCTCAAGCTGGGTCGGCGCACCGAATTCGCTGGTCATGACGTACATAGCGACGTCGCACACCTGCGTAATATTGGCGTCGCCCTGGCCAATGCCGGATGTTTCGACGATAATAAAATCGTAGCCTGCCGCTTTTACGATATTGATTGCATCGCCAATAGCCCTGCTGAGCTCACTGTGGGATTTACGGGTAGCCAGCGAGCGCATATACACTCGCGGCGAATTAATCGAGTTCATGCGGATGCGGTCGCCCAGCAGTGCTCCGCCTGTTTTCTGCTTGGATGGATCTACAGAGAGAATCGCAATCGTCTTATCCGGGTATTGTTCAAGATACCGGCGCACAAGTTCATCCGTCAGCGAGCTTTTTCCAGCGCCGCCTGTTCCCGTGATGCCGAGAACCGGAACCGTCTCTACCATAGCGTTCACCTTCTCGAGCGTCGCCGCTACTTCCCGGTCCTGCTTTTCGACATTTTCCTCCGCCAGCGTAATCATGCGGCCGATTGCATTCCAGCTGCGATTTTTAAGCTCATTGATTTCTTTTTCGACTTCTTTGGGAGTCGGATAGTCGGTCTGCTCAATCATCCAGTTAATCATACCCTGAAGACCGTGTATACGTCCGTCATCCGGAGAGAAGATTTTTGTCACACCGTATTCATGTAGTTCGCGAATTTCAGAAGGAACGATAACACCGCCACCGCCGCCAAACACTTTGATATGAGAGGCGTTTTTCTCTTTTAACAGGTCAATAATATACTTGAAATACTCAACGTGACCACCCTGGTAGGAACTTACAGCGATACCCTGTGCATCTTCCTGAATGGCGGCATTTACAACCTCCTCTACAGAGCGGTTATGGCCAAGGTGAATGACCTCCACTCCGGACGCCTGCAGGATGCGGCGCATGATGTTAATGGATGCATCATGGCCGTCGAACAGGCTGGCAGCCGTGACAAAACGAACATTGTGCTTCGGACGATAAATTGCCGTTTCCATCTTGGTTTTCCTCCTTATTTTCCTGTCAATTCGCGCAAAATCAATGAGGTCTGCATTTCCGTATATTCTTCGAGCGTGTAGTGCTTACGCAGGCTCCAGCGGCGGAATGTCCACATCTCGCCCAGCACCACGATATTGTGTGCCATCAGCTTCACCGACTTCTCGTCGATATTAAGCGAACCATCCATTCTACCCCGGTGCAGTATCTCCTCAAAAAATCCGGTAATCTCTTCTTCTTTGGCAAGTACATACTTCATCGTGTCAGGAGGAAGCGATTTAATCTCCTGGTAAATCAGCAGCACACGGTCCTGCATCTGATCCATAACACGCAGGAAGCCCTCAATGGCCGCCTTCAGCATCACGGCTCCACTCACGCCGTTTACCAATACCTCCTGCAATCCTTTTTCCACACCTGCATGGATTGCGTCGCATACAAGATAGAGAACGTCTTCCTTTGATTCGATATATTCGTATAGCGTGCCGATGCTAAATCCTGATGCACGGGAAATTTCTCGGGTGGTCGTTTTGTGAAATCCTTTGGAGATAAAAAGCTCAACCGCTGCTTCAATAATTTGTTCGCGTCGCTTCTCGATGAGTTTCGGGTCTTTTACCATCGAAGGGATCGATTTTCGTTGTTCCATTGTACATTGCTCCTTTCCTCGTGCTGACTGAGCGATTGCTCAGAGTGCAGGGAAAAAGAAAAGGCATATCGCCTCTTCTTTCTTCTTATTATACGCACGAAGAAAACGAATCCGCAATACTTTTCAGAATACTATTTTTCTTTTACTAACTGATGAAACAGCTGACCTGCTACTTCATACGGATCAATGTCACGACGGGAAACTTTCTCCATAATCTCTTTGTATCCTTCACTGCGCAAATGCTTGGTAACCAGTTGATGCACCTCGTGCTCCACGATTTCCGCCACTTCTTCCTTTAGGTGAGAAGCGCGTCGCTTCTCCCACTCGCCGCTTTCTTTCAAATACGTTTTGTGATTAAGAAATGCCTGCCATGTTTCATCGATTCCTTTGTTCTGCGGCGTAATGGTCTTAACTACAGGAGGACGCCATGCAGCGTCATGCTTCACCAGGTCAAGCATCTGCTCCACTTCGCGGTATAATTTCTCTGTACCGGCCAGATCGGCTTTGTTCAAAATGAACAAATCAGCAATTTCCATAATGCCCGCTTTAAATGCCTGCACCGTATCGCCGCCGCCCGGATTCAGCACAACGGCCGTCGAATCAGCGACGTTCATAATATCAAGCTCCGATTGGCCGACGCCCACCGTTTCGATAATTACGACATCTTTGCCGTACGCATCGAGCACGCGAATCGCCTCTTTCGTGGAACGCGCCAAGCCGCCCAGGCTGCCGCGCGTACCCATGCTACGAATAAATACACCCTCATCAAGAAAATGATCCTGCATGCGTATACGATCGCCGAGAATCGCACCACCGGTAAACGGGCTGGTAGGGTCCACCGCCACGATTCCTACGGTCAGATTCTGCCTGCGCAAGTACCCGATAAGTTTATCGACAAACGAGCTTTTGCCCGCGCCCGGCGAACCGGTAATGCCGACAAGAAATGATTTCCCTGTATGCGGAAAAAGATCCTGCAAAATCTCCGTCTTCTCGGGATGGTTATCCTCTATATAAGAGATCGCACGGGCAACCGCCCGGCGATCTCCATTAAGAATCCGCTCTACCAATGTATGCAATACGCTCACATCCTTAGTCTTTCAGCAAGTAGTTCGAGATGACAAGACGCTGAATCTCGTTCGTTCCTTCGTAGATTTGCGTAATTTTGGCATCACGCATGAAGCGTTCTACCGGATATTCGCGTGTATAACCGTAACCGCCGAAGACTTGTACCGCATCGGTGGTCACTTCCATTGCGATATCGCCCGCATAAAGTTTTGCCATTGCAGACGCTTTTCCATACGGCAGACCGCTGTCTTCAAGCACAGCGGCCTGGTAGGTCAGAAGACGGGCCGCTTCCACTTTTGTTGCCATGTCTGCAAGTTTGAATGCGATGGCCTGCTGGGAAGCGATCGGCTTGCCGAATTGATGGCGTTCCTTCGCATACGCAATCGCATGCGTCAGCGCGCCATCCGCGATACCTACCGCCTGAGCAGCGATGCCGTTACGGCCGCCGTCAAGCGTCATCATCGCGATTTTAAAACCCTGCCCTTCCTGACCCAGCAGATTTTCTGCCGGCACACGGCAATCTTCAAAAATGATCTCCGTCGTTGCGGAAGAACGGATACCAAGCTTCTTCTCTTTTTTGCCGACTTTAAAGCCAGGCATATCGCTCGTTACGATAAACGCGGTTTGTCCCTTATGCTTTAATTCCGGAGTGGTAGCGGCAAATACGATATAGATGTCTGCCAGCCCGCCGTTTGTAATGAAGATTTTGCTTCCGTTCAGAATGTAGTGATCGCCGTCTTTTTTCGCCGTTGTCTTCATTCCGGCAGCGTCGGATCCGGAACCTGGCTCGGTCAGGCAGTAGGCACCCATGCTTTTGCCTTCGGCCAGCGGACGCAGAAATTTCTGCTTCTGTTCTTCGGTACCGAATTTATAAATCGGCCAGCTCGCCAGCGATGTATGCGCAGACAGCGTAACCCCCACAGAGGAGTCGACGCGCGACAGCTCCTCCACCGCAATGACGTAACTTAAGAAATCAAAACCTGCACCGCCGTACTTCTCATCCCACGGAATACCCGTCAGGCCCAGCTCAGCCATCTTGTGGAATACTTCCATGTCAAAACGTTCTTCTTCGTCGCGCTCCCCGGCTTTGTCGGCCAGTTCATTCTCCGCAAATTCGCGCACCATTTGGCGCAGCATTTTGTGTTCTTCAGACAGTTGGAAATCCATGCTCTCCCCACTCCTTTATTATTTGTTTAATAAGTATTTGGAAATCACAAGACGCTGAATCTGGTTGGTACCCTCATAAATCTGGGTTACTTTGGCGTCGCGGAAATAGCGCTCGACCGGATACTCACGCGTATAGCCGTAGCCGCCGAAGACCTGGACAGCTTCCGTCGCCACTTTCATCGCCGTATCGGTTGCAAAACGCTTCGCCATGGATGCCTCCATGCCGCACTTGATACCCTGGTTGCGCAGGGCCGCCGCACGATAGACCAGCATGCGCGCCGCTTCGGTTTGTGTCGCCATATCGGCCAGTTTAAACGCGATGGCCTGTTGGGAAGCGATCGGCTTGCCGAATTGATGGCGTTCCTTCGCATACGCAATCGCGTGTTCGAGCGCGCCTTCCGCAATGCCGAGACCTTGCGCCGCGATGCCGATTCGTCCTACATCCAGGTTCGCCATGGCGATGGTAAAACCTATACCTTCTTCGCCAAGCAGATTTTCCGCCGGTACTTCCGCGTTATCAAAGATTAATTCGCAGGTGCTGGATCCATGCAAACCCATCTTTTTCTCCTTCTTGCCGACAGTAAACCCTGGTGTATCCTTTTCTACAATAAACGCCGAGATTCCTTTGGAACCTTTTGACGGATCGGTGACAGCAAACGTAATGTACGTGTTAGCCGCTCCGGCGTTTGTAATGAAGATTTTGCTTCCGTTCAGAATGTATTTGTCGCCTTTTTTCACCGCAGTTGTACGCATGCTGGCAGCGTCGGAACCGGCGTTCGGCTCGGTCAGCGCAAACGCACCGATATATTCGCCGGAAGCCAGTTTCGGTACGTATTTTTTCTTTTGTTCTTCGTTACCGAAGTAAAGAATCGGATTAGTACCGACCGATGTGTGTACGGAGAGAATAACCCCAACTGTCGGGCTTACCTTAGAGATT
>Ga0310821_100584_pt1 | contig 16548 bp, 14 predicted proteins | sample P4_ome_FD_201300 | JGI IMG/M metagenome (GOLD analysis project Ga0310821, IMG submission 201300) | Sorghum-adapted microbial communities from Joint BioEnergy Institute, Emeryville, California, United States - P4_Day56_Rep1 | ecosystem: Engineered > Bioreactor > SSF (Solid state fermentation) >... | reverse complement strand
TAAGGTCGCAGAGTGACCAGCACTTACGACCGCTGCGGCATCGCCGTGGCCAGCGTCCGCCTCGGCGTCTATGCGGGGGATGCGGAACGAAACCCGCTTGGCGATGTGGTCGCGAAACACGTTCACGCCCCGCGTAACCTCGTCCCGCACCAGAGTTCGCCTCAGCCAGGACGGCATCTGCTGGGTGAGGCCGATGCCAAGCCCGACTCCATCGAAGAGGCGGCTCGAGGCGCGGCGTCCGACGGCGAATTGGATTGGCTTGCCACCACCGCCCCCGATTCCGAACCGCTCTCCCTTGGGCCGATTGAGTGCGGCCCCAAGCCAGGAGAGCCCGTCGATGGAAAGGAAATGGTCGTAGACGAGGACCCTCGTCACACGCCCTGACCGCACGCCAAGGCGCCGGAGGAGGACGTCGACGACGTTCCGGTAGGCGGTTTCGTCGGTCGTCTGCGCGCATCCGGGCGGCGGCTGCCAGGGGCCACCGATCGGAATGGCACCGATCTCGCCCCTGTGGAAGAAGGCGCCGTGTTCCCAAGCCCCGTCCTCCTCCGGCCCGGCGGCGCCAAGCCGAGCGGCACGCAGACCCTCCTCGTCGGAACGCGCCGAGTCTGTCGAACTGTTCGGTTCGCCGATGCGGCACTGGAGCAGGTTGTGCGGCCAGACGCGGAATCCGGCATCCTTCAGGACCCCGAGGACCGACGGATCACGACGCCCGGAAATCGAGATGACCCCCTCACCGGTGTCGAAGGAGCCAATGAAACTCCGAATGATCCTGACCTGGTCGGCGGGATCGAAGCGGACCAGGTAATGATCGGCGAGCACGATGTCTGACGCGACCTCGGCCGGCAGCTCAGTCCGCGGATCGCAAACGACGAACCGGATCTTCGAAAGAAGGGCCGGGTTCAAGAACAGGCCGCCGTCGGGGGCATCGACGAACGCGGCTTGCACTGCGGCGCGATCCACGCGCTCGGCCTGGTGGGGCGGAACGTACCCCCGCGCCGCGCGAGCCACCCCGTCGGCGCCGATGCCGGACCCGCAGATCGAGGCGCGCGGCCAAAGCCCCGCCAGAACGAGCTCCGCCGCAAGCGTGTACACTTCGTAGCCGCGCTTGCAGGCGGCCACGTGTATCCGGCAGTGCCCGCGGCGCGCCGCGATCACCGAACAAAGCCGGACCGCTTCCCGCGCGTGCGTCGGGTTGCGGTACATCAGTGACGGGGTGGAGGGTGGGGGCATCACGATCGCTCCGCCGGATTTGCCCGACGCGCCGCCGAGGCCGCGCGGATCGGGCGCTTCTGCGGCTTCCGTCATCCGAACACCGCCGCGGGTCGCCCGCGACGACGGCAATCGAAGATCGTTGTCATTCAATCCGCATCGAAAGCCTGGCCGCGTCTTGGCACCCCGTCCGACAGTCCGAGAGCGCCTCGATCAAGGCTGCGTACCGGACAGCCCAGTCGGCCGACCTCGCGGCTTTCTTTCGGGCGGCCAAGGCGTCGGGCGCGGCCGCCGGCTTCAACGCCTCGTCGATTGCGCGCACGAACCCGGCGAGGGATTCCTCGAGAGACGAAGTTCGGCGGTAGGTGTGACAGGGAATGTCGAGCGTCTCGATCTCTCTGGTTGCGCTGGCAACCACCGGGAGGCCGGCGGCGAGGTACTCGAACATCTTCAGGGGATTGACCCGATGCACCAGATCCGGGTGGCCCGCGGTGTCGAAGGGAATGATGCCGATGTCGGCGTGCTGAAGATACGCGGGGATCGTTGCGTAAGGCCTCGGCCCGAGAAGATGCAGGTTCGACGGCCGTTTCCCTGACCTTTCAAGCGCCTTCGGGACGGGACCTATGATCACGAAATCGTGGCTCAGGAGGCGGCGCGCCGCTTCGCGGACAAGCTCGGCATCGAACCATGGTCCGGTTGCACCGACGTAAACGAGCCGCGGTCGGCCGAGGCCCGCCAAGTCCGGCGGTTCCGCGGCCGGCGTCTGAAAGTGGCGCCAGTCGACACCGTTCGGAATGTGAACGGCAGGGGCGCGCGCTCGCAGGGTCCGGACGTCCGGCTCGAGCAGTCGCGCCGTATAGACGATCAGATCGGCCCGCGCCGCGATGGAACGCGTCGCCTCCATCATCGCCGGGGTGACCGCCACCAAACCCCGGAGGTGGTCAGCGATGCGAAGCACGATCCGCCGCGGCGACACGACGTCGATCATCGGCGCCATCGCGGGGTTGCCTACCAACATCACGTCGGCGCCGAGGAACCCCCTCTCGGCCATGAACCGCTTGAGGTTAGGCCAGCAGAAGCGGTGCCAGTTTCGCAGCGTCCACGCGGCGTTGAGCGGGGGATGCCTGGAATGCACCACGGGGCTGAAGGGGCTGAGAACGGTCAGGCCGTCGGGGCCCTGCCAGCCCTCGGCGGAACACGCACGCAGGCGCCCGTCTCGGCGGTTGGCCGCGATGTGCATCGGAGACCACGGTGCGGTCAGATAGAGGGTGCGCCAGCCATGCCGGGCGAATTGGGCCGCGAGGTGATGAAGCCCCAGGCGGTAAGGGGCATGCCACGGATGCGTCGCCGCGACGATGACCGTGCGCTGTGCTCCGTCAGAAGCGCCGAATTGCGAAGCGGTCATGATGCAGATCTGGAGGGGGCAAACAAACGTTCCCAAGGAGTCCCGGGCGTTGTCCCGGCTCCGCAAGACGCGTGCGGTAAGAGTAAGTTTCATACCGTTCCGGACGGGCGCACGCAAGGGCCTCGGACTTGCCGGCGTGCGGCGGTTGACAGCGCCGATTCATAGCTCTAGCTCTGCCGAGCCGACAGAGAGCGTGGCGACGCGGTGGTCCGATGCGGCCGCGCCGCCTCCAGGGGACGATTACATGGGCGCCGCCACCGCACCACCGACCGTCACGGTCACCATACCGGTGTTTAACCGCCACGATGTGGTGCGGCGGGCCCTCGCCAGCGTGCGGCTTCAGGAGTTCCCAGATTACGAGGTCATCGTTGTCGACGACGGATCCGAGCCGCCGCTCGGAGCGGATAGCGGGCCCGGGTCCGGGATGCGGCTGCTGCGGCACCGACGGAATCGGGGAGCGGCAGCCGCCCGTAACACGGCGGTGGCAGCCGCGCGTGGGCGCTACGTCGCCTTCCTCGATTCGGACGACGAATGGCTCCCGGCCAAGCTGGCGCGGCAGGTGGCAGTCATGGAAGGCGCCGACGCGACCGTCGCCGGTTGCTTCACCGGTTTTTTCTATCGGCGTAATCGCGACTGCCCCGGGTCGGTGCGCCGGCCGCTCAATGCGAGCGACTGGCATCGCCATTTCTTGGCGGGATGTCGCTACGGCCCGGGCAGTACGCTGCTCGTCCGGCGCGCCGTCTTTGCGGAGGTCGGACCGTTCGACGAAGAGCTGCCGCGGCTGGAGGATTGGGACTGGCTGCTGAGGGCGTCGTCCCGGTACCGGTTCGCCGCCCTTGAGGAGCCGCTGGCCGTCGTTCATCGGGGTGGGCGGCCAAAGACCGCCGCGGTGCGCGCCGCCGTCGCGAAGATTCGGGCCCGGCACCTTCCGGGAATCGACGATTCGGCGGGCCGTCGCCTTTTGGATTCCACGCTTGACCTTGAGCTCGCGGCTGCCTCCTGGTGGAACCGTGAGGTGCCGAGCGCCCTGGGACAAGTTCTGCGGGCCAGCGTGAAGCATCCGTCCAACGTGCTAGGGCACATCCGACGAAGGTTCGGAAGCCGTTGACGCTTCGCCGTGAATCAGGCCGACGCGGGGCCCGTATCATTCGCGCCCAATTGGCGGCCAACAGGCATGATGGCCGGATCATCTTCCGCGGGGAGGCGACGGCTGCGCCTCCGAGCCACGCTTCTAGGGAAACGGGACGGTTTCCGGCGCCAGCCTGTCCCTACCATCAGATCGCCCTGCTGCCGGTCACGACCCGCGAGATTCTTGATCTAGCGAACCGGTTCCGTACTGGCATCGCACCACGTACAGTTGGCCCTCTAGGAGAAAGGAGGCTTCGTGAAACTTGTGAATGCCACCGTATGCGTTCTCGTACTGGCGTCTGCTGCGGCGGTGGCGTGGGACCGGACACATCGGACCGAACAGGAGGTGTTTCGCCAAAGCCTCAAAGGTGGTGCGGTGTCCTATGACGACCTGTACTTCCTTGACTGGCCCGACTCGGAGAATCGGGTAAAGACGCTGGCGACCGAGGGGTTTCGCCTGTTCGACGCCGATTCGCAACCGGCATGGCCAGCGAAACCGCCGCTGGACTGGGGCGCGAACCCGTTCAGGGACTCCGACTGGCGCTATCAGCTGAACGCCTGGCGAATCATCGAGCCGCATCTTGCTCTCTACGAGCAGACGCGTGACCCGGCGCTTCTGGAAACCGCGATGATCTACATCGCCGACTGGTATCGCTTCAATGTCTTGGGGACCCAACCCAACAGATACAAATGGTACGACGCCGCCACGGGTATCCGGTCTATGCGCCTGGCCTATCTGTTCCATGTGGTGGAGCGCGACGGGATCGAGTTCTCTTCGGAAGAGTGGCAGATTCTAATCCATCTGGCCAAGTTGCACGCCGAACGGCTCGGCGAGCCGAGGCGCATCGTGCACACCAACCACGCCTTCTGGCAGATTCACGGCTGGATGGCGCTGTGCCGGGTGGCCCCCAAGCCTCCTGGCTGCGAGGCGGGCGAAGCCTACGGGGTCCGGATGATGCGCGCCCGCATTCGGGACCAGTTCGGGAAGGAGGGCGTGCACAAGGAACACTCGCCGGCGTATCACTTTCTGGTCTTCAACCTCCTCCAGGATTTCCTGGCGACCGGGTGGTACGACGGTGACGAGGACATACTGACGGCGCGCAGAAAGATTCTTGAGAATGCTCCTTGGCTGATGGACTTGAATGGCCGGAATCTTGAGGTCGGGGACAGCAGCCCCGTCCCGCGGTACATCGGCGAACTCAGTCTGCCGACTGGCCCCGGCTCATGCGCAAATGCGCGCGAGTTCGCGACCGAGTGCTACGGCCATCGCGTGTTTGGCGAGGCGGGGTTCGCCACAGTGCGAAGTCTGTGGCCCATTCCGGCAGGGCGGGGTTCTCTCCTCTTCCTGACGGCCGCGTTCCATTCCAAGGCGCACCGTCATTCTGACGACCTGAGCCTTGTCTGGTTCGACCGGGGGCAGTGGCTGCTCACCGATACCGGCCGCTATTCCTACGGCGACGGAGAGCGCAGGTTGTACTCGCGGAGCACGCGGGCCCACAACACGGTCGAGGTGGACGGGCTGGATTATTCGCGCGACCCGGCAGACGCCTACGGCTCGGGAATCGTCGGCATCAACCAACGAAAATGGGGTTACGTGATCGAGGGGGCAGTTAGCCACGAGAATCTGGAGGCGGACCATGCCCGGACGCTGCTGTACCACCCCGGCGCTTGGTTGATTGTCGTCGACCGCTTGTCGAGCCCGCGGCCAAGGCGTTGGACAGCGTGGTTTCATCTCGGGCGCTCACTTGCGATCGAGCCCGGAGATGCCGGATTGACGGCGCGGACACCGTCCGGCGACCTCTTCCATCTGTCTCAGGCCGCGACCTTCCAAGGTTGTACGAATCGCTTGGTGGAAGGCCAGATGAAGCCCCGGCTTCAGGGCTGGCGCGCCGTCGAGTTTCGAAAACTGGCTCCAAATCCGGCGTGGGGATTCGAATGCGCGGGAGAGAGCGGCACGATGCTTCACGCTTTCCTTCTCGCCAAGGACGGGAAGGCGGCCGTGCGGCACACGGGCGATGCGTTCGTTGTCCGTTTCGGGAACGAACACGGAGATTGGGCAATCAGGGTACCGACAGATGGCTCCGAGCCGGTGGTGGATGGTGTCGGCGGCGGTTGACCCCGAATCAGTCGGCCGCGGCGCGCCTCAGTGCTTTCGAAGCGCCACGATTACGGTGGACGCGACCAGCTCGATCGGTTCGAAACGGCGAAACTCCGGTCGTAGGCGATTGACCAACCACAAATGGTCCACTTGCGTTCGGATGCCGAAGGCGAGACAGTCCGCCTCAGAGAATAGGTCGATAAAGTTCCGGACGCTCCAACCGTTCTTGCCCGCATAGGGGGCCGGGGTCTCCAGGAATTCCGCCACCACCTCTGTCGGAAAGAGGTGCTGGACGAAGGGGAGGGCGATCCGGCGCTTGAGGTGAGCGCCGTAGGCCGCATTCCAGGGCGGGCCGAACTCAGTGTACAAGACGCCGCCCGGCTTGAGAACGCGGAGGATTTCGGAAAGGGCGGCTCGAGGATCGTCGAAGTGCTCGAAGGCGTTAAAGGACGTGACGAGATCGACGGAATCGCGTTCGATCGGCATGGCCTCGACGGACGCTTTGATGAACTCGCAGCCGGCGGCGAAAAGGCGTTCCGAAATGTCGAGACCGATCCGCCTGCACGGCCGGATTTTCTCCTGCGCGATCAGGTTTTCGCCCCGCCCGCAGCCGATGTCGAGGACGGTTTCGGGCATCTTGACGAAGTTGTTCGCGCGCTCCATCCGACGCATGGCACGGGCCGCCAGGTCGCCCTCTTGGTAGCTCGTCGGTACTGCCCGGGGCATAATCCGATTGACGGAGCGCAGCGATTCGACAGTTCGCTCCCGCAAGGCTTCGATTACGGCGTCCGCGTGGGCTGGCGTCGGAATGCCATCGAGGGTGGCGAAGAACCGGTTGCGTTCGATCGTCGCACGGCGGGGGTCAAACCGATTTGGCAATCCCATAATCACTCCCATCGTTTGCAGCGGGCCAACGGCAGCCGACCCTGCCCGAAAGCCCCGAGTACGATTGGCTCTGGCGATGCCGGACGCCCGCGCTGTGCCCTCATAACTCGTGCTGCGCCCTTTAAAACCAATTCGTTGGTGCGGCCCGGGAGCGCCCACGGTGGAGCGCGGTGCGCGGTTCGAAAACCGGAATCCTCGCTCCTTGCCAGCCCCCGCCTCGTTCGGTGGACCGCGACGGACCGGCGGCATTGCCTCGCCCACCGCCCGGCCCGTCACGTCCCATCGAGCAAATCCTTGTAGACCGCGACGATGGCCGCGCCCACCCGGTCCGCGGAAAGATCCGAAAGAACGATCCGCCGTGATGCCATGCCGTAGCGGCGCCGTAGCTCCGCGTCCCGCGCCAGGGTGACGAGCGCTTCCCCCAGGGCATCCGGGTCGTCCGGCGGGACGAGGATGGCGTTCTCTCCGCGCCGGGCGATCTCGCGGCAACCGGGCACGTTTGTCGCGACGATCGGGCGGCCACAGGCAGCGGCTTCCAGCAGGCTCTTCGGCAGCCCCTCGCGTCGGGAGCTGAGGGCGGCGACGTGGCTTCTAGCCCAGACCGAGCGAACGTCCTCGATGTGGCCGACCCACTCGATCATCGGGTCATCTGCCCATCGGCGCAGTTCAGCTTCCGTTAGGGACCCCGGGTTGTCGTAATCGGGACTTCCGGCGAGAACCAAGCGCAGAGCGATGCCTCGCGCCCGAACCCTGCGTACCGCTTCCACCAGTGTCCGGACTCCCTTGTCTTCGATCATCCGGCCGACATAGGCGACCGTGACGACGCCGTCGGCCGGCTCGGGTAAGGGACGGAAGCGCTCCACCTCAATCCCCGAACCGCGGATCGTCACCGCCTTCTCTGGTGCGATCAAACCGATCCGCTCGAGATAGGCGCGGTCATCGCTGTTCTGCAGGACCACGCGGCTGCGCCTCCGGTTCAGGAGAAGACGTAGCGCCAAGGCAACGGGAAGGCGAAGGAGCCGCGCCTTCAGGCTGGGCGAGGTGAAGAGAAAGCCCAGGCCGGTCAGCGCGTTCACCACGCAAGGTACGCCGGCCGCGGCCGCGGCGAGGCTGCCGAGCACTACCGGTCGCATGGCGACGTGATGGACGATGGCAGGCCGCCGCCGACGGTACAGGCGGGCGATCTCGAGCACATCCCGTAAGGTGCGAATCGGCCCAAGGTCGCCCCGGTTCCAGGACAGGGGATGAAGCGTGAAGCCCTCCTCACGGATGCGTTCACCGTGGGAGCGAACGCGGCAGGCCACCGCCACATCGAACCCCGCGGCCCGGGCCGCCCTCGCCATGGGCAGGCGATGCGACCAGAAATACCAGTCCTCGGTGACGAGGTAGATCAGCGTCGGCCGTTCCCGGTGTGCGGCGGATGGCGAATCAACGTCGGGGGGCATCATGGGTGGCGAGGAGGTCGCGACAATGAGCGATACCAGAGCGCGGTTTCGGCGAGCCCTTCGTCGCGACCGTAGGGAGGTTGCCAGTCAAACGCGGCGCGGAATCGGCGGTCGTCGATCTCTAGCGATTCCGTCAGGCGGTCGAAGGTGGCACGCCGGCCGAATGCGCCCGCCGCAAATCGAAGCGCTGCCACCGGGACCGGCAGGAGCGGGCCCCGCCGGCCGAGCGCGCGGCCAATCGCGACGACCAGGTCGGGCGTTGAGACGCTCTGCCCGTCGTGGAGAGCGAAGGCCCCCTCGACCCGTCTCTTGGCGGAAATCACCCGCTCGATGGCGTCGGCTAGGTTGCCGACGTAGAGCAGGCTCCGGCGATTGCAAACTCCGCCGAGCGGAACAGGCCATCGGCGCCAGCACAGATTCATCAGCGCGAGGAAATTCCCCTTCACACCGGGCCCGTAAACGAGCGGAGGACGGAGCGCCACGGCACTCATGGTGCCGCCGGCCGCAATCTCAGCAAGAGCGGCTTCGGCGTCCCGCTTCGACCGGCCGTACGGTGTCTCCGGGGCGGGGACCGTGTTGTCGTCGATTGGTGCCTTGTCGCTGCGGTCCGCCACCGCCTTGATGCTGCTGAGGTAGACAAAGCGGTGGACTCCGGCGCGCGCCGCGGCCGCGGCCAAGGCGCGGGTACCGTCCACGTTGATGCGGCGGAAGGTCGCACCCGATCCGGTCTCGTCGTTTGGAACGTGGACCCGCGCCGCCAAGTGGACGACAGCGTCGACGCCGTCGAGCGCGCGGTCCCATCGAACTCCCCGGCCGATATCGCCCGTCACGACGACGTCGATGCTACCAGTGGGTTCGACGGGGGCGATCGGCCGGCGCACGGCCAAGCGCACCGTATGGCCGCGTCCGCAAAGCAATGGGACAAGCGCCTTGGCCACGAACCCCGCGGCGCCAGTGACGAGCACGCGCATCAGGCTGGTTGCGGTCGACTAGGCGGCAGAGCGGTTTCGAGCAGGCGATGGCGGATGAGCATTACTGTGCGATGAACATTCCGTTCGGGGGCGCTGGCCCATGAGGGGCTGAATGATCGGAAGTAGTCCCGCGCGACTAAGAATAGGCAAAATCAGTCACCGATCAAGTATGAGTAGCGATCGCGCCGCCGGGTCTGAAGTGATGCCAATCCATGAGCATCATGGCTTCGCTCGAACACATGTCGATTGATTCTTCCGAAATGTCGTCTTATTCGAGGTAATGCGGCTCCGCAATGGCATCCGGCATCGGGTGGTCCATTGACCGAATTACCTAGGGGGCGATCATGGGAAGCGTACTCGTTGCCTTTCTAGCCGGTGTGGCTGGAGCGGCGATTTTTAACTACGTTCTCGCACCGTTCTGGCACTTCTACGGATTGCGTGACGCCATATATGCAGAACTCCTTGTTTGCGCCGGCGCCAAGCCGTGGAACGGCGGCACGGGTATTGACCCCGACCGTTTGCGGCGGTTGGCGGCGGAGCTCATGACGTTCGATCAATCAGCGTCGCGCTTCACCCGAGCAGTGCTGGCGCGCAAAGGATACAGGCCGCTTGCGGAAGCAGAGGCTCTCATGGCGCTGTCGAATTCCCTCGAGACGGACGAGGAATCGGCGATGCGGCATCTGTTGGATTCCAAGCAGGGACTGAGACTCCCGGACACTGGGTTTCCCGAGAGCCTGCGGAATCGGGGTGCACTTCGCGTTGCGCCGTCCAGGGCGTGAGAGCAAAGACCTCTCTGCGTGTATGATGGAATAGCGAGGCAGTCGGCTGCGGCATCTCCCGGCACGTCGCGGATCCCTGCTCCTCATGCATACGCCGCCGGAGCACGCGCCAAAAAGCCCGCCGGATCCGTTGATCGATGACCACGCACCAGCGAATCAGGGAGTTAAGCGTGGTGCTGACAGCCAGATTCCCTCCTGGCGACCTTTTGTGTTGTGGCCGCCATTCGCAGACCCCCCACCAACCGGAGAACGCATGAATATGTCCGGCGGGGTGGCGGGAGGACCATTTGTCCTCCCGGCTGCGGCACCCAGTTACCCCCTAATAGCGCATCTCCGGCGGCGGCTGCAACGCGCACTGGTGCTCACTAGGAATGCGGTTCCAGCAGTCAAGCATCCTCCTGCGAGCCTCATGACATTTACGTAGCTGATCCTGAATCTGTTCGGCTGTCGGCCACTGGCTAGCGTCAATTTGCACTGAGCCCCGCGACAACACCGCGCCCTTAGGCATTTCAATCAATAAACCGTTGAACGCGAAGCGCTCGGGGCGCGAATGCAGGGCACTGGCGACGGTTGCCACCACATCCCTGATCCTGTGCAATTCGCGTCGAACTTCAATGAAGTCGGACCGGGCCGACAAATACTCCTCTATTGGACTAGTCACCGATTTTTCCCCAACCTGCGAAGGTCCGAAACGTAGCACAACGGAGGATTGGAGGCGAAGCCGGTACCCGCTTTCCGATCTCGGATCTTCGCTCGGAGGTGCCGGTCATCGCCGACTAGCCCTCGGTTCGTAATCGCACCGCCAGACAACCCGGCCGTCCGCAGGCGCCGATCGGCATTGCGAAGCCGCCGGACTTGGCGGGTGTGATGGACCCTGGTCGCTCCGATGCCGGCCGGGCGCTGGCGCGCACATGCTTGACCGCAGCGGCGATCCCCACGGCCGGGTCACTGCTACTGGCCGGCGAAATCGGTGCCGACAAGCCAATCTCGCCAGCGATGGTTCCGGACTTCCTTGGCAAGGTCGGACCGGGGGTGCGTGATGGCCCGAAAGCCGAGGCCACGGAGACGCCGGAGGACCTGTGCTCAATCTGACCTCTTGTCTGAGTAGATTGACCGGCACCGCTGCGCGGGTGAGATTCGGTCATGCGCCATTGCCCCATTTGCGAGACAGACTTCGAGAGTTTCGCGTCGGTAAGCCCGCTCAAACCGCGCCTCGCCAATCGCCAAGTGTCCGTCCTGTGGGTCAGTGGAACGGCATAGGTTCTTCTGGTTAATTCAGAAGATTGATGACGGCCTGTTGCCCAGACGTCGCCTGAGCGGCTGGCGCCGACCGGGCCCAGGTGCGCGTGGCCATAGTAGCGCCAGTGGTCAAGCTCGGGCACGAGGTCCTCGACTTGAGCGGAAGTGATTCCTTCAAGAGCCTTGCCCCGGCCGCCCGCGCAGCCGTACACCAAGGCGCGGAGCTCGGGAGACCCGGCCGGGGCGGGCGAGCCGCGGCCCGGCCGGTCATCACTGGTGCAGAACGCCCTTGCCGGTTTCCTCGTCGTAGCGCAGGCAGCCGTTTAGAAAGATCTTGTGCCTTTCGTACCACCTCCGGCGTCGCGGCGGCACCGGCGTGCGGTCGACGGGCTCTCCGCCCTTCAGGATCAGATCGATCCGGCTCTTCTTCTGGAGAACCGTGACGTCCCGAGTCGGATCGCCGTCGACCACGAGGACGTCCGCGTAGCGCCCCGCTTCCAGCTTGCCAACCTTGTCGCCGAAGCGCTTCAGGACGCGGGTCGGCGCCAGGGTCGCGGCGTGGATCGCCTCGATCGGCGTCAGCCCCAGGAGCTCGACGAAGATCTGCAGTTCGCGCGCATGCCAGTCGCCATAGGGCACGGGCGACCAGCCGCTTTCGCTGCCGGCGATCAGCGGCACGCCGGCGCGGTAGGCCCGGCTGAGGTTCGTCGCGGCGGCCTCCACCTCCCTTTGGAACGCGCCGATGCCCGACGCGCCGGCGAGCGCCTGGTTGGCCTCGACCAGGTTGACCAGCAGCGTCAAAGTGGGGGTGATGACGCAGTTGTTCTTGAGACACCATTCGATGCCTTCGTCGTCCATGTAAGAGGCATGAAAGATGATGTCGAACCCGGCCCGCGCCGCGTCCAGCGCCGACAGCCGCGACCGCGCGTGGATCCCGCAGATCTTGTCGAGGCGGTGCGTCTCGTCCGCGATGATCTTCAGCTCTTCGTAGGTGAAGGCCGAGGTGCCCAGGGCATCCGGGGTGATCAGGTTGTCGTTCGAACCCGACACCTTGATCGCGTCGACCTCGTCCTTGACCTGATAGCGCACCGCTTCGACCAGGTCGTCCTTTGTCTTGACCAAGACCGCCGCCTGGCCGACCGGAAACTCCATGTTGTTCGGGAAGGAGTCCTCCAGCCCCTGGTGGTTGGTGATCTGCTTGCCGGAGACGGCGAAGCGCGGCCCCGGGAACATGCCGCTGTCGATCGCGTCGCGCACGGCCTGGGCGACGTTGAAGGTCGTCGCCGCGTCGAACGCGCTCGTCACCCCCGCCTGCAGGATCTTCTTCGCGTTCCACGCCGCCCTGAGCGCGCGGAACTCCGGCGGCGTGTAGAGCGCGTTCTCCTCTTCCGAGCGCGCCTCGCCGAAGGAGATGTGGGTGTGCCCGTCGACGAGGCCGGGCATGACGGTTCGGCCGGGAAGCCGAACGTCCTCGTACCCGTCACCGGAGAACGTTGGGGGGAGGGCCGCCTCCTCCCCGACCCAGGCGATCCGATCGCCCTCGGTGACCACCACGCCCTGCTCGATCGGCGGATTGAGCGTGCCGTCGACGACCTTGCCGTAAAGCCGATACCCCTTCCGTTCCATCCCTAAGCCTCCCTGGTTTCTACGATCCGGCGGCAGCAGAGGTTCGCAGAGAACGCCCGGCGCTCTACGCCACGGCGGCGATGGTCTGCACTTCGAGCATGAACTCCTCCTTCACCAGCCGGTCGACGATCAGCAGCGTGTTCGGCGGGTAATTGCCGTTCGGAAAGAGCTTCGGAAACTCCCGGAGACGGAAATCCATAAACTTCGGAATGTAGTGCGAATGAACGAGGTAGGTCGTGAACTGGACGACGTGACCGAAGTTCGCCTGCGCGGATTCGAGCGCGGCGCCGATGTTCTCGAAGATCTGCCGGGCCTGGGCGTCGAAATCGCCCTTGCCGACGCTTTCGCCCGCCTTGTTGACGGGGAGCATGCCGGCGATGAACAGGAATTCGGACGCCCGGACGCGGGTGACGTGCGAGTACTGCCCGAGCGGGGCGGTGAGTCGGTCCGGATTGTAGATGGTCGCGGTGGTCACGGCGAATGTCACTCCCTTTCGGTTGAACGAGTCCGGAAGTCCGGACGAGGGCCGAGTGGTGCGATCGAGCACCGGCGTGGCCCGGCGCCTAACCTTGATCGATGGCCGGCGGGTCGTCGTCGGACCCCGTTCCCTGGCGCTCGCGGGCGCGCAAAGCGCCGATGAGGCGATTCGCCGTGTGCTCGCAATGCTCTCGGCTCAGGCGCCCGACGCGCTCCGCCTGGCCCTTGGCGAAGGCCTCGACGATCTCGTGATGCTCGGCCTGCGCTTCGCCAAGGTGCCCCGTCATCGCCACCTCGATCCGAACATAGCGCTCGACCATGTCGCGGAAGGTGCCGGCGACGTGGCATAGGTGCTTGCGGCGGCTCGACGCGAACAGGCGAGCATGAAACGTCCGGTTCAGGGCCGTCCACTCTGCGATGCCGTCGGGGCTCTCGACCGGCACGTTCTCCATCGATTCCAAAATCCGGCGAATCTCCTGAACGTCGGTCTCCGTGCGGCTGACGGTCGCCACGTATCCCGCGTGCTCCTCCAGCACCATTCGCATCTGGAAAATCTCGACGATCTCGTCGAGGTCGAGCGAAGCCACGACGTAGCCCTTGCGCGGCCGCAACACGACGAGCCCTTCCGCCTCGAGCCGGTTCAGGGCCTCGCGAACCGGTACGCGACTCACGTTGAAGTGCTGCGCGAGCAGCTCCTGCCGCAAGGCTGACCCCGGCCGGTAGGTCCCGTTGAGAATGGCGTCCCGCACCGAGAGATAGATCGCCTCCGGCACCGAACGGATGCCGGCGACGAGGTCCGTGGATGGCTGCGACGTTACGAGCATTGGCGATTTTATCTTGTCGATTGTATTCAAGCCTGATAAAAGGCGTATACCGCATCCACGCGGCGCTGGCAAGCGCTCTCGACCGGCGCCGCAGGAAATAAGGTTTGGAGGGCAGGGCGGCGACATGGCTCTCACCGAGCACGACACGGAATTCAACGGCATCAACGTTCACTACTGGCACGGCGGGTCGGGCTTTCCGATCCTGATGATCCACGGCTCCGGCCCCGGCGCGTCGACGCTGGGGAACTGGCGCCTGGTGCTCGAGCCCCTGGCAGAGCGCTACCGGATTCTTGCCGTCGACCTCATCGGCTTCGGCAAGTCGGGGCGAAAGGCGGCCGAACCGTACTTCGATCTCGATCTATGGTTGGCACAGAGCCGGGCGATGCTCGATCTCTTGCCGGGCGACGAACTGGGCGTGATCGGGCATTCGATTTCCGGCATGCTCGCCTTGCGCCTGGCCGCGCTGGACGCCCGCATCGGCAAGGTCTTGACCACCGGTTCGATGGGCGCCCGCTTTCAGATCAACGATCACACCCGGCGCACCTGGACCTTCCCCGAAACCCGAGAGGATCTGCGGCGCGCCGCCGAAAGCCTCGTCTACGACAAGTCCGTGATCACGGACGCTTACCTCGACCAGCGCATGGCCGTGCTGCATTCGGGCGATTACGCGTCCTACTTCCGGTCGATGTTTGCCGGCGACAAGCAGCGCTTCGTCGACGCGGCCGTGCTGAGCGCCGACGAGCTACGTCGAGTCAAGAGCGAGGTCGTGATGATGCACGGACGCGACGATCAGCCGTTTCCCTTCGAGGAAACGACCTTGGCGATCAGCCGCTCCGTTCCGCAGGCGGACGTCATCGCGCTCGCGCGCTGCGGCCATTCGCCGGCGCTCGAGCACCCCGAGAAGTTCCTCGCCGCGGCTCGGATGCTGTTCGGGTGATCGTCATGGCTGCACGCAAAGCCCGGCGGATCCGCCATCCGGCGGTGCGGGAGCCCGGGCCGGGCCTCTGGTCCAACTGCAAGAGGGTCGGCGATCAGGTTTTCATCTCGGGCTTGGTCGCGCTGGACGGCGAGAAGGTGATCGGGGAGGGCGATGCCTACGCGCAGGCGTCCTTTATCTTCGAATCGATCCGGAACTTGATGGAAGCGGCCGGCGGCCGGATCGCAGACCTCGTCAAGATGACGATCTTCGTCACGGACATGGCCCACCGGCCGAGTGTGCTGGAGGCGCGGCGCGCGTACTTCGACGGCGATTTCCCCTGTTCGACCCTGGTGGCCGTGCCGGCTCTGATCGACCCGCGGCTGCTTGTGGAAATCGAGGGAATCGGCGTCGTCGGCAGTAGCAACGAGTAAACAACGACCCAATGGCGGTCTTTCGGAAATCAAGGGGAGGATACGTATGACGGTGTGGACGAAACGCGACGCGATGCGGTGCCTGTTCGGCGGCGCGGCCGCCATCGCCATGTCGCTGTCGATGATGGGCTGGGCCAACCCGACGGCTGCCGAGGACGATCGCTTCCGCGGATTGCTTGAGCCGATGACGGCCGAGAAGCCGTACCGGATCGGCGTCACTCTCGTGCATCTGCAGGACGACTTCTGGAAGGGGATCGCCTACGGGATCGTCGAGGAAGCCAAGGCCTCGGGCGTCGAGGTCGCGCGCGTCACCGTGGCCGGCGCCTATGGCAACGTGCGTGAACAGTTCTCGCAGCTCGAAACCTTGAAGACGCTCGGGGTGGACGTGGTCGCGCTCGGTGCCGCCAGCTTCGACGGCTACGAGCCGATGGTCAGAAGCCTGTCTGCCGCCGGCATCGCCGTCGCGGCGGCTGGCATCCCGGTCAACAGCGCGAGTATCGCGTTCGGCGTCACGCAAGACGACAAGGACATTGGGCGCGCCCTGGCGCGGGCGATCTGCGAGGACAATCCCAACGCCAAGGTGGTGACCCTGCCGGGCCCGAGTGGCGCGGAATGGGCGCGGCTCCGCTTCGAGGGTTTCCGCGAAGCGGCGCGGGACTGCCCGGGCCTTCAGATCGTCGAAGGCGCCGTCGGCGGCAGCCTGTCGATCGACTACGGACTGTCCCAGACCTCGGACCTGCTGCTCAAACATTCGGACGCGACCCACGTTTACACGCCGGTTATTCCGCTCGGCATGGGGGCGGCGCAGGCGGCTCGCCAACTCGGGCACGACGCCAAGGTCGTTTCGAGCGCGGTCGTTCGCGAGGCCATTCCGCTCATCAAGGAGGGGCGCATCCTGGCGACCGTTTCCGAGCCCGGAATCTTGATGGGCCGGGTTCTCGTGCAATATGCGATCCGCCGGCTCGAAGGGAAACCGCTTCCAAACATGACGGAAGGCGGTGTTCCCTATCCCTACACGCTCATCCCGGTGAGCCTCATCACGGCCGAGAACGTGGACGGCTATCCCTTCGAACTCTACGAGCTTCCGCCGGAGGATTGGTCGATCGAGG
>Ga0310821_100583_pt1 | contig 16559 bp, 13 predicted proteins | sample P4_ome_FD_201300 | JGI IMG/M metagenome (GOLD analysis project Ga0310821, IMG submission 201300) | Sorghum-adapted microbial communities from Joint BioEnergy Institute, Emeryville, California, United States - P4_Day56_Rep1 | ecosystem: Engineered > Bioreactor > SSF (Solid state fermentation) >... | reverse complement strand
CACGCCCTCGGCGTGGGAGAGGCTCACCCCGGTGCTGCCCCGCGTCACGGTGGTGCGCACCAGGGAGCCGGTGCTGCCGCGGCGGAACTCCACGGCGGCCGCGCCGTCCTCCTCGGCGCCCGGGGTGTCCTCCGACACCGTGCCGAGGTCGGTGATCGTGACGTCGGTGGCGTCCAGCCGGCCCCCGCCCGAGACGACGATGCTCGGGCGGCCCTTCGCGGTGGCAGGCAGCGGTTGTCCGGTCTCGCGGTCGAGCGAGGTGACCGTGACCCCGGTGAGCTCGCTCCGTCCGCCGCCGGTGTGGATCGACGCGGCGTCCGACGGCTCGGCGCCGCCGACGAGCTGGAGGGTGCGCGGGCTGCCGTTCCCGCCCAGGCGCAGCGAGGTGCCCCGGGTGAGCACGAGCGTGGTGTCCAGGGTGGCGGTGTCGCCGTCGAGGGTGAGCCAGTTCGCGGGCAGGGCCCGGTCGAGGGTCGCGAGGGTCAGAGGGCCGCCCGCGCGCCCGACCTGGCGGGTGACCCGGCCCTCGGTGGCGACGTCGATGCGGTGGTCGCGGACGACGGCCATCCGGTGCGGCCGCCCGCGGGACTCCCACGCCCGGCGCACCGACGCCGCCGTGTCCGGCGTGACGAGCTGGGTGGGCGCCGCCACCGGCTGGGTGGCCGCCGGGGCCGCGGTCGGATCGGCCGCGGCGACGCCCGCCGTCAGCCCGAGCCCGACGGCGGCGGTCAGGCCGGTGGCGAGCACCCGCCCGACCCAGCGCCCGCTGGTGGTGTCGCCGCTCATGCCGCGGCCTTCCGCAGGGGGATGACGTTGTCGTGCTCGTCGCCGAGGGCCTCGGTCGGTTGCGCCGTGCGCACGACCTCGCCGTTCTCCACCGCGACCTGGCGGGTGAGCCAGGCCTGCTTGCGGATGGTGAGCAGGGCGGTGATCTTGATGATCGCCATGACCCACGAGACGGCGACGTAGCCGAGCACGAAGAAGAACGACGAGGGCCGGCGCCGGATGTGCGGGGCGAGCTTCGCCGCCCGGCTCACCTGCCACCACAACAGCAGCACGCCGGCGAACACCCAGCTCTGGGTGGCCAGGGCGACGCCCATGGCGATCGGCCCGAGCAGCAGCGTGAAGCTCGAGACGCCCTTGTCGATCATCGTGTAGGCGAGGAACGGGTGGCGCCACACCCACGGCCGCGACAGCGCGCGCAGGTCGGACCGCCAGGTGTTGCGCGCCCAGCGCAGCCGCTGGCGGAAGAACGTGCGCCACCGGTCGGGGAAGGTGGACCACACCTCCGCGCTGCGCTGCAGGTAGGTGAGGTGGCCCCGCTCCAGGATCAGCGTGGTGAGCCGCTTGTCGTCGCCGGAGAGCGACCGGACGCCCCAGAACGTCTCGTTCATGAAGTCGTCCTCGATCTCCAGCAGCAGCTCGCGGCGGTACACCGCGGTGCGCCCCGACAGGCACGACACCGCCTTGCCGAGCACGCTCTGGGCGGCGTTCTCGTCGAAGTAGCGGTGGTCGAGGAACATGTCCGTGATCCGGGCCAGGAAGCCGGTGGACCCGTAGACGGACTGGCGGGTGCCCACGCCCCCGATGCGGGGGTCGGCGAACGGCTTGGCCACCTCGACCGCCACGTCGTCGGCCCAGATGGTGTCGGAGTCGACCAGGGCCACCAGCTCGGTGCGGGCCGCGCGCCAGCCCCTGCGGAGGGCGTCGCGCTTGCCCGGCACGTCCGTGATCAGCACGGTGACCGGGTAGCGGGCCGCCACGTCCTGGCTGGACGTGTCGGACGCGTCGATGACGAGGATGACCTCCTCGACGTCGTTGGCGAGCCACGACTCGATCGCCGTCGCCAGGATCTGCGGGTCCTCCTGGTAGACCGGCACCACGATCGACAGCGGCAGCCGGTGATCGTTGATCACGGGCTGGTACACCACCGCGGGGATCCGCCGCACCAGCCAGGTGCCCCAGCGGATCAGGCCGAGCACCCCGAGCGGGGTGCCGAGCAGGTAGTAGTAGATCGGTAGGTTCATGCCGACTCGCGCCGTCCCGTCGCGGCCGTGCTCTGCTCGCGCAGGTCGCCGGCGCCGGCGTGCGCCACCCGGTCGCTCTCGTGGTCGACGATCACGGCGATCCGGTCGTTGGTCTCCACCACGGCCGACAGCAGCGGCATGTCGACGCCGATGGCGTCGGCGAAGCCGAGGAAGCCCTGGGTGTCCTTGGGCAGGCAGACGCCGCCGTAGGGGGCGCCGCCGCGGATGCCGTACTCGGGGTTGATCGAGCCCTCCGCGGAGCGCGCGACGGTGGCGGCGATCGGGTCGAGGTCGACGCCGAGCTTCTGGGCGACGAGCCACATCTCGTTCCAGAAGCTGATCTTGGTGGCGTTGAAGATGTTGTGGGCGCACTTGACGAACTCGGCCTCGGCCGGGTTGGAGAAGGTGCGCATCTCGCCGCCGAACGGGGCGAGCAGGGCGCGCAGCCGCTCGACGACCTGCGGGTCGCGGCTGGCGATGACCGTCATCCACGGGTTGGCGAAGTCCTCGGCGGCGGAGACCGCGCGCAGGAACTCGGGGTTCGAGGCCAGCCCGAAGCCCTCGTTCGCGACCAGGCCGGAGTTCTCCTCGAGGGTGTCCTTGACCAGGCCCTCGGTGGTGCCCGGGGGCACCGTGGAGCGCACGACGACGGTGTGGCGGGCCGCCGAGCCCTTGAGCGCGCGCCCGACCGAGGCGGTGCCGGCGGTGAACGCGGTGAGGTCGTAGCGGTGCCCGTCGTTCGGGGTGGGCAGGGTCAGGAAGATCAGCGACTCGGGCTCGTCGGTGAGGTCGATCTCGGTGCGGGCGTCCCAGCCGCGCCCCTTCAGCTCCTCGACCCGCGCCTCGTTGATGTCGATGAACGTCGCGTCGTGGCCCGCCTTCGCAAAACCCTCGCCGGTCGCGGCCCCCACGACGCCGGAACCCACGATGAAAATCCGGCTCTCCACGAAATCGTCCCCTCCGGGTGGGCGACCCGAAGCAAGCCCACCTCGGATCGGAATGGTGATGCGGAACGCCGGACGGCGGTGTCCGCGCAAAATCGGGCCACCCCTCCGGTCGTCGGCGACCGGGCGCACCGACGCGCTCGGCCGCCGGCGTGGCCGCCGGGTGGCCGAGCGCGTCGGTGCAGGTGAAGCCGATCCTCGGTGCGGCCGTAACCCGCTTCCGGTGAAGTCGTCCGGCGTTGCGCTCACCCCGGACGGCCCCCGAATCACCGGGAGTCGAAGGACGGTCGTTCGGTACCGCTGACCGGCTGTTCGCCGGTGGAACCCCTACGCGACGAACACTAACTCAACGCGTCCTGAGATCATCTCAGATTACTGATCACCCTGTGTTCGACACGGGTCACCCCGGGCGATTCACGCAGAATTCGGAGGCGTTTTTGCGCAGCAGTCGACCCCGCGGGCGCGGGGAGGCCGCTCGCGGTGCGCGGAGCGTGCGGTGCGTGTGACGACCCGCACGATCGAACCCATCCGATCAACGGCGTCCCGCGGGTGGGTGTTCCCGTCCGACCCGGCATCCGCCGGGCGGCGATCGTGACGTGCGCGACTGTGCGGCGCCCGCCACAGCACGTATCCTGCCCGGCGAACCCACGGGAGCCTCGCGTTCCGAGGCTGAGAGGGCGGCAGGAGCGGCCGCCGACCGTTCGCACCTGACCCGGGTAGTACCGGCGTAGGGAGGAAACGGTGTCCGTACGCACCCCCCGAGTCCTCGCCGCCCTGGCGGCGGTCCTGGCCCTGCTGCTCGCCGGCTGCGGCGGCGGCGACGGCGGGACGCAGCCGATCCGCGTGGCGCTGGACTGGACCCCCAACACCAACCACACCGGCCTCTTCGTGGCCCAGCAGGAGGGCTGGTTCCGCGAGGCGGGCCTCGACGTGCAGTTCCTGCCGTACAACAACACCTCGCCCGACACGCTCGTGTCCTCGGGTGCGGCCGAGTTCGGCATCAGCTTCCAGGACTCGTTCACGTTCTCGAAGGCGGCGGGCGCGGACATCACGTCCGTGATGGCGGTGCTGCAGCACTGGGCCACCGAGATCGCGGTGCGGGCCGACCGCGCCGACATCACCTCGCCGCGCGACCTGGACGGCAAGACCTACGGCGGGTTCGGCGCCGCGTACGAGGAACCCAAGATGCGCGCCGTCATCCAGGCGGACGGCGGCACCGGCACGTTCGACACGGTGGTGCTCGGCACGGCCGCCTACGAGGCGCTCTACGCGGGCGAGGTCGACTTCACCGAGCCGTTCGTCGCCTGGGAGGGCGTCGAGGCGGAACTGCGCGGGCAGCCGCTCAAGACGTTCGCCTACTCCGACTACGGGTTCCCCGACGCCTACAACGTGCTGCTCATCGGCAACACGCCGTGGCTGCGCGAGCACCCGGACCTCGCGGCGAGGTTCGTGCAGGCGGCGCAGCGCGGCTACCAGCTCGCCGCCGATGAGCCCGATCGCGCCGCCCAGCTGCTGATGGACGCCAACCCCGGCGCGTTCACCGAGCCCGAGCTCGTGCTGCGCAGCCAGCGCATGCTCGCCGAGCGCTTCCTGCGCGACGAGAACGGCCGCGTCGGCACCCAGACGCTCGAGAAGTGGCAGGGCTACTCGGGCTGGGTGTTCGACTCGGGCGTGCTCACCGGGCCCGACGGCGCGCCGCTCACCGAGCGGCCCGACTTCGCCACCTGGTTCAGCGATGACTACGTCGCTCCGCCCGCCTGAGACCTCGGCGGCGGACCGCGCCCCCGGCGGCGGGGCGCGGCTCGCGGCCCGGCTCGCACCACCCGCGGTGCTCGTGGCGGTCGGGCTCGTGGTGTGGCAGTGGTACGTGACGGTGGCCGACGTGCCGCCGCAGGTGCTGCCGTCGCCGCTGCGCGTGCTGGAGCAGGGCTGGGCGTACCGCGACCAGATCTGGGCCCACACCGTGCCGACCCTGCAGGTCACGGCGGTGGGGTTCGCCGTGTCGCTGGCGGTGGGCTGGGCGATCGCGATCGCGGTGGACTTCTCGCCGTGGCTGCGCCGCGCCCTCACCCCGCTGCTGGTCGCGTCCCAGACGCTGCCGATCATCGCGATCGCCCCGCTGATGATCATCTGGTTCGGGTTCGGGCTGTTCCCCAAGGTCGTCGTGATCGCCCTCGTCACGTTCTTCCCGATCACGGTCGGGCTCATCGAGGGGTTCGCGGCCACCGAGCAGCAGGCCACGAACCTGCTGCGCAGCATGGGGGCGTCGCGGTGGCAGCAGTTCCGCTACGTGCGCCTGCCCGGCGCCATGCCCCGGTTCTTCACGGCCCTGCGGATCGGTATCACCTACGCCGTCACCGGCGCGATCTTCGCCGAGTACGTCGGCGCGACGGCCGGGCTGGGCATCTTCATGAGCCTGCAGAAGAACTCCTTCCGCACCGACCTCGTGCTGGCGGCGGTGCTGGTCACCGCGCTGCTGTCGGTGGCGCTGTTCCTCGCGACCTACGCCGTGGAGCGGCTCGTGATCCCCTGGTGGCGCCGTGGCTGACGGCAAGCTCGCGATCGACGGCCTGCACAAGGCGTTCCCCGGCCCGCTGCCGGTGCTGGACGGGGTGGCGTTCGACGTCGCCCCCGGCGAGTTCGTCTCGCTGATCGGACCCAGCGGTTGCGGCAAGTCCACGCTGTTCAACGTCATCGCCGGGCTGGAGACCCCGGACGCGGGAAGGGTCCTCGTCGACGGCGAGGACGCCACCGGGCGCGTCGACCACGTCGCCTACATGCCCCAGCGGGACCTGCTGTTCCCGTGGCGCACGGTGCTGGACAACACCACCCTCGGCCTCGAGGTGGCCGGCGTGCCGAAGCGGGAGGCGCGGGAGCGGGCCCGCCGGCTGTTCGAACCCTTCGGCCTGTCCGGGTTCGAGTCGGCGCGCCCGCACGAGCTGTCGGGCGGGATGCGCCAGCGGGCCGCGCTGCTGCGCACCGTCGTGCTGGACCGGCCGGTGCTGCTGCTCGACGAGCCGTTCGGCGCGCTGGACTCGCTCACCCGCACCGACATGCAGACCTGGTTGGAGGAGGTCCGCGCCCGGTTCGGCTGGACGGTCCTGCTGATCACCCACGACATCCGGGAGGCGGCGTTCCTGTCCGACCGGGTCGTCGTGCTCGCGCCCCGCCCGACCCGGGTGCGCTGCGAGGTGACCGTGGACCTGCCCCGCCCCCGTCAGGTGGAGCTGATCACCTCGACCCGCTTCGCGGAGATCGAGGCCGAGCTGCTCGCAGCGTTGCGCGGATCGTCCTGACCGACGTTCGACAGCTCCGCGTGCAGCGCGACCGCGTCCGGGTGGTTGGCGCCCAGCAGCGCCGTCGCGTCCTCGACCGCCCGCCGGTACGCCGCGACGGCGTCGTCGCAGCGGCCGAGCAGCGCGAGGCAGCCGGCGACGTTGGCGCGCAGGGCGATCGTGTGCTGGTGGCGGGCGCCGTGGGCCTGCTCCGCGTCGTGCAGCGCGACCTCGAGCAGGGTGAGCGCGGCGACCAGGTCGCCCGCGGCGGCGCGGGCGAGTGCCAGCCCCATCCGGGAGACGAGGGTCTCGGGGTGGGTGGGCCCGAGCACCCGCCTGCGGTCCGCGGTGACGCGCTCGGCCAGCACGATCGCCTCGGTCACGTCGCCGACCAGCCGGTACGCCGTGGCCATCGCGTCGGCGGCGGTGAGCGTGCGCGGGTCGTCGTCGCCGAACACCCGGACGCGGTCGGCCAGGTTCAGCGCCATCAGCTCCAGCCCGCGCTGCCACTCGCCCGCGGCGACGCAGGCCGCGGCCAGGTTGCCCGCGGTGATCAGCGTGTGCGGGTGGTCGGGGCCGAGCGCGGCGAGGCAGCCCTCGTGGGCGTCGGCGAAGCGGGCGACCGCCTCCGCGGTGCGGCCCACCGCGAAGTAGCTCACGCCCTCGGCGTTGCGCTCGGCGAGCGCCGCGATGTCCGGCCGGTTGCGCGCGGATCCGCGATCGCGTCCCTCACGCGACCACCACGCCATCGCCGACCCCCCTCCCCGACCGGTGGGGCCAGAACGCTACCGATACCCGTTCCCGGCGCCGACGCCGGTACCCGATCAGCCGGTCGGCTCGGCCGGGCGCAGCCGGGTGGACGCGCGCACCACCAGCTCGGGGGCGAACACCACCTGCTGGTGGCGGTGCTCGGCGGGGGAACGGGCCTCCTCGAGCAGCAGCTCGGCCGCGGTGCGGCCCAGCAGCTGCCGGGGCTGGCTCACCGACGTGAGCGGCACCGCGGCCGCCTCGGCGAACTCGATGTCGTCGTAGCCGACGATCGCGAGGTCGTCGGGCACCCGCAGCCCGAGCCGCACCATCTGCTGCAGCAGCCCGAGCGCGAGCAGGTCGTTGGCGCAGAACGCGGCCGTGGGCCGGCGCGAGGCCGGCATCCCGGCGATGCGCTCACCCGCCCGGCGGCCCTCGGCGACGTTGAGCGCCGCGGTCTCCAGGATCACGAGCTCGGCGCCCGGCGTGCGGGCCACCGCCTTCTCGGCGCCGGTGATGCGGTCGGCGACCTGCCCGATCGCGCGCGGGCCGCCCACGAACGCGATGCGCCGGTGCCCGGTCTCCAGCAGGTGGGTGACGGCGAGGTCGCCGCCGAGCACGTCGTCGACGGTCACCGAGCACCCGTCCGGCCCCGCGCCGCGGTCCACGACCACCACCGGCGTGCCGCGCTTGGCGAGCGCGCGGATGCGCGGGTCGGCGACGTCCACGGGAGTGATCAGCACTCCCTCCACCCGCTGCTGCTCCAGCAGATCGAGGTAGCTCGCCTGGCGGTTGCCGTCCTCGGCGCTGTTGCACAGGAAGAGCGCGAGCCCGGCGCCGTCGGCGGCCTCCTGCACGCCCTCGGCCACGTCGGTGAAGAACGGGTTGGAGGTGTCGAGCACGACGTAGGCGAGCGTGCGGCTGCCACCGCCGCGCAGCTGCCGGGCCGACTCGTTGCGCACGAACCCCAGCTCGGCGATCGCCTCCTGCACGCGCTGCCGGGTGCGCTCGCTGACCAGCTCCGGCCGGTTCAGGACGTTGGAGACCGTGCCGAGCGAGACGCCGGCGCGCAGCGCCACGTCCTTCATGCTCGGGACGCCCCGTGAGCTCGCCCCCGCCGTCACGCCCGCCGCCTCCTGGAATCGCTCAAAGGGGTGGAGTGTAGTTCTCCGCCACCCATGATCCCCGCGTCCGCGCGGGCCGGGGCCGGGCGACGAGCGAACGGGTGAACGGGACTCGCCGCGATCCCCGCGCCGGCACAGCCGTGGGGATCGCGGTACTCGGCGCGATACGACCGGCGGCGGGATCTCAGGGGACGAGCTTCGACATGGCGTAGAGGGCGCGCCTGCGGGCCCTCCCGGCGGGCGCGTTCAGCCGCCCGATGGTGAGGTCGAGCCCGCGCACCTGGAAGTAGGGCGAGTCGCCGAGCTCCTCGATGAGGGCCCGCTGCTGCTCGTAGAGCCGTTCGTCGCTGTGGGAGGTGATCGAGTCCCGCGCGATGCGGAACGCGGCGAGCGTCTGGGGGAGCCCGAGGAAGTTCCCCACCTGCAGGAGCCGGAGCCACAGGTCCAGATCCATCACGTGGGACCGGTCGGCCCGCCAGCCGCCGACGGTGAAGAAGTCGTCGCGGCGGAAGAGCACGTTGTTGGCTTCGCCGATCGGGTTGGCGCCGTTGCGCACGACGGCGCGCGCCACGTCGACGCCGGTGTGGACGCCGATCAGGCCGCGGAGCCCGCGTCGGGGTGCGATCACCTTGCCCCGCTCGTCGATCATGTGGCGGCGGGAGGCCACGACGGCGATGCCGGGATCGGCGTCCAGCGGCGCGACCTGCAGCTCCAGGCAGCGGGGGTGCAGCAGGTCGTCGGCGCACACGACCTTCACCAGCGGGCAGCTGGCGAGCTCGACGATGCGGTTCCAGTTCTCGCCCTGGGGCAGCGTCTCGGGGTTGCGCTCGATGCGGATCCGCGGGTCGTCGAACGAGCGGGCGATCTCGCCGCTCCGGTCGGTGCTCGCGTTGTCGAGGATCACGAGCTCGAAGTTGCGGTAGGTCTGGTCGAGCACGCTGCGGATCGCCTCGGCCAGGAACTGCTCGCCGTTGTACACCGGAATGCACACGGACACGCTGGGGTTCGGCAGCACGATTCGGACCGTACCGTTGCGCCGGACGGTGATGACGCCGGCCCGCGGTCGGGTGGTTCACCGGCGCGCCCCGCGCGTCCTGAACAGGAACGATGTGCACGCTGAGCTACGTTGGCCGAACGGAAAGTAGTGCACGATCAATGGGCTCTCGACCGCAGATGACCGGTATTTAACGGTTGCGTGGCGGCGGTCGATCAAGCCGTCGTCAGGTGACCAACTCGATCATGGTCGACGACGTCCGGGGGGATTTCCGGGGGGATGATGCTGATGATCGGCGATGTCGAGCGCCGAGCCGCCGAAAGGGCCACGAGCCAGGACCAGCTGCCGAGCGTGTCGGTGGTGATCTGCGCGTTCGCCGACGAACGGTGGGACGACACGCTGGCCGCGGTCGCGTCCGCGCAGGCCCAGGAACCGAAGCCGCTCGAGGTGATCCTCGTCGTCGATCACAATCCTGCGTTGCAGGCCCGGTTCGCCGAGGCCCTGGACGTGACGGTGATCGAGAATTCCGAGGTCCGTGGTCTGTCCGGAGGGAAGAACACGGGCATCGCGCACGCGAAGGGTGACGTCGTCGCGTTCCTGGACGACGACGCGGTCGCCGATCCCGGGTGGCTCGAGGCCCTCGCCCGCCGCTTCGCGGACCCCGATGTCCTGGGGGTGGGTGGGCTCACGCTCCCGGCGTGGGAGACGGAACGCCCGCGGTGGTGGCCACCGGAGTTCGACTGGGTCGTCGGCTGCACCCACGTCGGTCGCAACCCCGGCATCGTCCGCAACCTGCACGGCAGCAACGCCGCTTTCCGGCGGGACCTGTTCGACGAGATCGGCGGGTTCCCGACCCACATCGGTCGGTCCGCCGCGGGCTCCCGCCCGCTGGGCGGCGAGGAGACCGAGCTGTGCATCCGCGCGGGCCAGCGGTTCCCGCGCGGCAAGTTCATCTTCACCCCGCAGGCCGTGATCCACCACCGCGTTCCGGCCACGCGCGAGCGATTCGCGTACTACCGGACGCGCTGCTACGCAGAAGGGCTGTCGAAGGCCCTCGTCACCGAGAGCGTCGGTGTCGGGGACGGGCTCGCCGACGAGCGCGCCTACGCGGCCCTCGCGCTCCGACGCGGTGTCACCAAGGGGCTGGCGCAAGCGCTCGGCGGCGACGTCGACGGCGTGCTGCGCGCGGGCGCGATCGTCGCCGGGTTCGCCTGCACGACCGCGGGCTACGTCGTCGGACGGGTGCGCGGGGCCCGGCCCGTACGGTGAGGGCGCCATGACGGACCACGTACCCGTTCTCATGTACCACTCGGTCACCGAGAACCCACCCAGCGCGACGCGTTCGCTCTCGGTGCGGCCGTCGGACCTCGACTGGCAGCTGCGGTACCTGCGCGACAACGGCTTCACCGGGCTGACCTTCACGGACATGTGCACCCGCACCCGGAAGGGCAGGGCGTTGCCCGAGCGACCGATCGTGCTGACCTTCGACGACGGCTACGCGGACACGCACGAGGAAGCGCTACCGCTCCTGCAGGAGTACGGGTTCCCGGCGACGGTGTTCGTGACGACCGGTTGGTTGCGCGACGCCGGTCCCACGGCGGCGGGACACCCGCTCGACCGGACGATGGTGTGGTCCCAGGTCCGGGAACTGCACGACAGCGGGATCGAGGTGGCTGCGCACAGCCACAGCCACGCCCAGCTCGACCAGCTCGACGACCGATCGTTGCGAGAGGAGCTGTCGCTCAGCAAGAGGCTGCTGGAGGAGCGGCTGGGCGAGCCCGTGCCCAGCATCGCCTACCCGTACGGCTACTCGAGCCGCCGGGTTCGCGACGCCGTGATGGAAGCCGGGTACGTGCAGGCCGCTGCGGTGGCGAACGCCGCATCGCAACCGGGACGCAACGTGTTCGCGATGCCACGCCTCACCGTGCGGCGCTCGACGTCACCGAGCACCTTCGCCCGGATCGTCGCCTGCGAACAGCTCCACCGGGTGTTCGCGCTCGACCGCGCGCTCACGAACGGGTACCTGGTCGTGCGCCGCACCCGCTACGCCCTCCGGAGAGCCGCTCGCTGATCCGCAGCACGGGGATCGGACCGGAGTCGACGTGACAGGTCGACCTCGGCGGAGCGCCGCGGGCCCGTTGAAACGTATTAACCCGCCAGGCCGGCGGCGGGGAGGCGGGGCCGCACGGGCGGATCCCCGCGGGGTGTCCCGGGAACATCCAGGAGCCGCGACCGAGCCGGGTCCACCGCGTTGCGGCCGGACCGTCCACTGTGGTCGTCCATCGTGGCCATCCACTGTGGTCACGGGTGTCGACGATCGGGGCGCCTGGTGGTGACCGCCCGTCCGCCGCCACCATTGACGCTCCCCGGGGCGTCTCCTAGAGTGCGTTGAAAGGTTTCATTCCGTCGCCACCGTCGTCGTATGGGGGACCGTCCGCCGATGCGCTACTGCTTCCTGCTCCAGGTGCGGCCCGACCGCCTGGAGGAGTACAAGGAGCGTCACCGGCGCGTCTGGCCGGAGATGCTCGAGGCGCTGCGGGACACCGGGTGGCGCAACTACTCGTTGCACGTCCGCGACGACGGGTTGCTGGTGGGGTACGTCGAGTGTGACGACCTGGCCGCCGCGCAGCGCGCCATGGCCGAGACCGAGGTGAACGCCCGCTGGCAGGCGGAGATGGCGCAGTACTTCACCGGCCTCGACGGTCGGGCCCCGGACGAGGGGTTCCTCGTCCTCGAGGAGGTCTTCCACCTGGAGGACCAGCTGTCCCGAATGGAGAACGACAGGTGAGAGACGTCCGAGCAGCCCTGCGGCAGCAGCGCATCGAGACCCCGTCGTGGGCCTACGCCAACTCGGGCACGCGGTTCAAGGTGTTCGCCCAGCCCGGCGTGCCCCGCAACCCGGAGGAGAAGATCGCCGACGCCGGCGTGGTGCACCGGCTGACCGGTGTCGCCCCCACGGTGGCGCTGCACATCCCCTGGGACAAGGTCGACGACTACGCGGCGCTCGCCAAGTACGCCGCCGACCAGGGCGTCGGCATCGGTGCGATCAACGCCAACGTCTTCCAGGACGACGACTACAAGCTCGGCTCGGTCACCAACCCGGACCCGCGGGTGCGCCGGAAGGCGATCGACCACCTGCTCGAGTGCGTCGACATCATGGACGCCACCGGCAGCCGCGACCTCAAGCTCTGGTTCTCCGACGGCACCAACTACCCGGGCCAGGACTCGATCCGCGCCCGGCAGGACCGGCTCGCCGAGGCGCTGCACGAGGTGTACGAGCGGCTCGGCGAGAACCAGCGGATGCTGCTGGAGTACAAGCTGTTCGAGCCGGCCTTCTACACCACGGACGTGCCGGACTGGGGCACCGCCTACGCCCACTGCGTGGAGCTCGGTCCCAAAGCCGTGGTGTGCATCGACACCGGGCACCACGCCCCGGGCACCAACATCGAGTTCATCGTGGCGTTCCTGCTGCGGGCCGGGAAGCTGGGCGCGTTCGACTTCAACTCCCGCTTCTACGCCGACGACGACCTCATGGTCGGCGCCGCCGACCCGTTCCAGCTGTTCCGGATCATGCACGAGATCGTCTCGGCCGACGCGCTCGGCGAGGAGGCGGGCATCGCTTTCATGCTGGACCAGTGCCACAACATCGAGCCGAAGATCCCCGCGATCATCCGCTCGGTGATGAACGTCCAGGAGGCCACCGCCAAGGCGCTCCTGGTGGACGCCGACGCGCTCGCCGCCGCGCAGCAGGCCGGTGACGTGCTGGGCGCCAACGCGGTCCTGATGGACGCCTTCAACACCGACGTGCGTCCCCTGCTGCGGGAGGTCCGCGAGGAGATGGGCCTCGACCCCGACCCGATCGCGGCCTACCAGCGCTCCGGCTACGCCGAGAAGATCGTCGCCGAGCGGGTGGGCGGCCAGCAGGCGGGCTGGGGGGCCTGAGGGCCCTTGGCCCGGTTGCCGCACGGTGGCCATGCTGCAACCGGGCCCGCGTGAAGGTGGCCATGCTGCACTACCCGAGACCCCGGAAGGGATCATGACCAACCCCGTCGTTCAGGAGCTCATCGGCCGGAGCAACCGGCTCGGGGCCGACCCGACCACGACCAACTACGCAGGGGGCAACACCTCCGCGAAGGGGTCGGAGATCGATCCGGTCACCGGCAAGCCGGTCGACCTGATCTGGGTCAAGGGCTCTGGCGGCGACCTCGGCACCCTCACCGAGAAGGGGCTCGCCGTCCTGCGGCTGGACCGGGTGCGCGCGCTCGTCGACGTCTACCCGGGCGTCGAGCGCGAGGACGAGATGGTCGCGGCGTTCGACTACTGCCTGCACGGCAAGGGCGGCGCCGCCCCGTCCATCGACACGGCGATGCACGGGCTCGTCGAGGCCGACCACGTCGACCACCTGCACCCCGACGCCGGCATCGCGATCGCCACCGCCGCCGACGGCGAGGCGCTCACCAAGGAGATCTTCGGCGACCGGGTGCTGTGGGTGCCGTGGCGGCGCCCGGGCTTCCAGCTCGGCCTCGACATCGCCAAGGTCAAGGCGGCCAACCCGCAGGCGATCGGCGTGATCCTCGGCGGCCACGGCATCACGGCCTGGGGTTCCACCAGCGAGGAGTGCGAGCGCAACTCGCTGGAGATCATCCGCACCGCCCAGGCCTACATCGACTCCCGGGGTGCGGCGGAGCCGTTCGGCCCGGTGCGCCCCGGCTACGAACCCCTCCCCGAGGCCGAGCGCAGGGCGCGGGCCGCTGCCCTCGCCCCGGTGATCCGGGGCCTCGCCTCCACCGACCGGCGCCAGGTCGGGCACTTCACCGATTCCGACGTCGTGCTCGACTTCCTGTCCCGGGAGAAGCTGGAGCCGCTGGCCGCGCTCGGCACCTCCTGCCCGGACCACTTCCTGCGCACGAAGGTCCGGCCGCTGGTGCTCGACCTGCCCGCCACGGCGCCGCTGGACGAGGCCATCGCGCGGCTGAAGGAGCTGCACGCGGCCTACCGCGAGGACTACCGCGCCTACTACGAGCGCCACGCCACCCCGGACAGCCCGCCCATGCGCGGGGCCGATCCGGCGATCGTGCTGGTCCCGGGCGTCGGCATGTTCAGCTACGGCGCCAACAAGCAGACCGCGCGCGTGGCGGGCGAGTTCTACGTCAACGCGATCAACGTGATGCGCGGCGCCGAGGCCCTGTCGACCTACGCGCCGATCCCGGAGTCGGAGAAGTTCCGCATCGAGTACTGGGCCCTCGAGGAGGCCAAGCTCCAGCGGATGCCGAAGCCGAAGCCCCTGGCGACCCGGATCGCGTTCGTCACCGGCGCCGGGTCGGGCATCGGCAAGGCCATCGCGCACCGGCTGGCCGCGGAGGGCGCCTGCGTCGTCGTCGCCGACCGGGACGCCGAGGCCGCCGCGGCCGTCGCCGCCGAGCTGGGCTCCACCGACGTGGCGGTGCCGGTCACCGTCGACGTCACCGACGCCGAGGCGGTCGCCGCGGCCCTCGACGCCACCGTCCTCGCCTTCGGCGGGGTGGACCTCGTGGTCAACAACGCGGGCCTGTCGATCTCCAAGCCGCTGCTGGAGACCACCGAGGAGGACTGGGACGTCCAGCACGACGTCATGGCCAAGGGCTCGTTCCTCGTGTCCCGGGCCGCGGCGAAGGCGATGATCGCCCAGGGCATGGGCGGCGACATCGTCTACATCTCCAGCAAGAACGGCGTGTTCGCCGGCCCCAACAACGTCGCCTACGGGGCGGCGAAGGCCGACCAGGCCCACCAGGTGCGGCTGCTCGCGGCCGAGCTGGGCGAGCACGGCATCCGCGTCAACGGCGTCAATCCCGACGGCGTCGTGCGCGGCTCGGGGATCTTCGCGGGCGGCTGGGGCGCCCAGCGCGCGGCCGTCTACGGCGTCCCGGAGGAGGAGCTGGGCAAGTTCTACGCCCAGCGCACGCTGCTCAAGCGCGAGGTGCTGCCCGAGCACGTCGCCGCGGCGGTGTTCGCGCTGACCGGCGGCGACCTCAGCCAGACCACCGGCCTGCACGTGCCCGTCGACGCCGGCGTCCCAGCGGCCTTCCTGCGCTAGTCGCTGCAGAAGGAGGAACGATGACGTCCCTGCTGGTCAACCCCGTCGAGGCCGGGTCGGAGCCGACGCGGGGCGCGGCATGAGGGTCGCGGCGGTCGACCTCGGGGCCTCCAGCGGGCGGGTGATGGTCGCCGAGGTCGGCGCCGACCGGCTGGAGCTCAGCGAGGTCGCCCGGTTCCCCAACGGCCCGGTGCGGCTGCGCGACACGCTGCACTGGGACGTGCTCGCGCTCTACCGCGGCGTCCTCGACGGGCTGCGCGCCGCGGGACCCCGGCTGGACTCGGTGGGCATCGACTCGTGGGGCGTCGACTACGGCCTGCTCGACGACACCGGCGCCCTGCTCGGCAACCCGGTGCACCACCGCGACTCACGCACCGACGGCGTGGCCGACCGCGTCGACGGCATCGTCCCGCCCGCCGACCTGTACGCCACCACGGGCGTACAGCGGATGCCGATCAACACGATCTACCAGCTGGTCGCCTCGCTCGGCACGCCGCAGCTCGAGGCGGCGCGCGACCTTCTGATGTTGCCCGACCTGCTCGCCTACTGGCTCACCGGTGTCCGCCGCGCCGAGGTCACCAACGCGTCCACCACCGGGCTGCTCGACGTTCGCGCGCGGGCGTGGTCGGCCGACGTGGCGCGGCGCGTCGGCATCGACCCGCACCTGTTCGCGCCGCTGATCGAGGCGGGGGAGCGGATCGGCGAGGTCTCGCCGCACGTGCTCGCCGACACCGGCCTCACCGGCCCCGTGCCGGTGATCGCGGTCGGGTCGCACGACACGGCCTCGGCCGTGGTGGGCGTGCCGGCCGAGGGGGAGCGGTTCGCGTTCATCTCCTGCGGCACGTGGTCGCTGGTCGGGGTGGAGCTGCCCGCGCCGGTGCTCACCGAGGAGAGCCGGGCGGCGAACTTCTCCAACGAGCTGGGCATCGACGGCACCGTCCGCTACCTGCGCAACGTGATGGGGCTGTGGCTGCTGCAGGAGTGCCTGCGCGCGTGGCCGGGGGCCGACCTGATCGAGGTGCTGGACGAGGCGGCGCGGGTCCCGGCGTTCGGTGCGGTCGTCGACGCCTTCGACCCGGCCTTCCTCGCCCCCGGCGACATGCCCCGCCGCATCGCCGACGCCTGCCGGGCGCTCGGCCAGGAACCGCCGGCGGACCGGGCGGCGACGGTGCGCTGCGTGCTGGAGAGCCTCGCGCTCGCCCACCGGCGTGTGGTGCGGCAGGCCTCGGCGCTGTCCGGGCGGGCGGTGGACGTCGTCCACGTCGTGGGCGGCGGCGCCCGCAACGCCCTGCTCTGCCAGCTCACCGCCGACGCCTGCGGCCTGCCCGTCGTGGCCGGGCCGGTGGAGGCCACGGCCGTCGGGAACGTGCTGGTG
>Ga0310821_100569_pt1 | contig 16881 bp, 16 predicted proteins | sample P4_ome_FD_201300 | JGI IMG/M metagenome (GOLD analysis project Ga0310821, IMG submission 201300) | Sorghum-adapted microbial communities from Joint BioEnergy Institute, Emeryville, California, United States - P4_Day56_Rep1 | ecosystem: Engineered > Bioreactor > SSF (Solid state fermentation) >... | reverse complement strand
TGTCCCTGTTCCACATCGACCGTTCGGCCGAACGCGCGCGGGCGCGCGAGCTGCTCGACCTGGTCGGCATCGGCGAGGCGGCCGAGGCCGCGCCGGCGACGCTGCCGCTCGGCTACCTGAAGCGGCTCGAGCTCGCGCGGGCGCTCGCGCTCGAGCCGCGCCTCCTGCTCCTCGACGAGCCGCTGGCCGGCCTCAATCACGCGGAGGCGCGCCGGCTGGCCGATACCATCGCCGGGCTCAACCGTGCGGGAACGACGATCCTGCTGATCGAGCACAACCTGGCCGAGGTCATGCGGGTCTGCCGCCGTCTGGTCGTGCTCGAACAGGGGCGGGTGATCGCCGAGGGCGAGCCGCGCGCGGTCATGGCCGATCCGCGCGTCCGCGCCGCCTATCTGGGGGAGGGCGCCGGTGCTGCGGCTTGAGGGGCTTTCCTGCGGGTATGGCCCCATGCGGGTGGTGCACGGCCTCGACCTGGAGGTGCCGGCCGGGCAGGTCACCGCGCTCGTCGGCGCGAACGGGGCCGGAAAGACCTCGACCATCATGGCGATCGCGGGTCATGTCGCGATCCAGTCGGGCCGCGTGCTGTTCGAGGGGCAGGACCTCACGCGGCGCCCGGCCACGGCCCGGGTCGCCGCCGGCATCGCCCTGGCGCCGGAGGGGCGCCGGCTTTTCCCCGACCTCAGCGTCGAGGAGAACCTGATCGTCGGCGGCTATGCGCTGCCGGCGCGGCGCACGGCCTCCAACCGCGACCGCGTGTTCGCGCTCTTCCCCCGCCTGGGCGAGCGGCGCGGCCAGCGCGCCGGATCGCTGTCGGGCGGCGAGCAGCAGATGCTGGCGATCGGCCGGGCGCTGATGGCCGAGCCGCGGCTGCTGATGATCGACGAGCTGTCGCTGGGCCTGATGCCGAAGATGGTCGATCTCTGCTACGAGGCGCTGGAACGGCTGAAGGAGTCGGGCCTCACGGTCCTGCTGGTCGAGCAGAACACCGCCCGCGTGCTGGCGGTGGCCGACCGGATCTGCGTTCTCGAATCCGGCCGTGCGGTCTGGCGCGGCACCGCCGCCGAGGCGCGCGCCGATCCACGGCTGATCGAATCCTACCTCGGCGAGCGCACGGAGGACGGATCCGCGCCGCTCGACCCGCTCCCGACCGACGGCAGTCGTTGAGGCCATAGGGCCTCGGGGAAAGCGGACGCCTTGGGAGCGGAACCGCGTCCGGCTGCCGTTGTTCTATTCGCCGCCGGCCGGCGTCTGCCGCCGATACCGCCGGCGGGAAGGAACGCGATCAGGCGCCGCGGCTCGGCCGGTTCTTCCTGCTGCTGAACGGCGTCCGGCAGATGAGGTACCGGTCCATGCGTCGTCCCAAGCGTCCCGCTGGCGCGTTTCGATGCGCGAGCCGTCACTCCTAAATTCCGGTTCATTTTTTCTGATACAAATGCAAGCTTTCGGCACGCAACGGCGGCGACCATCTTGGTGATGCCGCGGTTGGAATGGCGCAATCGATGATCTTGGACAGGTATAAAATGATGAGGACGAGATCGGCGCGACAGCTTGTGGGCGCGACTCTTCTATTCTCGCTTTTTGGGTTGGTCGGCTGCGCGGGAGACGGCGGAAATGCCTGTTACAAGACCGTCGAGCGCGAATACGGCCAGGTGATGATGCCCGTCCCCTGTCCCCCGGACGAGGCGAACGGCTCCGGCGAGTGACCGCGGCCGCGCCGGGCCCCTCAGGCGCAAAGCGCCAGGATCTCGGGCGGCAGCGCGAAGCTTGCGGCGTGCACCTCGGGGCTGTAGTAGCGGGTCTTGAGGCCGACGGCCTCGTAGCGCGGGCGGATATCCGCGGCCGAGAGTCGGTGCAGGTCGGCGTTGTCGCTGGCCCAGCCGAGGGCCATGGCGCCGCCGACATAGGTGGGGACCGCGGCGAGGTAGAAGCGGGCGTCGGCGAAGAGTGCCGACAACCTCCGGTGGCTGCCGCGCAGCTCGTCCGGCTGCAGGAGCGGGACGCCGTTCTGGGTGACGACGACCCCGCCCGGCGTGAGCCGGCGTCTGCAGGCGGCGTAGAAGCCTTCCGAGAACAGCACTTCTCCCGGCCCGATCGGATCGGTCGAGTCGACGATGATGACGTCGAATTGCCGGTCGGTTCCGGTGAGGTAGGCCAGACCGTCGGCGATGATCACCTCGGCCTTCGGATCGTCGAAGGCGCCGTCGGACAGTTCCGGCAGGTAACGCTTCGACAGCTCGATCACCTCGCCGTCGATGTCGACCAGCGTGGCGCGCTCCACCGGGTGCTTGACGACCTCGCGCAGGCAGCCGCCGTCGCCGCCTCCGACGATCAGCACCTCCCTGGCCGATCCGTGCGCCAGGATCGGCACATGTGCGAGCATCTCGTGATAGACGTGGTTGTCGCGCTCGGTGGTCTGGATCACGCCGTCGAGGGCCAGAACCTTGCCGAAGAAGGGCGTTTCGAAGATGACCAGGTCCTGATGCTCGGTCTTCTTCCGATACAGGACCCGGTCGACTTCGAAATGCTGGCCGTAACCCGAATGCAGGGTTTCGGCAAACAGCATCATCCGACGATGCCGCGCTTGTGCTCGCCGAGGTTGACGGAACGCGGCGTGAAGGCCTCGCGCAGCACCGCGATGGCGCGATGCGGCTGCGCCTTGCCGCACATGAAGATATCGACCGCCGCATAGCCGCATTCGGGCCAGGTGTGGATCGAGATGTGGCTTTCCGCCAGCACCGCGACCCCCGACACGCCGCCGTTCGGCGTGAAGTGGTGCAGGTCGATGTTGAGCACCGTGGCACCGGCCGCGTCGGCCGCACGGCGCAGGGTGTTCTCGACGTGCTCAAGCTCGTCGAGCCGGCTCGCGTCCCACAGATCCGCGATCAGGTGGGTGCCAGCGAAGCGCATGCCGTCGCGCTCGACGAAGTGGTCGAGCCGACTGTCATTCACCGCCGGGTCTGCCGCAGGGCGGTTCAGGTGATCGAAAATTGGCTCGACGTTCGAGCCGCTCGGATTTGTTGCTCTTACCTCTTTGGTTCGGTTGCCTGCGGCGTGCAGGTCCAAGTCCATCCCCAATTTGGCAAGGACGTCGTGCTTTTCCATGGCGTCCCCTTCCTAACCAGTAGATGAACCCAGCCAGCGATATGCTTTCGGGTAACCCGCGGGGCTGTGCCGCATTTTGCAGCGCGATGCAACCCCTTTTTGGTCGAGCGTCGAACACAGGGCTCATCGCGGTCCCGCGCTGGTCCAAAGATGGTGTGATTGAGGCGGAACGCAAGATCGATCGGCACGGAAATCGGCCTATAAACGTCGCTTTTGAGCTAAATTTGTGACGGATCGGAGGTGCCGCCGCCACGTCCTGCCCGTGCCGTCCCGGCGCCGAAACCGGCCCAGGGCCTGGGTCAGGATCCGACGGCCTCGGCGATCGCCCGGCCGCAGGCCTCGGTCGAGGCCGTGCCGCCCAGGTCGCGCGTCCGCAGGCCAGGCTCGGCCAGCACCGTCTCGATCGCAGCGAGAACGGCCGCCGCGGCGTCCGCATGGCCGAGATGCTCCAGCATCATGGCGCCCGACCAGATCTGCCCGATCGGATTGGCGATTCCCTGGCCGGCAATGTCCGGCGCGGAGCCGTGGACCGGCTCGAACATCGAGGGGAACTCCCGTTCCGGGTTGATGTTGGCGCCCGGCGCGATGCCGATCGACCCGGCCACGGCCGGCCCGAGGTCGGAGAGAATGTCGCCCAGCAGGTTGGAACCGACGACGACGTCGAACCAGTCGGGGTGCAGGACGAAATGCGCGGTCAGGATGTCGATGTGGTACTTGTCGGCCCTCACGTCCGGGTACTGCGCCGCCATCGCCGCGAAGCGCTCGTCCCAGTAGGGCATGGTGTGGATGATGCCGTTCGACTTGGTCGCCGCGGTGAGGTGCTTCTTCGGCCGCGAGCGCGCCAGCTCGAAGGCGTAGCGGAGGATCCGGTCGACGCCGCGGCGGGTGAACACCGATTCCTGGACGACCATCTCCGCCTCGGTGCCGCGGTAGAGCCGGCCGCCGATCTCCGAATACTCGCCCTCGTTGTTCTCGCGCACGACGTAGAAATCGATCTCCTCGGCCGTCCGGCCGGCGAGGGGGCTCGTCATGCCGCGCAGCACGCGGACCGGCCGCAGCGCGACATACTGATGGAACTCCCGGCGGATCGGGATGAGCAGGCCCCAGAGCGAGACGTGGTCGGGCACGCTGGGCCAGCCGACGGCGCCGAGATAGATCGCATCATGGCCCTTGATCCGCTCGAGCCCGTCCTCCGGCATCATGCGGCCGGTCTTGACGAAGCGCTCGCAGGACCAGTCGAAGCGCTCCCAGGCGAACTCGATTCCGAACCGGCGGCCGGCGGCCTCCATCACCCGGATGCCCTCGTCCACCACCTCGTTGCCGATCCCGTCGCCGGGGATGACCGCGATCTTGTACTTGGCCACTGGCGCGTCCTCCTCGTTCCTTACAACGTATCTTGAGCGCATTTGAAGCGATTGGTCTTTGTCATTGCCGGGCTTGACCCGGCAATCCAGGATCGGCGGCCCGATGGATGCCCGGATCAAGTCCGGGCATGACACCGAGATACGCCTTCGATCCCATTTGTCAGCCAGTGCGGAGGCTCACTCGCCGGCGATCTCGCGCATGACGGCATAAAGGTCGTTCTTCGCCTCGAAGCCGATGCCCGGGATGTCGGGGAGGCGGACATGGCCGTCCTCGACCGGGATCCCGTCGGCGAAGCCGCCGAACGGCTTGAAGACGTCAGGGTAGGACTCGTTGCCGCCGAGGCCGAGCCCCGCGGCGATGTTCAGCGACATCTGATGCCCGCCATGGGGGACGACGCGCCGCGCGCTCCAGCCATGCGCCTTCAGCATGTCCAGCGTGCGGAGATACTCGACCAGCCCGTAGCTGAGCGCGCAGTCAAACTGCAGCACGTCGCGGTCCGGCCGCATGCCGCCGTAGCGGATCAGATTGCGGGCGTCCTGCATCGAGAAGAGGTTCTCCCCGGTCGCCATCGGACCCTCATAGTACTCCGAGAGGATCGCCTGCAGGCGGTAGTCGAGGGGATCGCCCGCCTCTTCGTACCAGCGCAGGCCATAGGGGGCGAGGGCGCGAGCGTAGGCGAGCGCGGTCTCCAGGTCGAACCGGCCGTTGGCGTCGACCGCGAGGTCCCTGCCGTCGCCCACCACCTCCAGCACGGCCTCGACCCGGCGAAGGTCCTCATCGAGGGAGGCGCCGCCGATCTTCATCTTGACCGTCCGGTAGCCGCGGTCCCGGTAGGACCGCATCTCGTCCTTCAGCGCGTCGAGGCCTTTGCCGGGAAAGTAGTAGCCGCCGGCGGCGTAGACCCAGACGCGATCGTCCGCCCGGCCGCCGTTGAAGCGGTCGGCCAGCAGGCGCCACAGCGGAACGCCGGCGATCTTGGCGACCGCGTCCCACACGGCCATGTCGATGACGCCGACGGCGACCGAACGCTCGCCATGGCCGCCGGGCTTCTCGTTGGTCATCAGACAGGCCCAGATCTTGAAGGGGTCGAGATTGTCACCACTCTCGTCGATCAGGCTGTCCGGGTCGGCCTGCTCCAGACGCGGGGCGAACCGCTCGCGGATCAGCCCGCCGGCGCCGTAGCGGCCGTTGGAGTTGAAGCCGAAGCCGACGACCGGCCGCCCGTCGCGAACCACGTCGGTGACGAGCGCCACCACGCTCGCGGTCATCTGGCTGAAATCGATGTAGGCGTTCCGAATCTCGGACTTGATCGGAACCGCCTGCTCGCGGATCTCGACGATTCTCACGATATCCTCTCCGGCGTGCTCTCGGCCCGTGCCGAAGAACGCCGCCTAGAACAGCAACCCGGCCGGCATCGGCACCAGGAGGACCTCGACGAGCAACAGATAGAAGGCCGCGACGACGACGACGGCGGTGGCGATATAGCCGATGGCGCGCCTGGGCGTCCAGGCGTCGTAGTTGGAGACCACCAGGATGCCGAGAAAGGCGAGGACGCTGGTAACCAGGAAGCCGATCACCGGCAGAAGCAGCACCCAGGCCGCCAGGATGCCGGCCAGGGCGAGGCGGCGCGGTGTTGATTCGGCGGTTCCGGGCGGAACCGTCTCCTCCGGCGCCGGCGCGCCGTCCCTTGCGGCTTTCCTCGGCCACAGATTGACGATCAGCAGGCAGATCGAAAAGACGATCATCGCGGTCCCGATCGCCCGGGGGAAGATGGAGCCCATGGCCGTCATCGACTGGCTCTGCTGCAGCACCCACAGGCCCAGCAGGATGAAGAGGATCGCGCCGATCATCCCCGGCCAATCGCGCCGTCCGCGCCGGCTGGTCCTCGATCCGTTCGGCCCCGATTCTTTCCGCATCGTCTCACTCGGCACGGCCGGCCTCCGCCGTTGCGGTGGCGCCGGATGCGCGACGCGCTCGCCACTTGCTCATGATAAAGGGATAGAACAGCGTGAGCAGCGCGAGCGCGACGATGCCGAGGCTGATCGGTCGGCCGAAGAACATCGACAGCACGCCGCCCTGGGCGTTGCCGATCAGATAGGCCTGGACGAAGCCCTGCTCGGCAATCTGCCCCAGCACGATCCCGAGGACGATGGGCGAGGGCGCGAAGCCGATCCGGTTCAGGACCCAGCCGACGAAACCGATCGCAACCATCACGATGACGTCGTCCGCGTTGTTGTTGATCGCGTAGCTGCCGATCACGGTCATGAGGGCGATGGTCGGCACCAGGGCCGCTTTCGGGATCGTTATGATCGACTTGTAGGCGTAGCGGCCGAGCATGAGCCCCGCCGGCAGCATGAGCAGGGTCGCGATCAGCAGCCCGAAGATGAAAGTGTAGACGATCGAGGCTCCCTCGGTGAACAGAGCGGGCCCGGTGCGGATGCCTTGAACCAGAAGCGCCCCCAGGATGACCGCGTCCGGCGGCGTGCCCGGGATGCCGAGCACCAGCGTCGGGATGAATCCGCCGCCGACGGTGGCGTTGTTGGCGCTCTCGGTCGCCAGGACGCCGTCCGGCTCGCCGGTGCCGAAGCGTTCCGGATGGCGGGACGACCGCCGCGCCTCGGAATAGGAGACCAGGCTCGCGATCGAGCCGCCGGCGCCGGGCAGGATGCCGACGACGGTGCCGATCACCGAGCTGCGGATGAGGTTGAACTTGGAGGTCCAGGCGATCCGCGCGGCCTCCTTGAGTCGGAATCCCGACCTCTCGGTCGAAACCTTGAGGTGCGGGTCCGGCGTGGCGACGAGGTCGATCACCACGGGGATGCAGTAGAGGCCGATGAGCGCCGCGATGACGTCGATCCCGCCGAGCAGCACCTGCGTGCCCATCGTGAAGCGGATGTCGCCGCCGATCACGGCGACTCCCACCATGCTGAGAAGCAGGCCGAAGCAGGCGCCGATCAGCCCCTTCAGCATGTTGCCGACCGACAGGGCCGAGATCAGCGTCAGGCCGAAGACGGCGAGCCAGAAGTACTCCGGCGGGCCGAAGGCAAGCGCCACCTTGGCCAGGGGCGGGGCAAGCAGCATCAGCGCGATCGCCCCGACCAGCCCGCCGATCACCGAGGCAAGGGTGGCGAGGGTGACCGCGAGGTTGCCGTCGCCCCGCTTGGCCATCGGAAATCCATCGAAGGTGGTGGCGATCGCCGAGGGCGTCCCTGGCGTGTTGACAAGGATCGCCGAGAAGGATCCGCCATAGATTGCGCCCGTGTAGATGGCGCCGAGGGCGATCAGGCCGGTGGCCGGATCCATGGCGAAGGTGAACGGGACGAGGACCGCGACCGCCATGGTCGCCGACAGGCCCGGCAGGGCGCCGATGACGGTGCCGAGAACGACCCCGGTAACGGCCAGGAAGAGGTTCAGCGGCGTCAGCGCCTGGAACAGGTAGTCGAACATGCCCATGGCGGGAGCGGTCCTTATGCCGGTCTACTGCTTGAGGATGCCCATCTGCTGGGCGATTGCGCTTAACTCCTTCTTCTTCTGGGCCATGAACGCGTCGATCTGGTCATAGCCGATGTTGGTCACGACGAAGCCGCCTTCCTCCATCCTCTTGATGAAGTCCGGGTCGTGGTTGATCCGGTCGATGATGTCCGACAGCTCCTTGCGGATGTCCTCGGGGGTGGAGGCGGGCACGGCGATGCCGCGATACGCGCCGCTGACCATATCGATCCCGAGCTCCTTGAAGGTTGGCACGTCCGGGAAGAGTGCCATCCGCTCCTCGGTCGCCACGGCCAGCATACGGGTGTCGTCGGCGTGGTTGGCGGCGACCGTCGAGTAGCCCATGCCGGCCATCACCTGGCCGCCGAGCAGCGCGGTGACCGACGGGCCGGTGCCCCCAAAGGGGATGTAGGTCGTGGTGACGCCCGCCAGTTCGTTGAAGCGCTGGAGTGCGAGGTGGTTGGCCGAGTTGGTCCCGGAACCGGCAAAGGTGACGGCGCCGGGATTGGCCTTGGCGTAATCGATCAGGTCCTGGAGCGTCTTGAACTGGCTGTCCTTGCTGACGATGATCGCGTCCGGCGTGTAGTGGAACATGTAGATGTTCGTGAGATCGTCGGTCTCATAGCCCGGATTGGACGTCAGCGGCTGCAGGATGATATGGGGCAGGTTGGTGCCCATGATGACGTGGCCGTCGCCGCTCATCTGGTTGAGCTGCGACCAGGCCTGGGCGCCGCCGGCTCCGGCCTGATACTTGATAATCAGCGACTGCCCGGTCAGCTCCTCGAAGAAGGGCTGCTGCAGGCGGGCGGTAATGTCCGACTCCCCGCCGGGGTTGAACGGAATGATGTAGGTCACCGGCTTGTCCGGATAGGCCATTGCCGCCCCGGCGGCGGCGAGCATCGTCGCGGCGGCAAGCGCCGTGGCGAAAGTACGGCGAATCATGCGCATCTCCTCCTCGTTCTCGATCGGCCCGGCTCGTCCTTTCACGTGAGGGGCCGGTTGGCAAAACCGCCTTCTTCCGGGCGGCTTGGACCGATGGCGGGCGACCCGGCCGAGGCGGGTCGCCCGCCGGTCGATCAGGCACTGCGATAAAGCTTGGTCATTACGAACTCGCGATGGCCCAGGGCCTCGGCGGCCGTCAGCCGGCCGTTGCAGGTGCGGATCGTCATGTCGATCAGCGCATCCCCGGCGTCGTTCAGCGTCATCTCCCGCCGAAGCACGCCGGTGACGTCGAGATCGATGTGCTCACTCATCGTCCGCACGGTCCGCGGATTGCCGCTGATCTTGATCACGGGCATGATCGGATTGCCGATGACGTTGCCCTGGCCGGTCGGGAACAGGTGAACGACGAAACCACCGGCGGCCTGCAGCGTGCAGCATTCCGCGGCCGCGCTGGAGGTGTCCATGAAGTAGAGGCCGGGCCCCTTGGACGGCGTCTCCGCCGGCCCCAGCACGTCGATGTACTTGGTCTTCTTGCCGATCTTCTCGAGATTGCCGAAGGCTTTCTCCTCGATCGTGCTGAGACCGCCGAACTTGTTGCCCTTGGTCGGCTGGCTGTCGGACAGGTCGTCGACCTTGTGGGGTTCGATCACCTCCTCCTGATAGGCCTTCCAGGTCTTGAGGAACTTCTCGCGCACCTCCGGAGTCGCGGCGCGGTCGGCGCAGACCATCTCGGCACCGGTGATCTCCGTCGTCTCGCCGAAGCAGCTGGTGATGCCCTTCGGGTCGAGCTTGTCGATCAGGTTGCCGACCGACGGGCAGGAGGCGAGCCCGGAGGTGGTGTCCGATTCGCCGCACTTGGTCGCCACCCAGAGGTCCTCGATCGGGCACTTCTCGCGCTGCTTCTCGCTCGCCCAGTGGAGCATGTCCTTGGCGACGCGGGATGCGGCGGCGATCGTGGCGATGTCGCCGTTCTGCTCGATCGAGAAGCCCTCGACAGGCTTGCCCGTCTTGGCGATGCCGTCGACGATGCGCTTGGTCCATTCCGGCTCGATGCCGATGACCACGACAGCGGCCACGTTCGGGTTGCTGCCGGTTCCGATCATCGTGCGGAAATGCAGATCGAGGTCGGCACCGAACTGGAGCCGGCCATAGGCGTGCGGCAGCGCCATCACGCCCTTGATGTTGTTGGCGACGCCTTCGCAGGCGGCGTTGGAAATGTCATCGAGCGGCAGGATGATGACATGATTGCGGATGCCGACGCGGCCGTTCTCCCGCCGGTATCCAAGGAAATGGTCGGCCGCCATGACTACCACCTCTTCGTCTTGATGTTATGGAAATGCACGTATCCGCCGACCGGGATGTCCTCGATGGCCTTGCCGATATCGTGATCGTATTTGAGAATCGTGTCGCCCGACTTGATGGGGCGGATCGCGATCTTGTGGCCGAGCGGGATCGCGGTGCGGGCGGTGACGGTAATGGTGTCGTCCGTCTCCATGATCCAGCCGGACAGCTCCTGCCCCTCCTCGACGCCCTCGACCACGACCACCCCGACCGAGTCGGTCTTGTTGTGCACCACGAAATGCGGCGTCATCGCCTCTCTCCAATGCTCGAACTGCGAAGCAAATCCATGATCGCTACGGTAGGGAGCGGCGATTGCGTTTGTCAATCATGTATAAGACATCTTATATAAGAATCCAATGACGGAGAAACCATCAGCGAGCGCGGGCCGCGGATCCAGGACCGGATCGGCGGGGCCGGATTTCCGGCCTCTCTATGTCCAGGTCAAGGACCTGATGATCGAACGAATCGGGTCGGGGGCCTGGAAGCCGGGCAGCCTGCTGCCGAACGAGTTCCGGCTGGCCGAGGAGTTCGGGGTCAGCCAGGGCACGGTGCGCAAGGCGCTCAGCGAGATGGAGGCGCAGAAGCTCGTGGTCCGGCACCAGGGCCGCGGGACCTTCGTGGCGGAGCATTCGCGCCAGGCTTCCCTGTTCCATTTCTTCCGCATCGTCGGGGCCGACGGCACCAAGGAGTGGCCGACGAGCGTGGTCCTCGAGCAGAAGACCCGCCGTGCGACGCGCGAGCAGGCGGCGGCACTCGGACTGCCGGCGCGAGCGCCGGTCCACCGCATCCTCCGCCTGCGAAATCTGAAGGGGCGTCCGATCATCCTCGAGCGGATCGCCGTGCCGGCCGCGCTGTTCGACGGCCTGACCCTGCCGATCGGCAAGGTCATGCACGATGAGCTTTATGTCCTGTACCAGATGCAGTTCGGAATCACCGTGGCGAAGGCGGAGGAAGCGCTGCGCGCCGTCGCCGCGGACGAAACCGACGCCGCCCATCTCGGCGTCGCGGTGGGCGCGCCGGTGCTGGAGATTCACCGGGTCGCGCGGGATGTGCACGGCCGCTCCGTCGAACTGCGCATCAGCCGCTGCAACACCGTTCACCACCGCTATTTCACCGAAATCGTTTGAAAGGGAAGATGCACGCCGCGGCGGCGCGGCCGCCCGGCCGGGGATCGAGGGGAGGCCATGCCCGACATCGTCATTACGGAGTTCATGGACGAGGCCGCGGTCGAATCGCTCCGCGCCGAGTTCGATGTCCACTACGACCCGCAGCTGGTCGGCAGCCCGCAGGAGATCGCCCGCCTGGGCGCGGCGGCGCGGGCGCTGATCGTGCGCAATCGGACCCGGGTCAACCGTGCGCTTCTGGAGGCGCTCCCGAGACTCGTGGCTGTGGGGCGGCTCGGCGTCGGGCTCGACAACATCGACTTGCCGGCCTGCCGCGAGCGCGGCATCGCGGTGCTGCCGGCGACCGGCGCCAACGACGACTCGGTGGCCGAATACGTGATCGCCGGCGCCTTGATGATGCTGCGCGGCGCCTATTTCTCGACACCGGCGATGGTCGCCGGTGCGTGGCCGCGCGAGCGGCTGATGGGGCGGGAGGCGGCGGGCAAGACGCTCGGCCTCGTCGGTTTCGGCCGGATCGCGCGCGCGGTAGCGACGCGGGCGCGGGCGCTCGGCATGACGGTCGTCGGATACGATCCCTTCGTTGCGGCGGATGATCCGGTCTGGACCTCCAATCGCGCGACCAGCGTCCCGATGAACGAGCTGCTGGCCGAGAGCGACGTGGTCAGCCTGCACCTGCCCCTGACCGAAGAGACCCGCCGCATGATTGATGCGGCCGCCATCGGCCGCATGAAGCGCGGAGCGATTCTGATCAACGCGGCGCGCGGCGGCATCGTCGACGAGGCGGCGCTCGCCGCCGCTCTGCACAGCGGCCATCTGGGCGGCGCAATGGTGGACGTGTTCGAGACCGAGCCGCTCGGGCCCGACAATCCCTTCTCGGGCGTTCCGAACCTAGTGCTGACACCGCACATCGCCGGTGTGACGGTCGAATCGAACGAACGCGTCAGCGCCGTGACCGCCGAAAACATCCGGCATGCCCTCTCGGCCGCCGGAACCGCGACGGGCGGGAGGGCCGGCTGATGGCGGGCGAGGTGACCGTTTCCCTGGACGAGCTGCGCCGGCTGCTCACGCAGGCGCTCGTTCGCGCCGGGGCCTCCGCCGAGAACGCGGCGCCTGTGGCCGCCGCGCTGGCGGCGGCGGAGGCGGACGGGCAGGCGGGGCATGGGGTCTCGCGGCTGCCCAGCTACGCCGACCAGGTCGCCTCCGGCAAGGTGGACGGCCGGGCCACACCCGTTCTGCACCGCGTCCGGCCGGGGGCGATCCTCGTCGACGCGCGCTGCGGCTTTGCCTATCCGGCGATCGCGCGGGGGCTGGACGCCGCCGCCGAGGCCGCGGCCGCGCAGGGCGTCGTCGCGGTGGCGATCGCCAACTCGCACCATTTCGGCGTGGCCGGCCACCACGTCGAGCGGATGGCGGACAGAGGGCTGGTCGCCCTTGCCTTCGGCAACTCCCCGGCGGCGATCGCGCCCTGGGGCGGCCGCAAGGCCCTGTTCGGCACCAACCCGATCGCCTTCGCCTGCCCGCGTCGGGGGGCGGACGGCGCGCCCGGCGATGCGCTGGTGATCGACCTCTCGCTGTCGAAGGTGGCCCGCGGCAAGATCATGGTCGCGTTGCAGAGGGGGGAGGCGATTCCCGAAGGCTGGGCGATCGATGCGGAAGGCCGCGCCACCACCGATCCGAAGGCGGCGCTCGGCGGGGCGATGCTGCCGATGGGCGACGCGAAGGGCGCCGCCCTTGCGCTGGTGGTAGAGATCCTCGCGACCTGCTTCACCGGGGCCAATTTCGGGTTCGAGGCCAGCTCCTTCTTTTCGGCGGACGGACCGCCGCCGCGCGTCGGTCAGCTCTTCCTGGTGATCGCGCCGGACGCCTTCGGCGCGAGCGGCTTCGTCGAGCGGGTGGAGGCCCTGTGCGCGGCGATCACCGCGCAGCCCGGTGCGCGCCTTCCCGGCACACGGCGCCTCGATCGCCGCCGCCGCGCCGAAGCCGAAGGCGTGACCCTCCCGCAAGCCGCCTATGCCATGCTCCGGGAGCGGGCGGGGGAGGGCGCCTGATCCGGCCGGCCAGGCCGTGCAGTCGTATCAGACCACACGGTCGAAGGACGAGCGCGTCGGCGGATGCGGTTCGGCGGTGCGGCGCGGTCACGTGTCCGCGGCGGCGATCGTGAAATGGACGGCGGTTCCGACGCCAACGGTGCTTTCAGCCCAGATCTGGCCGTTATGGGCCTCGACGATGCCCTTGCATATCGCCAGCCCCAGCCCCGCGCCGGTCCGCGACGCGCGATCGCCCCGCCAGAACCGGTCGAAGATGCGAGGCAGATTCGTGGGCGGGATTCCTCGGCCCGTGTCCTCGACGACGATCTCGACGTCGTGCCCGCGCCGTTGCGCGCGAAGCGTGACACGGCCGCCCTCGGGCGTGAACTTGAAGGCGTTTCCAAGCAGGTTTGAGATGACCTGGAGCAGGCGGCCGCGATCCGCGTTCACCGACCGCACGGCCGGGTCGATCTCGCAGTCGAGCGTGATCTCTTGTGCCCGGGCCGACATCTCGAATCGCTGCCGTGCCTCTTCCAGGACCGGACGGAGCTCGATCGGCTTTCGCTGCACCGCGAAGCTTCCGGATTCCATGCTGGACACATCCATCAGATCGCGCACCAGGCGATCCATCTCCCGGGCCGAGCGTTGGATGAACTCGACGTACTTTCTGCCTTTTGCGTCCAGAAGCAACGGCGCGATCTTCGCGGCGGCGCTCATGATGACCTGCAGCGGGTTGCGCAGATCGTGGGCGACGATGGCCAGCAGCTCGTCGCGCGCCTTGGTGGCGCGTTCCGCCTTGCCGCGCGCCTCCTGCTCGAGCGCGAGAAGCCGTTCCCGTTCGGCCGTGGCGTTCTTCTGGTCCGTGATGTCCGTGTACGTGCCGATCCAGCCGGCGATCGTTCCGCCCGGTTCGTGCACGGGCAGAGCCCGCGCGAGGAACCAGCGGTACGTCCCGTCCTTGCCGCGGAGCGGGAAGACATCCTCCCACGGTTCGCCCGTCGCGCAGCTTCGGTGGATGCGTTCCGTGACGCGATCGACGTGGTCGGGATGGTGGAGCCGACGCCAGCTCCACCCCTTCACTTCGTCGAAGGCCGCGCCCGTGTACTCGAACCACCGTTGATTGAACCAATGTCGCGCGCCGCTGGCATCCGCCATCCAGGCCAGCTGCGGGATGGCGTTGGCCAGGGTGCGAAAGCGGCTTTCCTGCGCTCTGAGCTCGTCCTCGGCCTGCTGCCGCGCCACGCCGACCCGCGCCAGCTCCCGGGCGTGGCGCAGGGCCGCCGCCAGCCGTTCGGGCGTCATCGAGGCCTTGGGCAGATAGTCCGCCGCGCCGGCTTTCATCAGCTCCACGGCTATGTCTTCGTCACCTCGCCCGGTGAATATCACCACCGGCATGTCGGGAGCCTCGCACCGCAGGCTCTTGAACAGCAAAAGCCCGGGCATGTCGGGGAGGTAGTAGTCCAGGAGAACGCAGTCGTAGGCGGTGCCGCGAAGGAGCTTCAGCGTTTCCGCCGCGGTCCCCGCCTCGTCGACCGCGGCGGACAGGCGGGACCGATACAGGCAACGGCGAACCGCAAGCCGGTCGGTCTCGTCATCGTCAACGAGGAGAATGCGGAGCCGATCTGTGCCTGTGGGCGGCGTCAAGGGAGCGCCGCCTTTTGTCGAATCGATGGCATGACGTCGATGACCGTACCTTAAGGGAACTCGACGAGGGACCAGTACTTGTTCAGCGCCACCATGACGTCGCAGAAGTTCGCGAAGGTGACGGGCTTTACGAGATATCCGGCGACGTTCAGGTTGTAGGCATCGATCTTGTCCTGGTCGTCCTTCGAGGTGGTCAGAACGACGACGGTCGTCGCTGACAAGTCCGGATCCTTCCGCAGCTCGCGGAGAAACTCGATCCCGTTCATCCGCGGCATGCTGAGGTCGAGAAGCACGATCCGCCGGTCCTTCGGGATCTCGTCGCTGCGCAACATCTCAAGCGCCTCGACCCCGTCGCCTGCCACGAAAAGCGGATTCCGGATGTGGTGCCGCGCGAATGCGCGCTTCACGTTCATCACGTCGACTTCATCGTCCTCGACGAGGAGGATGTTGAGGAGTCCGTTGCTCATGCGGAAAATCCTTGCTTCGGCACCTTGGGCCAAGCGAACCGGAACGTCGCGCCTTTGTTCGGCGCCGAGTCGAGCGACACCTTGCCGCCGCGGCCTTCGACGATCTTCTTGACGACCGAAAGGCCGATCCCCGTGCCTTCCACCTTGTCGCGCGCCGAGAGCGTCTGGAAGATACCCCAGATTCGATCGTGGTACTCGGGGGCGATTCCCGGCCCGTTGTCGCTGACGGCAAACTCGAACGCGTCTCCGTCGTCGTGCCAGGCGATGCGGACCACCGCATCGGGGCGGGCGGCCCGGCTGTACTTCACCGCGTTGCCGATGAGGTTCATGAAGACCTGCTGCAGCGGAACGCGTTCCGTCTCGAACGTCGGAAACCGCTCCGGCAGTTCGATCGTCACCTCCGCGGGCGGCGCGAGAAGTTCGATCACCTCCCGGACAAGCGCGCCGGTCTCCACCGTCTCCGGCGGCGCAAGCCTTCGGCCGGCGCGAGAGTAGGTGAGAATGCCGTCGATCAGGGCTTCCATCCGGCGCACGCGGCCCTGGAGGAGACGCATGTGCTCCCTGGATTCGCCCGTGAGCTGATCGCCCAGGTCGTCCTGAAGCCACTGCGCCAGATTCGCGATCCCGCGCAGCGGCGCCTTCAGGTCGTGCGATGCCACATAAGCGAACTGGTCGAGCTCCTGATACGCTTCGGTCACGGCCGCGGCGGCGCGTTCGGCCGCGTCGCGCGCCGCCTTGGTGGCGGCCAGCGCCTCCTGCAGCTCGACGGCTTGCCGCCGCAGCCGCTCGTTGGCCTGCGCAAGTTCCTCGCTGCCGGCGGCCGCTTCGGCATGGGCGGCCTGCTCGGCGGCCAGGCGGCGAGCCTGCTCCTCGGCTTCGCGCCGGGCCGTCAGGTCGCGCGTGACCTTGGCAAAGCCCAGTAGCCGGCCCTCGGAATCGCGCAGCGCGGTGATGATGACGTTGGCCCAGAAACGGGAGCCATCCTTGCGGACCCGCCAGCCTTCGTCCTCGAAGCGTCCTTCACGGCTGGCCACATCCAGTTTGTGTTGCGGAAAACCCTTGGCGACCGCTTCCGGCGGATAGAAAATCGCGAAGGATCGGCCGATGACTTCGTCGGCGGTGTAGCCTTTGATCCGTTCGGCCCCTTCGTTCCAGCTCACGATGCGGCCGTCCGGGTCGAGCATGAGGATGGCGTAGTCCCTGACGCTCTGCACCAGGAGCCGGAAGCTCGCCTCGTCCGGCTGCAGATTCTCCTGTCGAGCGCCGAGTCCGTGGCCCATCGTGGCAAAGCCGGTCAAATCTGCCTCCTCTTCGGACAGCGCCGATCACGAGTTTGGGCCAGCATGCAGCGGATCGGCTGGCCCACCCTCTCGACCGAGA
>Ga0310821_100555_pt1 | contig 17193 bp, 12 predicted proteins | sample P4_ome_FD_201300 | JGI IMG/M metagenome (GOLD analysis project Ga0310821, IMG submission 201300) | Sorghum-adapted microbial communities from Joint BioEnergy Institute, Emeryville, California, United States - P4_Day56_Rep1 | ecosystem: Engineered > Bioreactor > SSF (Solid state fermentation) >... | reverse complement strand
ATCATCGTCGCTCTCATTTTTTGTCTGTTGGCGGCCGGACTGCTTGCTGTGTATGTGAACTGGGTGTTCGCAATACTTGGGTTCGTCGTCATTGCGAGCAGCGGCTATCTTACGTTTCATAACCAGCAGCTTTTCCGCGATGAGATAGAGGGTTATATCACAACGTTAAGCCATCGCATTAAAAAAGCCGGAGATGAAGTAATTAACGAATTGCCGATTGGAATTGTTCTTTATAATGAAGATAAAATCATCGAATGGCACAATCCGTACCTGTTGCAGATGACAGAAAAAGAGAATTTAATTGGCGATTCGCTGCTTGATGTATTTCCGCCGCTTGCGGACATGAAAGACAGCGAACAGCAGGCGGAGATGACCTACCGCAAACGTATCTATGAAGTGCTGCACCGTCCTGAAGAGCGGTTGTTGTATTTCACGGATATGACTGAGTACAAAGAACTTCAGATGCATTATAAAGAAGAGAAATTAGTGCTGGCCATTGTGCATATGGATAATCTCGATGAAGTGGCACAGGGAATGGATGAACAGAGCCGTAGTTTGCTGCTGACCAATGTTACAGGGGCGATTACGAAATGGGCGCATCAGTACGGTATTTATCTACGCCGTATTTCTTCCGACAAATTTCTTGCCGTATTCGATCAGGGGACGCTGCAACAGTTGGAGGCAACCCGTTTCGATATTTTAGACGTTGTGCGGGAGATGACCAGCAAGAACAAAATTCCGATCACGCTTAGCATCGGTGTAGGTGCCGGCATTGATACCTTCATTGAGCTGGGAGAGCTGGCACAATCAAGTCTGGATGTGGCGCTTGGCCGTGGAGGCGATCAGGCGGCCGTTAAGGTCAAAGATAAAATCACCTTTTATGGCGGAAAATCGAATGCGGTCGAAAAACGAAATCGGGTACGTGCTCGTGTTATTTCCCATGCGCTGCGTAATTTAATGCTTGAGAGTGATCTGGTGCTCATCATGGGTCACAAGATGCCGGATATGGACGCGATCGGCGCCGCCATCGGCGTACTGAAAGCGGTGCATGCTGCCGAAAAGCAGGGCTATATCGTACTTGACGAAAGCAACCCGGCTATCGAACGGCTGATGCAGGAAGTGGAAGAGCATGAATACCTTAACGACTATTTCATTACAAGCGATCAGGCGATACAGATGGTGACTAAACGGACGCTTGTCGTCGTGGTGGATACGCATCGTCCATCGATGGTCATTGAACCGCGCCTGCTGAATGTCACCAACAGGGTTGTTCTTATTGACCATCATCGGCGTTCGGAAGAGTTTATTTCCGACCCGGTGCTTATCTATTTGGAGCCTTACGCATCGTCGACCAGCGAGCTTGTGACAGAATTGCTCCAGTACCAGGGAGAGAATCTGACACTCGATGTGCTTGAAGCGACTGCGCTGCTTGCCGGTATTGTGGTCGATACAAAGAGCTTCGCATTCCGTACCGGTTCGCGGACGTTCGAGGCCGCCTCGTTTCTGCGCCGCAAAGGGGCCGATACCTCGCTCGTACAGGTACTGCTAAAAGAAGATTTAATGCAGTATATTCGCCGTTCAGAGATCGTCCGGCATACCGAGATACTGGGCGGAGCGATTGCCATTGCAACAGGAAAAGAGAGTGAGAAATACGGTCAACTCCTTATTGCGCAGGCTGCGGATACATTGTTGACCATGGCGGGCATTGAAGCCTCGTTTGTCGTCTGCCGCAGGCCAGATGATCTGGTAGCCATTAGCGCCCGTTCCCTGGGCGATTTCAACGTTCAGGTAGTTATGGAACAGATGGGCGGGGGCGGACATTTAAATAATGCGGCGACACAACTGAAAGATACCACTGTCGCAGAAGCTGTGGAACTGCTCAAACAAGTGCTTAAGAATTGCCAAGGGGGGAAACTAAAATGAAAGTAATTTTTCTGCAAGATGTAAAAGGACAAGGAAAAAAAGGAGAAGTAAAAGAGGTTTCCGAAGGGTATGCACGCAATTTCCTGCTGAAAAAAGGCCTCGCAAAGGAAGCGACGGCAGGTAATCTGAAAATGCAGGAAGCGCATAAAAAGAGCGAAGAGAAGCGCAAGAAGGAAGAGTTAGAGCAGGCGAAAAAGCTGGCAAAAATTATGGAAGAGACGACGATTACGATTAAAGCCAAGTCCGGTGAAGGCGGACGTCTCTTCGGCGGCGTAAGCACGAAGCAGATCGCTGAAGAATTGAAGAAAGCGAATTTCAAGGTGGATAAACGGAAGATTGAACTGCCTGAGCCGATTCGCACCCTCGGCTACACCAATGTGCCGATTAAACTGCATCAGGAAGTTACAGCGACAGTGAAGGTGCATGTCGTTGAAGAATAGAATTGAGGGATAAGCCATGAGTGATATTTTCCTCGATCGCATTCCACCCCAAAACATTGAGGCCGAGCAGGCCGTTTTGGGGGCTATTTTTTTGGAGCGGGAAGCGCTAATTACAGCGACGGACATTCTAACGGCGGAGGATTTCTACCGAACTTCTCACCAGCGTATTTTTCAGGTTATGGTGGATTTGGGGGAACGGAATGAACCGGTAGATCTTGTTACGGTTACGGCCGAGCTGGATAACCGCAAACAGCTTGATGAAGTGGGAGGCGTCTCCTATCTCACCGATTTGGCTACATCCGTTCCGACCGCTTCCAATGTGGAGTACTATGCACGAATTGTGGAAGAAAAATCGACTCTGCGCAGGTTGATTCGCGCAGCGACAAAGATTGTAACTGACAGCTACACAATGGGCGAAGATGTGCCCGCCCTGTTAAGCGATGCGGAGAAAACGATTATGCAAATCTCCCAACGCCAGCGGGCATCGAGCTTCCAGCACATCAAAGACGTGTTGATGGATACGTACGAATATATCGAGACATTGTCCAACAACAAGGGAGAAATTACCGGGCTGCCTACGGGGTATCCGGATCTTGACAAGATGACGGCTGGATTGAAGCCTTCGGAGCTTATCATTCTGGCTGCCCGGCCGGCGGTGGGCAAGACTGCGTTCGCCTTGAATGTAGCGCAGAACGTAGCGGCACGTGCCGGGGCTCCGGTTGCGATCTTTAGTCTTGAGATGTCCGCGACACAGCTTGTACAGCGGATGATTTGTGCGGAAGGAAACATCGATGCGCAGCGGATGCGCACCGGATACTTTGCCGAAGAGGACTGGCACAAGCTCACGATGGCGATCGGTACACTGGCAAACGCGCCGATTTATATCGACGATACGCCGGGGATTACCGTGTCGGAAATCCGGTCGAAGTGCCGCCGTCTGAAAGCGGAAGTCGGTCTCGGTTTGATTCTGATTGATTACCTTCAGTTGATTACCGGGCGAAGGGGCGGCAACAGCGATAACCGCCAGCAGGAAATCTCGGAGATTTCCCGGACACTGAAGCTCATTTCCCGTGAATTGGAATGCCCGGTCATTGCCCTGTCACAGCTTAGCCGTGCGGTAGAGCAGCGTCAGGACAAGCGTCCGATGCTGTCGGACATTAGGGAGAGTGGATGTTTGTCGTATGATACATTGATTACGCGGGCAGATACCGGAGAGCAGGTGGAAATCGGTTCTTTGGTTGGCCAGGAGAACATCCCCGTGCTGAGCATGAACGGCGATTTAAAGCTGGAAGTGGCGAATATTAGCAAAGTGTTCAGCAGCGGTTATAAACAGTTGTTTGAATTGAAAACGGCAAGCGGACGCACAATTAAAGCTTCTGCCAATCACCCTTTTTATACGGTTAACGGTTGGAAGGCTGTCGAAGAGCTGCAGACGGGCAGCCGGGTAGCTATAGGAAGAAAAATTGAATTGGCCAACCAATGTAGTAATGAGGAAATAATGAGTGAGGAAGAACTCGGTTTGCTAGCCCATCTAATTGGCGATGGGTGTGTAGTTTCTAGACAGCCTATTCATTATACAAGCCAGGATAAAGCGAATCTTGATTATGTAGCTCAAGCAGCCAATAAATTATTCGGAATTACAGCGCGTGTGGTAGAGCAAGGCACATGGAAGCATATTTATCTTCCTTCACCTTACCGCCTGGCAAGAGGAAAACGCCACCCGATTGCCCTATGGTTTGAAGAGATGGGGATATGGAATTTACGTTCTTACGAAAAACGTATTCCAACTAAATTATTCAAGCAGCCGAAGGGTGCCATTCGTTTGTTTTTGCACCATCTTTGGGCGACTGACGGATGTATTTTTTATAAAGAAGGCAAGCCAGGGAAGATATATTACAGCAGTACAAGTAAAAGATTGGCTGAACAAGTTCAGCATCTATTGTTACGGCTTGGTATATTGAGTGCGCTTCGTCAGGTTCCTCAAGGCAAACATCGTCCTGGCTACCATGTCGACATTTCAGGAAAAGAAATGCAAATGTTATTTTTAAGTGAAATTGGATGCTTCGGTGCTCGAGGCGAGAAAATAATCGATTTCATAGCAGCATTGCAAACGAAAACCAAAAATCCAAACCGAGATATTGTTCCGAAAGAAATATGGACTTATGTGTCTGCTGTAAAAGATAATTACGGACTTAGCTGGCGAAAAGTCAGCAGCGGTTTAGATACAGCTTATTGTGGTTCAACCCTGATGAAAAGCGGACTATCTAGAGACAGGATGCTTAGACTGTCACAAGTAATTCCTGATAAAAGGCTGTCTGATCTCGCTAACTCTGATCTTTATTGGGATGAAATTATCTCCATTACTCCGCTTGGCGTAGAGGAGGTGTTTGACGCTACAGTTCCAGGCAACCATAATTTTATTGCTAACGATTTTGTTGTTCATAACAGCATTGAACAAGATGCGGACATGGTCGCCTTTCTGTATCGCGATGACTATTACGACAAAGAAACAGAGCGAAAAAACATCATCGAGGTCATCATCGGCAAACAGCGGAGCGGTCCAACAGGAACTGTGGAGCTGGCCTTTCTCAAGGAATATAACAAATTCGTCAGCCTCAGTCAGCATAATGAGCCGGGGCAAGGATAAGCAACGTATAGATTTTAGGAAAATCCCTATCCTACCTGATAGGGATTTATTCTTTTTTACACAGCATTCTCGAACAAATCATAAAGATAAAACCCGATCGTTCGGTTTTTATTGACATACAGAAACGCCGTTGCTAAACTTAGTATGTTAGAAAAGTAGGAGGTGCCCAGCCAATGTCAACCGTAGTAGTTGTAGGAACCCAATGGGGGGACGAAGGAAAAGGAAAAATCACTGACTTCCTTGCGGAGAAAGCGGAAGTCGTCGCTCGTTATCAAGGTGGAGACAATGCGGGTCATACCATCGTTTTTGGCGGGACAAAATATAAATTGCACTTAATTCCTTCGGGGATTTTTTACAAAGAAAAAATTTGCGTAATCGGAAACGGCATGGTCGTCAATCCGAAAGCGCTGGTTAAAGAACTGGATTACTTACATAGCAATGGCGTAAGCACGGACAATTTGCGCATCAGCGACCGTGCGCATGTTATCATGCCGTATCATATGAAGCTTGACGCAGCCGAAGAAGCGAAAAAAGGCGATAACAAAATCGGTACGACACTCAAAGGGATTGGTCCGGCATACATGGATAAATCGGCGCGTATCGGTATCCGCATGGCAGACTTGATGGATAAAGAAGTATTCGAAATGAAGCTGCGCCGCAATCTCGAAGAGAAAAACCGTCTGTTTGAAAAATACTATGAAACAGAAGGCTTTACGGTAGAAGAGATTATGAACGAATATCTTACATATGCGGAGCGCATCCGTCCATACGTAACAGATACATCCGTTGTGCTTAACGATGCGATTGATGCAGGCAAGCGCGTACTCTTCGAAGGCGCCCAGGGCGTTATGCTGGACATTGACCAGGGTACGTATCCGTTTGTAACGTCTTCTAACCCGGTTGCCGGCGGCGTTTGCATCGGTTCCGGTGTCGGTCCGACGAAGATTCATCATGTCGTGGGTGTGGCAAAAGCATACACCAGCCGCGTAGGCGACGGTCCGTTTCCGACGGAGCTGCACGATGAAATTGGCAACCGAATCCGTGAAGTGGGCCGTGAATACGGTACAACGACAGGACGTCCGCGCCGCGTAGGCTGGTTCGACAGCGTAGTGGTGCGCCATGCACGCCGCGTCAGCGGGATTACTGCCCTGTCTTTAAACTCGCTTGACGTATTAAGCGGGCTTAAGACGGTGAAAATCTGTGCCGCTTACCGCTACAAAGGCGAAGTCATCGAGCATTATCCGGCCAATTTGAACATTCTGGCCGAGTGTGAACCGGTATACGAAGAACTGCCGGGCTGGGATGAAGACATTACAGGTGTTCGCTCCCTGGATGAACTGCCGGAAAATGCGCGTCATTATGTAGAGCGCATTACGCAGCTCACAGGCATTCCGCTTTCCACGTTCTCTGTTGGTCCGGATCGTGAACAGACAAACATCGTTCGCAGCGTATATGCCCTCTAGAATAAAATAGAGTATGGTAAGGCCCTGACTTGCAAACTGTTAGGGCCTTTTTGTATATTCTTTCCTCTCAATCCTATCATTTCATGTCGAAATATGTCATTTTTTCTTGCCGTAGTATTCTTCCGATGGTACTATGAAGGAGTGTTTGGAAGATGGCGTGTAGACATAGGTCCGAATGTCTTATTTGATGTATAAAACCGGTACATTAACTAAAAATAAACAGAGACAAAGGGATACTTTTACAGGATTCCCTTTTTTGTTTTGTATGGGTAGTTTTTCACTCCAGAGTCAGGCAGCAGGAGAAAAGGGAGGTAGCAATGTTTATCGAAAGAATGTCGTCATGGACGAAAGGTACATGGTTTCATGGCGTGAAATTCGTTCAGGATACAAAAAACAAGGGGAAGATTGCATTTGGAATCATGGCCGCATTACTTCTAGTCAGCGGTACGGCTGCAGGCGGCTATGTTTATCAGTCAAACGTAAATACACTTTATCACATCTCGTTGGACGGAAAGGAAATCGGTAGTATCGAGAATCCGGATGCTGTCCGCAAATGGCTGGGGGACCGGCTGGCGGCCGAGAAGAAGAAATACCCTGATTTGGCCCTCGGCTTCAATAAGGAAATCTCTATTACCGAAAAACAGCACTATAACGGAAAAGGTACCAGGCAAGAAGACGTGCTGAATAAGCTGGCCTCCGCGGTACAGGTGGAAGCGAATGCGGCTCAGCTTGTTGTAGACGGCCAGGTCATAGCCTACGCCAGAGATCAAAAGACTATCAATCAGACCCTTACCAGTCTGAAAGCTTCCTATAATGAAAAAAAAGCGACGCAAAATTTAACGGCGGGAGCGGGTAATGTAAGTCCTGAACAGGCAAAACAGATGGAGTCCGATCTATCTGAGGTAAGCATTAAAGAGAATATTCAAATCAGAGAAGGGAAAATTTTGCCGGAGCAAGTCCTGAAAGAGCCGCAGTTGATGAATAGAATGAAAAAGGGAGTCACCATTGTCTCTAAACACGAAACCGTAGAAACGCTCGCCATTCCTTACCGGGTAAATGTCAAACCCGATCCGACAAAATATCGCGGCGATGATAAGACAATCGTCCAGGGAAAGAACGGTAGCAAGCAGGTCGTCTACGAACTGGTCAAGGAGAATGGAAAGCTGGTGCAAAAAAATGCAGTGCACCAGAAGATTTTACAGCAGCCGGTAACGAAAGTAATGATTCGGGGTACAAAAGTGAAACCTTCACGCGGTGACGGCCAGTTCCGCATGCCTTCAGCGGGAATACTCAGTTCGCCGTTCGGCAAGCGCTGGGGCCGTATACATGCGGGCATCGATCTTGCAACGCCAATCGGTACGCCGGTCCATACATCGGATCATGGCCGCGTCACTTTTGTCGGAATAAAGAGAGGATACGGTAAGTGTATGATTGTTGACCACGGAAACGGCTATCAGTCGTTATACGGTCACCTGGACGGTTTTGTAGCGAAGAAGGGGGACATCGTAGCGAAGGGTGAAGTCATCGCCAAGTCCGGCAATACCGGACGCTCTACGGGACCGCATCTGCACTTTGAAATTCACAAGGATGGAGAGCCAATCAATCCCATGCTCTTTCTCCGTTAAGGATAATTCAAGGAAGAACAAGCCGACGCGGGTCCAACTTGCGCCGGCTTTTTTTGATCTATAGAAAGAAGAGCAGGATTTTCATAGAGAAAGTGGAAAAAGTCTAGGAGAGGTGAAACCATGAGACATAAAATAATGGTAGTAGATGACGAACGTCCGATTGCAGATATTCTTCAGTTTACATTAGAAAAAGAAGGCTACGATGTTGTATGTGCCTATGACGGAAATGCCGCCGTCACGCTGGCGGAAAAAGAAAAGCCTGACTTAATCCTGCTTGACATCATGCTGCCGGGCAAAGACGGTATGGAAGTATGCCGGGTGGTCCGGCGTACGTCTGATGTTCCGATCATCATGCTGACTGCCAAAGACAGCGAGCTGGATAAAGTATTAGGTCTGGAGCTAGGAGCCGACGACTATGTTACCAAGCCGTTCAGCAGCCGTGAACTGCTCGCCAGAATCAAGGCGAATCTGCGACGGCATACGAAAGAGCTTGCGGAAGAAAAGAAGAAAGAGAGCGAGCCTTCCACGAAAATTACGGTAGGTCAGCTCATTATCGATATGAAATCGTATACGGTTGAAAAAGACGGCCAGCAGATTGATATTACACACCGCGAATTTGCCCTGTTGCATTATATGGCGAAAAACCGGGGACAGGTTATGACACGCGACCACCTGCTGCAGGCGGTATGGGGGTTTGATTACTTTGGCGATGCGCGCACGGTGGACGTCACCATACGTCGTCTGCGCGAAAAAATTGAGGATGATCCGAGCTCACCCCACTACATTATTACCCGGCGCGGGCTCGGGTATATGATGCGCAGCAACGTGGAGGAATAGACGATGAAGCGGGTCCGTTTTTTTCAAACGGTTCAATGGAAAGTAGTGATTCTTTATTTATTGCTTATCCTGATTGCGATGCAGGTCATCGGAGCCTACTTCATCCGCGCTACGGAATCCTATTATCTCAACAATTTCGACGAGACGCTGAATACCCAGGCCAATTTGTTGGCGGTGAATGTAGAGAAGTATCTGGAAGAAGAGAACATTCCGCGGGAAGATATCGATAACTTAATCCATAATCTGTTCGCGCTGCGCAACGCAGATGTCCAACTGCTGGACCAGAACGGTACCGTGCTGACAACCACGGAAGAAAATAAAGCGTTCATCGGTCAGAAAAACACGCGCGCTGAGATTAATATGGCGTTGCTCGGCACACGCAACGATTCGATTCAATACAACCCGGAGACCCGACAGCGGGTCAAAGTGCTGGCGCTTCCAATCAAAAAAGGAACAAAGATTCTTGGCGTGCTTTATATGGTAGCATCAATGGAAGAAGTCTATCATACGATGCGTCAAATTAACGGGATCTTTGCTACGGGTACCGTACTCGCCCTGCTGTTGACTGCGGCGCTCGGTATTGTGCTAGCCCGTACGATTACAACGCCTGTCAAGGAAATTACCCGGCAGGCGACTGCCATGGCAAACGGTGACTTCAATGGCCGGGTACGTATCTATTCCGAAGACGAAATCGGCCAATTGGGAGAGACATTTAACCTTTTGACCCGGAAGCTTAAACAGGCGCTTTCCCAGACGGAAGCGGAGAAAGAAAAGCTATCTTCCATTCTGGCCAATATGACCGACGGGGTTATCGCCGCGGACGGCGACCGCAACATTATTCTTGTCAACAAGCCGGCCGAGCGTATCCTGGGCGTGAGTTATAAAACGGTGTTAGGCAAAAACCTCTATGAAGTTCTTGCCGTTCCCAACGAAGAGGAATGGGATTCCCTCTTCGAGAAAAACGGTTCGCTGCTAATGGATATGAATGTAGAAGGGGAAGAGCGCCTGATTCGTTTCTCATTCACGGTGCTCAAAAGCCGGGAGGAAGAGAAAAACTCCGGTATTATTGCCGTTATGCAGGACGTGACCGAGCAGGAAGCGCTGGAGAAGGAACGTAAGGAGTTTGTAGCCAATGTTTCACATGAGCTGCGCACGCCGCTTACAACGCTAAAGAGCTATTTGGAAGCTTTGGAAGAAGGCGTGGTTGATGACCGGGAACTTTCCCGGCGGTTTCTGCGTGTGCTATTGAACGAGACGGATCGAATGACCCGTTTGGTGACCGATTTGCTACAGCTTTCCCGGTATGATGCCGGGCAATATGCACTCGATTTGCAGCCGGTTAACGTTCGGGAGCTGTTGCACAATGTTACCGAGCGTTTTGCGCTGCGGAGTCAGCAGGAAAACATCGCTCTTTCTCTTGACGTACCCGAAAGCGGGCTTCCCAGGGTCAAAGCGGACCGGGACAATATCATTCAGGTATTGGACAACCTTATTTCGAATGCAATGAAATATTCAAGCGAGAATACGACGGTGGTAATTCAGGCACATGAAGAAGAGAACGTCGTGCGAATTGAGATTATTGACGAAGGAATAGGCATTCGCAGACGCGATTTGGATCGAATTTTTGAACGTTTCTATCGCGTGGATAAGGCGCGCAGCCGCAGTATGGGGGGGACTGGCTTAGGACTTTCCATCGCCCGTCAGATTGTGCTCGCCCATGGCGGTACGATTGAGATTGATAGCGAGTGGGGGAAAGGAACACGAGTCAGCTTTACACTTCCGATATACGGGGAGAATGAAGATGGAGCTTGAAAGACTGAAAACAATCGTCCTGACTTTACTTATCATCATAAGTCTGATGCTCTCAGGTTTCTTATGGAATAGCACGCCTGAGCTGGAAAATTTGACGCCTTCCGACTATGTGGCGCCGCAGCCTGCCGGCCACAAATATGAGGTAACGGATGTTATTCGTCCGTCTTTCCTGATGTTTCATACCGGAGAAGGCAAGCATAGAAAGGCGCCGATTGAATCGGCTATGTATGAGAAGCTGATGTCCCGGATGAACCAATGGTATTTCTATAACTTTGTCGATACCCATTTGGTTAAAGAAGAGTGGGAGGAGTTAATTAATAAGAGAAGGTCGGTGGAAATTGTCTACAATCATGAAATTCCGGCCGATATCGCAAGTGAATTGTTTACGCTCCGCAGCCATGCCGAAGGAAATTTCCGCTCCATAAGCCGCATCCTTCTTTATGAAAATGAGGAGAAAAACGCGGTTGATGCGCTTCTTATCTCTAACCGTAATCAGCAGGTCATCCGCGTACATACGTCAGTAGAGCCGGAAGAGGTAGAGAATTTGTTTGCGCCCGGGAATCTTGCCGGACTTTCGGAGCAAATCCTGTACCGGACATTTGTCGACAGGTTAGAGGATGATATTCGAACGACCCGCTATGCCTTTTATGATCCGATCTATCTTCCCGGTGGACGGGAGAAAATGTCGCGTTACCGATATTTTTATCAGCCGTTGACTGTTCAACAAGTATTGAACGCCATGTTTGTGGATGCCAGTTTAACCCGCCAGGTGACCGAGCGGGACGGTACGATGATTTATACGAACGGCAGCCAATCCGTATCCATTCCTTCAGAGCGAAATTATCTATTGTACCGCCACCCGATGCATGAATGGGAAAAAGCGCAAGGAGAGCGGCCCAATTATGAAGCGCTTAGCTCGGCTCTTTCTTTCATCAACCAGCACGGCGGCTGGATTGGCCGCTATTACCTGGAAAGTGTCGATGACGTAAACTTCGTAAACCGGGAGAATACCGTAGCGTATCGTTTCCGTCAATATATCGGCACGTATCCGTTATTTAGCGGCGACGGACCGGATTTGAATACGATCTCTGCCCGTGTATCGGGAGGCAATGTCTCCGAGTTGTATTATCCGATGCGGCAGCTGGATTTGTATTTCGAACGCATTCCTGTCACGGTTGTTTCCGGAACCGAGTTGATGAAATGGCTGGAGAACAAGGGGATTAACAAACATCAGGTCGGATCGATAGAGCTTGGGCTCTATACCCGTTCGATTTATGACTTTATTGAGATGAAGCCGTGCTGGGTGGTGTACTTGAAAGATAAGGAGCCGCTCTATGTAGAAGCGGATGTCGCCGGATTCGGCAAGTGAGCGGGAGGAAGGGAACATGGACTGGAGTAGAGCGAAAACCATTTTAATCGTAACGTTCCTGCTGCTTGATCTTTTTCTGGGCTACCAGGTGATTATGAGTCAGAACAGAGATATCGAAACCGCGCCGCAGGGCGAGTTGATTCCGTCAAGCCTCGAAGAACTTCTGAAGACGCGCAACATTAAGCTGGATACGGAAATCCCGTCTGAAACACCGGAAATGAATTATGTTAATGTAAGATTTACGAGTTTCGCTCACCATTTGCAGACGCTGACCGGACAGATTCTCGGACAGCAAGGAGTGGGCGTTATGGTAAAATTTAATGAACCCGTTCCCCTATCTAATTTCGTAAATAAAACGGAGATGCTTAAGAGCCTGGAGCCATACGCGGCATACGCCCGGGACTATGTGTTTGATGCCAAACGGAGTTCGAGTACTGTGCAGCGGTACGTCCAGAAGTACGGGAAATATGTAATATTCAGTGCTCCACTTGAAATTGTGTTGGCACAGGATCGAATGATCGGCTACAAGCAAATTCATGTGCAGATTGTCAACCAGGGGACCGGCCGGAAGATTATTCCTGCGTTCACGGCGGTTCGTACATTATTGGACAACGGGTATATCCGGTATGGGGAGAAGATTTTGGATGTGTCGATTGGCTATTACGGCCATATGTATGATGCCGATATTCAGGTGCTGGCTCCTGTCTGGCGGGTCGTTCACAGCGAAGGCGTCCATTATGTGAACGGTCTTACAGGCGCTGTAGAGCAGGCCCCTCCTCTTGAAAAAAATAAGATTATCTCCAATAATAGTACTAGTAAATAGAGGCGCCTGTTCATTCCAAAGGAGAGAAGATGGGCTTATGGAGTTTAGCGTGCTTGCCAGTGGAAGCACTGGAAATTCATTTTTTATTAAATCAAAGAATAGTAAAGTGTTGGTAGACGCCGGGTTAAGTGGTAAACAAGTAGAGAGTCTGCTGGAAGAAGTAGGTGTGAGTGCCGCAGACCTGGATGCGATTCTCATTACGCATGAACACTCCGATCATATAAAAGGAGTAGGCGTGCTGGCGCGGCGGTACCAGCTCCCTGTCTATGCCAATGCGAAAACATGGGAACAGCTTGACCGCCAGTTGGGCAAAATTGCAGAAGACCAGCGCCTGATTATGGAAGTGGGGGAAACGGTGGAGTTCGGAGACATGAAAGTCGAGTCGTACGGTTTGTCGCACGACGCCGCCGAGCCGATGGGTTTCTGTTTTTATGAAGATGACGCCAAAGTGAGCTTGACGACCGACCTGGGCTACGTGAGCCAGCGCATCAAGGATACGATTTGCGGTTCTGATGCCTATATTTTCGAATCGAACCATGATGTAGAGATGCTGCGGATGGGAAGCTATCCGTGGAACACAAAGCGCAGAATTCTAAGCGATGTCGGTCACCTGTCCAATGAGGCAGCCGCAGAAGCGCTCGGCGATATTCTTTCGGGCAAAGGCGAAACCGTCTATCTCGCTCATCTGAGCAAGGAGAATAATATGACGGAACTGGCGCGCCTGACAGTGAAGAACATCCTCCAGGAATACGGGTTTACAGACGGTGAAGACATCAAGCTGATGGACACCTCGCCCGTCCGCCCTACCGTAATGCAGGAAATCATACGTAAATGAAGCAGCACAATTAGTAATACTAGCAAATATGAGATGATGAGGTACAGAAAGGAGCAGCGCTATGGGTTATTACAACGATGATTTTTACGACAATCGTAAGCGAGGCAGACGAGGCGGGGCCTCCACGTTTTTTATCGCGCTTGTTTCAGCCATTATTGGCGGTCTTTTGGTATTGATGATGGTGCCTACGCTATTAAAATCAGGCTATTTTCCAGGCTGGGACGCGCCGTCTGCTGCCGAACAGCCGGGCCAGCAGACTCCTGCGCCTAATAGAGGAAATACAGTCAATTATTCCGTTGATGTAAATTCAGGTATCGTCCAGGCAGTACAAAAAGTGGAAAACGCGGTAGTAGGTGTCATTAATATACAGCAGCGAAGCGACTTCTTCGGGCAAACTGAAGAGGGAGAAGCGGGCACCGGTTCGGGCATCGTGTTCCGCAAAGTCGGCGGCAAAGCGTACATTGTAACGAATAACCACGTAATTGAAGGCGCACAGCGTGTACAGGTATCACTTGTAAAAGGTGAAAAGAATCTGGATGCAAGAGTGGTGGGCGCCGACACGCTGACTGACCTGGCTGTGCTTGAGATTGATGGATCGAAGGTTCAGCAGGTAGCTGAATTCGGTGATTCTTCGAAAGTGAAAGCCGGAGAGCCGGCCATCGCCATCGGAAATCCGCTGGGCCTTGATTTCTCCCGGACGGTTACCCAGGGTATTATTAGTTCCACCGAGCGGACGATGCCGATTGATTTAAACGGGGATAACGAGAAAGACTTCGAAGTGAACGTTCTGCAGACGGACGCGGCGATTAACCCGGGGAACAGCGGCGGTGCATTGGTGAACATCGCCGGACAGGTTATCGGTATTAACAGCCTGAAAATCGCCAAAGAAGGCGTCGAAGGTCTCGGTTTCGCGATTCCGATTGACGACGCCAGCAAAATTATCGACGATCTTATCAAATACAAATCCGTGCAGCGTCCGATGCTGGGTGTAACACCGGTGGATCTCGCATCCGTACCGGATGAAGCGCGCAAAGATCCGCTGCAGCTTCCGGATAGTGTAGAAAACGGGGTTGTAATTAAAGACGTAAGCCCGATGGGTCCTGCCGACAGAGCAGGCTTGAAACGGTATGACGTTATTGTGCAGCTGGACGACCAGAAAATCGAAAACCAGGCGCAGTTGCGTAAGTATTTGTTCCAGAAACAGATTGGCGATACGGTAAAAGTTACATTCTACCGCGGCGGCAAGCAACAAACTGTCAACGTAACGCTCGCCAAGCAGCAGGTACAATAACGAGAAGAAAAGCCGGGGATTTTCCCCGGTTTTTTCTGTGAAAATCATGAGGAAAGAAGGAAGGGAGAGAGGAAATAAGATCCGGGGAAGAAAAAGGCGTTCGCCTTTTTCCCCATTGAAATCATCCCCTCGTTCTCTTCTCTCTTTTCCTTCGTACCACAAAAGTTAACTGATAAAAAAGCCATGGTGATTTTTGTATGTTTGGTAAAAAAATAAGATATGATAGGATAGCGATAAATATGCATACGGAGGGAAAAACGATGATGGACCCGGTAAAAAAAGAGTACCTGGAGCATGGCGGCGACCGGTTTATCGTATGTGCGCCCGACCAGTTGGAGCTTGCGCTCGATGAGTTTGTGGACGAGTACGGAGAAGCGCCGGATGTGTATTTGCTGACGGAAGTCGCACAGGAGCTGGAAAAATGGAAAGCGCCGGAGACATGCCGATATAGCGGAGAGAAGCCTGTGTATATCCTTGTGTAAAATGATTTTGTGGGCAGAAATGAGCAGGACAAGTTATTCAATGATTGTGAATAACTTGTGAGCAATTTTGTGTAAATTCCGTTATTCACATGTGAACAAAAGAGCGGGCTGTGTGAAAAACCTTGAAATTCCTGGCTTTTTTTGATATCTATGTGTGTTTTATATTCACAATAATTTTATCAACAGAATGTGGATAACTTTGTTTTAACAGGGGATAACTTTTCAAAAAGTTTGAAAAAAGAGGAGGGGGGAAAAGTTATGCACATTATGATTGTGGCGGTGGGTAAGCTCAAAGAGAAGTATCTAAAGCAGGGAATCGATGAGTACCGCAAGCGATTGTCCGCGTATGCAAAGGTGGAGATTGTGGAAGTAGCGGATGAGAAGGCGCCGGAGAATTTGAGTGAGGCGGATATGCTGCGGGTGAAGGAGAAGGAAGGCGGGCGGATTCTGGCCGCGCTGAAGCCGGATCAGCATGTGGTAGCGCTGGCGATCGAGGGGGAGCAGTGGTCGTCGGAGCAGCTGGCGAAGAAGCTGGATAGCTGGGCGACATATGGCAAGAGCTCGGTTGCATTCGTTATCGGCGGCTCGCTCGGCCTGTCGGATGCAGTGATGAAGCGGGCGAACGAGTATTTGTCGTTTTCGAAGATGACCTTTCCGCACCAGTTGATGCGGCTGATTTTGCTGGAGCAGGTGTACCGCGGTTTTCGGATTAACCGCGGTGAACCGTATCACAAATGACGCAAATTTTTTAGAAAAATGAGCGGGACTCATTTGGAAAAGAGTCCCCTTAGTTTTTAATCGTCGGGCCCAACAATGGCGCCTACTACTCCACCAATGGCTGCACCTGTCGCTGCCCCTTTTGGTCCGGCAACTTTTGCCCCGATTGCGCCTCCGATTGCCATTCCTTTAAAAGCTCCGCTTGTTGAGAGTCCAATCTCAAATTAGCCATCCTCATTTCTAATTACAATTTGGAAAAATTTACCACCTATTTTAAATATGTTGTCGAAGAACATTACAAAGACTCCTCCTTTATTTTTTAATATCATTTATGACCAGCAGGTTAGATTTTTAAACTTTCTTTTATCACCTCCTTAAAGCTGCATTACTATTCTTTAAATAAGATGCCTTTACTCCATAGATAAAGAAAAAGCCCCTTCCGAATTTCAAGCGGAAGGGACCAAATCTATCTGGACTGTTCCATACTCAACAGTTCATGGAGTTTAACTTCGCTAATCGTATTGTCTTTCATTTCCTCGTTGTCTTTATGTCGAATGAAGAAGAGTGATACAGGGACATTTTTCAACTCCATTTTATGACCTTGAAAATCTCCATACTTTACTAAGCTCAATTTTGTTTGGCCTTTGACGATTTTCTCTTTCTCTTCATCTAATAAATCAATGAGATCTTCGCCATATCGTTTAATAAAAAAGTCGGTCATAAAAATCGGTGGCTCAAGAGCCATGTACATAGCATTTGCAAACGCTAAAAAGTTTGCTGCCGATGCAGAATCGCCAGTAGTACCATCGTGGATGAGATATATTTCTTCAATTTTCCCATTTGTATTCCTTATCACAGTAGCCCCAAATGTTGGTTGTGTTGAACTTTCGATGGAAAGAAAAATCCGACTATACTTGTTATTCACATCT
>Ga0310821_100549_pt1 | contig 17366 bp, 16 predicted proteins | sample P4_ome_FD_201300 | JGI IMG/M metagenome (GOLD analysis project Ga0310821, IMG submission 201300) | Sorghum-adapted microbial communities from Joint BioEnergy Institute, Emeryville, California, United States - P4_Day56_Rep1 | ecosystem: Engineered > Bioreactor > SSF (Solid state fermentation) >... | reverse complement strand
CGAAGGCGATCTCGCGTTCGATTTCTGGAACGAAGCGCTTGGTGGAGCCGAGGGGGATCGAACCCCTGACCTTCGCATTGCGAACGCGACGCTCTCCCAGCTGAGCTACGGCCCCTCCGCTGGCGCGAAAAAACCGCAGGATTCCGCCACTTTGAGCGTCGACACCAAGCCTCGATCACCAACTGCCGCGGCGGCGCGTTCAGGTCATCGACAAGGGATTGTGTATCAGCCTGTGTATCAGACCGCAAGGCGGGCCGCCGAAGCGGAAGTCCTAAGTCGGATCGCTTAAGACGAGGGAGATCGGGCCATCACGCCGACCCCGGAGTCGCGATCCTTGGAGAGGCGCCGAATCCGGAGTCACCATCCTTGGAGAGGCAGATGCCGGGGGCTTACGGAGTTCGACAAGGCGCCGGTGATTGACACTTAATTGGGGCCTGAGGCTGCCGGCCCATTGATCGGGTAGGGTCGGAATGCCGAGTTCGAGCCCGGAGGTGTCGATGAGGTCGCGAGAAGCGGAGAGGCAGCGACAGCGGGAGCGGAAGCAGCAACTTCGGGAGCTTCTAGGGCCGGGGCTCCACCTCTGGGAGCCGTGGCAGGTCGTGGCGCTCGGCTTCGGTGCGGGCGTCTTCAGCGTGTTTTTCGTTGGCGGGAGCCTGGTGCTCCTCAAGCATCTCCTGGGCGGGCCGTAGGTGCCCGCCCTGTGGAGGTTCCACCAATCGAACCCTGGGTCCGGCGCTCCGGCGACGACTACTGCCGCGGGCGCACCCTGATCTGAAGCTCGGGACGGCGATAACCGCTGAGGCCGGCTGAAGCGTGGCTAAGTCAAAATTTCTTCAGAAAAACTCAACGCGGTTTTTGATTTTTCTCCGGCTGCCTCCTGCTGAGGACCGCCGCGAGTGGACCCTTGGAGAGGGAGCTCTCATTCGCCTCGAAAGCGAGGCGGATTTTTCCACCTTGGAAGACTATCCCTTTGCAGGCACATGCCGGTCACATGCAAGCCCAAGGATCCGGTTTTTACTGCTTAGACCCGCATCGCCGGCCTCTGCCCTGTAAGTCCTAGGCGTCAATGCCTATTGCCGCTGTGAGCAACCGGCGTCGTCGTCATGTGCGCCCGGGAATCGCCGACGTGGAACTCTCGGCGAGCTGAAGGGCGCCTTAACGAATTTCCACCGCCGCCCCGCTCCCAAATCGCTATATCGAAACTGGCGGTTGATTTTAGGAGATTGCAAGGAGCAGCAATGCGGAGCGGGCGTCGGAATCGTGAGGAGATCAGCCGGTGGCTTCGCCAAAGGCAATGGCATTTGTTCGGATCGTTCGCCACCAACGATCCTTCCATCACTGAGGTCGCCCTACGCGATAAGATCAAACACCTGGATGCAGAGTTTGCTCGCCTCGTAGCCGGACCGCGTTGGCACCGTCGGCCCGAAGATCGACCGTTCACCTTTTATGTGTTTGAAAAACTGCAGACGAACCCACACGCTCACTGTTTGATCGCGTTTTACGATCCCGACCCTGAGCGCCGCAAGGAGCACGAACGGCGCCTTCTTCGGGAGGCTGACCGGATTTGGAAGAAATATCAGCCAAGCGGAAGCAGCAAGATGCTGGTGGTCAAAGACCAGGAGCACATCTGCGACTATGTTGTAAAAGGACTGGCGAATGAGCTAGAATATCGCGAATTCGTCGTCTGGCGCGAATTCGATGTAAGAGGCAGATTGTGACTGCCCGAGTGCCACGCTCTCGGGAAAAACGGTGTCTCTTGAAATTCGTGATAGTGACAGGCTGCCGAAATGTCATCGGCGGTAATTGTCGTGTATTGCTCAGCGAATTATCGGGAACCGCCTCCTGAAAGGCTTCCCTCTGTGGGCGCCGAAGGCGCCCATCCCAAGGGAGCCGCGTAGCGGCGACCGCCGGGGATCCGGCTCCTGTCAAGCTTCCCAGAGATCGTTCCAGAGAGCGTTGGACGCCTAGGGCGACTCGGAAGAGTTCTTGTTGTTGCCCGATAGAGTGGGACCAGCTCTCCAGCGAGTAGGGAACCCGCGTGCCCGCGTCAGCCCCGTCGCGCGATCGCTATGAAGAAGACGAGACGCTGCACGTCAGCTTGAACTCGCTTCGAGGAGGACCCCGATGACGCAGGCCAACACCGAACTCACCCAGCAGGCGCTTGCGCTGTTTCTGCGCAAGCGGATCTCCGAGATCGAACCCCGCAAGAGCACGGCACAGATTGCGGGCGAGCTCGGCTACAGCAGCCGCGATGTCGTTCTCGGCTTCATGAGCGGCTCCATCAAGGTGCCTTTGGACAAACTCCCGGCGCTGGCGGCGGCGATCGGCTGCGACCCGGGCTATTTGTTCCGGCTCGGGATCGCCCAGTATTGGCCCGGTGACGCCCGCGTGCTCGAGGCGGTCTTCGGCCGGGTCGTCACGCGGAACGAGATGGAACTGGTCTCGTTATGGCGGGAGGCCTTCCCCGCCGATCCACCTATCGCCGGAATTCTGCAATCCCGCCTGCGTGCGGCGCTCCAACAGATCCGTCGCGATCTGCCCGATGCGCGCGCAAAGGAAGCGGTCTAAGGCTTTCGGCGAGAATCCGCGCGCCGGCGCTCCACTTCCTCGAGGAGCTCGAGCGCCTCCTCGTCGGTGAGCTTGTCGCCCGAGGCCTGGCGGACGGCGGCGATGCAGTCGCGGAGGCTCATGCGGCGCCCCCGATGAGGCAGCCAGCCGCCGCGTCGAAGGCCTCGCGCGCACGCTCGGTCTTGGCGAGGGCGAGCTCGGCCGCGGCGATCGCGTCGCGCTCGGCTTCGGGTGGGCCGTCCGGCCGCGTCGAGCCGGCGGAGATCGGCGAGCTCGGGGAACTCGCCGGTGACGGGGTCGACACCGTGCTCGGCCGCGGTCGCCTCGACGGCCGGCGGAACCGCCCGCAGCGCCTCGCCGGTCGAGAAGTCCAGCTTGCTGTCACTTGGCAGCGGACCTACATTCATCGCGGCTCGGCCTTGGTCAGCGTGATTAGGAAGCGCCCCAGGCGTATCCCCGGCGGGGGTTACAATTCCGCCGGGGGATCCGGGTCTCCCCGATCTCGCTGGAGAAAATGGCCCGAGTGGCCGCGGCTCGACGTGCATCGTCACCGTGTGCTCGGCGTCGCCGAACCGCGTCGTGGCGTAGACGACGGTGCGGCCGCCGCGGTCGACGCGTCAGAGGCGGCGATAACCGTTCCTCGCCGGATCGCCGCTCTGCTCGGCCGGATCGAAGGCGCGCACGATGGCAGGAAACGCGACGATGTCTTCGCGGCCTCGGTTCATCCCCGCGCGTGCGGGGAACACTGCCGTCATCAGAAACACGAGGAGGAGGATTGCGGTTCATCCCCGCGCGTGCGGGGAACACGTCGTGAGCGGGAGGGTGTCTTTGCCATGGGCCGGTTCATCCCCGCGCGTGCGGGGAACACGCCCACATGGTAGCCGAAGCCGGGGTCGATGCCGGTTCATCCCCGCGCGTGCGGGGAACACTTCATCTGGCCCGAGCTGCCTTGGACCGGCGACGGTTCATCCCCGCGCGTGCGGGGAACACGAGGTCTCGACGATATTGCCCGAGAAGCGCAGCGGTTCATCCCCGCGCGTGCGGGGAACACCGTCCATGGCTCGCGCGCGCGCGACGAGAACGGTTCATCCCCGCGCGTGCGGGGAACACTCGACCACCCCGGTCAGCAGGTCGCCAACGTCCGGTTCATCCCCGCGCGTGCGGGGAACACCTGTTCGTCGCGGAGGTGCGGGCGGGGGAGTACGGTTCATCCCCGCGCGTGCGGGGAACACGACGTGAATGGCGGTCTCCGTCATTGCCGAGACGGTTCATCCCCGCGCGTGCGGGGAACACCCTCGGGCACCTGGACCCCGCAATAGGAGCACCGGTTCATCCCCGCGCGTGCGGGGAACACCTACGCCGTCAGCGCGAGCGCGCGAAGAACAGCGGTTCATCCCCGCGCGTGCGGGGAACACTGTGATGAAGAAATGGATTCCGCCCGAGCATTCGGTTCATCCCCGCGCGTGCGGGGAACACGAAGAAAGGCGCGAACAATGAGTTCTCGATAGCGGTTCATCCCCGCGCGTGCGGGGAACACGAGGCGCTCTCCAACCAGAGCGAGGCGATCTACGGTTCATCCCCGCGCGTGCGGGGAACACCAGCCCTTCACCGTTCACCAGCGCTACACCCTCGGTTCATCCCCGCGCGTGCGGGGAACACAGGACGGTTTACCAGCGGATCGAGGCGGGGGACGGTTCATCCCCGCGCGTGCGGGGAACACGTCGCCACCGCCAGTCCGTTCGCCGGGATCGTCGGTTCATCCCCGCGCGTGCGGGGAATACTCGACGACGCGGCGCAGTTCTGGATCGGGCATCGGTTCATCCCCGCGCGTGCGGGGAACACAGACCATCGGCGCAAACGATTTGCGGAACTAGCGGTTCATCCCCGCGCGTGCGGGGAACACTGCCCGACGCCCGGATACGCCCAGTAGACGACCGGTTCATCCCCGCGCGTGCGGGGAACACGCGCGCTTCAGCAATTCCTCCACCACCTCGCCCGGTTCATCCCCGCGCGTGCGGGGAACACTCGGTGCGCTCCTGGCGCTCGCCGCGCTGGTCCGGTTCATCCCCGCGCGTGCGGGGAACACCTCGCGCGCGCCCTCCGCGTGACGCCCGACTACGGTTCATCCCCGCGCGTGCGGGGAACACGCGTTGACCCGACGCTCAGGGTGGCCCGTGTCCGGTTCATCCCCGCGCGTGCGGGGAACACGTCGCCGCCGCCAGCCCGTTCGCCGGGATCGTCGGTTCATCCCCGCGCGTGCGGGGAACACGGCCGCCGCAAGCTTCTTCGCGGCGTGGCGCCCGGTTCATCCCCGCGCGTGCGGGGAACACGATGGCTGCCGCGATTCAAGGCCCCCTGCCTGCGGTTCATCCCCGCGCGTGCGGGGAACACAGCCCAGTCAGCGTGATGCTCTCGCCGTTGGTCGGTTCATCCCCGCGCGTGCGGGGAACACCTCAGAACGAGGTCGAACAGCGCGTCGGGGTCCGGTTCATCCCCGCGCGTGCGGGGAACACGCTACCGCTCTCGCTGAGCCAAACGGGCTCGCCGGTTCATCCCCGCGCGTGCGGGGAACACATCGCCGGGAGCGACGCATTCCCGACCGCCAACGGTTCATCCCCGCGCGTGCGGGGAACACGAACAGGTCGCCGAGACAATCGGGCAGATCATCGGTTCATCCCCGCGCGTGCGGGGAACACCAGGTCGTAAATGCCTATGATTTGCCGCGCGAAGGTTCATCCCCGCGCGTGCGGGGAACACAACGCACCAATGATTAAGCGCCTCCTCTCCCTCGGTTCATCCCCGCGCGTGCGGGGAACACGCTCCATCCGAGCGCCAGGATTGGCGTTACATCGGTTCATCCCCGCGCGTGCGGGGAACACGTCTCTGCCGATCACAAGAACGGAATCGTGACCGGTTCATCCCCGCGCGTGCGGGGAACACTCCGTGCCTCAAGCATCTGTGACACACTCCAACGGTTCATCCCCGCGCGTGCGGGGAACACATCACCGCTCCCGGCGCGTAACGCCCCGTGGCCGGTTCATCCCCGCGCGTGCGGGGAACACGCGCGCTCGCGATAGAGCCACCCGCCTGGCACCGGTTCATCCCCGCGCGTGCGGGGAACACGCGATGCCGGCGGCCACGACATCGCCCCCGACCGGTTCATCCCCGCGCGTGCGGGGAACACTGCGCACCCCATGCGGCTGGCGGCGGAGGACACGGTTCATCCCCGCGCGTGCGGGGAACACCGCTCGCCTCCTATTCGAACGCATGCGCGCGCCGGTTCATCCCCGCGCGTGCGGGGAACACGACCAGTGCGCCGCCGCGGGCACCCCGTTCTTCGGTTCATCCCCGCGCGTGCGGGGAACACGCCGGCCGAAGCCCCGGCGAAGCCGGCGGGCGCGGTTCATCCCCGCGCGTGCGGGGAACACTTTCGGAAGAAGATGCGGAGGAACGCCTCCGTCGGTTCATCCCCGCGCGTGCGGGGAACACGTGTTCGACGGCCAGGGACGCTCCACGACCAACGGTTCATCCCCGCGCGTGCGGGGAACACTCAAACGAGCCATAGGGGAAAATCTCGCGGCACGGTTCATCCCCGCGCGTGCGGGGAACACCCGCCGCGGCCCTTCTCGGGACGGGCATGTTCCGGTTCATCCCCGCGCGTGCGGGGAACACACCTACTTCGTCCGCTACGTCCCCATCGACGCCGGTTCATCCCCGCGCGTGCGGGGAACACGCTTCTTGATTTCCGGATCCATGCCGGAACTCCGGTTCATCCCCGCGCGTGCGGGGAACACTCTTCCTGCAAGGTATTGTTTCCAAACCGAGTTTGGACCGCTTGGCGGGCCACGGTGGAGAACATTTGTTCTCCTGTCCGTCAGCGGCCGCGGCGACGTTCCGGGACGGCGGCTGGGCCCGGCGCGACCGGCAGCGCCGCCTCGGGACGGAAGGAGACGAGCCGCATCCCGTCGAGGTCCACCGGCACGCGGCGGTTCTTTCCGCAGGTGTCGAAGTGGAAGCCGGCGTCGTTCGGCGCCGCCCATGCGATCACGGCGTTGCCGTCCTCGATGTAGGCGCAGACCTCGCCCCAAATCATCTCGCGCACTCGCCGGCTGTAGGCGCCGACGTAGACGCCCGCCCGCACCTCAAGGAGCCAGACGGCGAGCCGCCCGCGCAGGCGCGGCGGCGCATTTTCAACCACGATGACCAGCATCGCCGATCGGCTCGTTCACCTCGAAGGCGGGCGGCATCGCCTCGGGCGGTGCGTCAGGCACCGGCAGTCCGCCGGCTGCGAGGACTTCCTCGATGAGCGGAATAAGCCGGCCGAGAATGCCGGATCGACGGAAGGCATCCCGGCAGCGTCGTCGCACTTCGGCCACCGGATCATCGACAGGCCGGCCGTCGAGAGCCTTGCCCTCCTGCACTGCCGCCGCGACGCGAAATGCCTCGGGCACGACCGTCTCGAACTTGACGATATCCGCGATGTCGTAGACGAAGCTTTGCGGCTTGCCGCTGTGCAAGAAGCCGATCGCCGGCGCGTAGCCAGCCGCCAGCACCGCCGCTTCGGTGATGCCATACAAAGCGGCCGTCGCCGCCGAAAGGCAGCGATTGACGACGTCCGCTGCCGTCCACTCGTCGGGATCGTAGCGGCGGCCGTCCCACTTGACCCCGTGCTGGCGAGCGAGAAGGCGATACATCTCGCGCACCCGAACGCCTTCGATTCCCCGAAGCTGGTCGATGGAGCGGCGCGCCGGCGGATCTTCTCCGAAGCGTAACGCATACATCTTGCGAACCACCGCGAGCCGCGCCTCGTCGTCCAGGGCGAGCCGCGCCTGGTAGAGCAGCCGGTCGGAACGAGCACCACCCGGCTGGCCCGCGGCATAGAGCCGAACTCCGGCCTCTCCGACCCAGATCAAGAGCGTGCCGGCACGCGCTGCGAGGGCAACCGCGGCATGGCTGACCCGGGTTCCCGGTTCGAGCATCAGGCAGGCGATGCCGCCGATCGGAATGTGCGTGCGCACGCCGGCCTCGTCGACGAGCACGAACGCGCCGTCCAGAACGTCAAGACGGCCCTTCTCGAGGAACAGAATAGAAGCCCGCTCCTTGAGCGGGATCGGCCGCGGGGGCGGCAGCCCGGGCAGCGGCCGTGCACTCACCGCGCGCGACGGATCAGCATCAGGCCGCACCCGAAGGCCCGTGCATGACCGAATCCGTGAGTCAGCGCCGCCAGAAAACGAGCTGGGTCCTCGACCGTGAGGAGACCGTCGATGTCCATGACGCCGAAGACGGCTGGCGGGCCCGACCGTCGCGGGATCGTGATCCGGTCGTAGCCGTCGACGCTGATCTCCTCGGGCTTGATGCTGAAACCGCCGTTCCGTCCCTGGCGCTCCAGCCAAGCGCGGCCGGCCTCGAGGATGGCGGTCCGGCGGGCATCGGCACGCTGCCCGGAGGGCATTGTGCGGATCGCGTCCATCACCACGTCGTGCCGCTTGCCGCGTTGGCCTTTTCCCTCCGAACGCGCGACGACCGGATTGGCGCGCAAGCTGAAGCGCAGCCGATCCCCTGGGCGGAGCACGGGTTCAAAGGGTTTCGTTTCGAGCCGAAAGAGACCGTGCGGATCGGCGGGCGGTCGGGACGAAAGCGCCAGCAGCCGCCCGGGCGCTTGCTCGCGCCAAAGGAAATCCCGCCTCCGGTCCGGTCCGTCGGCGAAGAGGGTCCAGATCAGCTTGTGTGCTGCCGCCGTCCGAGGTCCGCCCGAAGCGTCAGGAACGAGCAGCGAAGCCAGTGCGGCGAGCGGCGCGTCGCGGCGCAGCGTCGCTCGCGAGAGATAGAGCGAGGTCACGGCAGCGGAACCTCCAACAGCGCCTCTTCGCGCAAATCGAACTGCCAACGCGAGCGCGAGCGCGGCTGGTCGCGGCGGAACTCGACCCGCCGCCGGCGGGCGTCGGACTCGGAGATCTCGTCCGCGTCGATCACGACGCGCAGGTGCTTGGCTTCGGTCAGCGCCCGGGGGCGGAAGCCGATTTCTCTCCCTTCCGTGTGGCGAGCAATCAGAGCCGCGATCGGATCGTCGGCGGTCGAAATTTCCGGGCCGAGCGGCAAGCCGAGTGGGCAAGACTTGCGCCCGAGATAGGGGGTGAAGCGCGGCCGTTCCATGGACTCCTGGATCGCCGTCAACGGCCATCGAGCTCCGGGCCGCTCCCAAAGCGCCGCGAGGTGCCAAGCACCGCTTCGATAGTCACGGCGCGACAGCACGGTGGAAAGGTCAGGGGCCGCGAGCTCGGCGGCCCGGGTAGGAAAGCGGCGACCCCGCCGTCGCGGCGGCACCTGCGCCGTATGGTAGTCGGCCATCAATTCGCCGCCCGCGACGCACGCCAACGCGAGGCCGTAGCCATCGGCAAGCGCCGCCTGGCCATCATCGTCGGCGCGATCGACGCCGAGGCAGGCACCGATCAGTCCGAGCACGGCCGACCGCCCTGGCCGATCCCAGGTGGATCGGCGCTCGCCGACGGCGATCTCGCCGAACGACGCGAGCGGAGCGACCAGAGCGAAGGTGAGATACGCGGGCATGCGCCTCAGCCGCGACAGAAGGCGACGATATCGCCGAGGCTGCCGCCGGCGCCGACTTCCATCGAGGCTTCGGCGTCGTAGCCTCGGCCGTAGGCCTTCTCGAGGTCCGTGCGAAAGGATTTCAGCGCTGCGACGGAGGCGGCCATGAGGTCGCTTCCGTCCACCGGCCGGATGAAGGCTCCGGCGAGCGTGCGTGGCTGCTGATCCCCGCTCTCCGCGAGGACGTAGTGAGCCCGTCCATGAGCGGCGAAGCTGTTCTGCTTGCCGCGCGGGAGCACCGTTGCCGCCGCTTCGGCGAGCGCCCCGAGAGCGGTGGCGGCGAGGGCTCTGTCGCCGCCGAGATTTTCGGTCAGGAGCGCGCGGTTGACGGAAAGATAGAGGTAGAACACGCCGGAACCGAAGGCAGCCTCGCCGACGAAGCCGGCGCCAGCGTCTTCCGCCGGTGTCTTCAGATCGTCGACAGCCGTGTAGTAGTCGTCCTCGATGACCACGCGGTGAGTGGTGAACGCATGCGCCACCTGAACGGCAGCTTCGCGGTTGAAGTCGGGGTTGTCGGCGAGCATGCGGCCGAACATGGCGATGTCGGCCGCAGTATCGCTGCGCCGCAACACGTCTTCAGGCTTGACGGCGATCTTTTCACCGCCGACGAGGCGTCGGGCGAGTGCGAGGGCGGCTTCACGTTCTTCCGGCGCGATGAAGGCGAGCTGCTCGGTGCGGGTCGGGTTGGGGTCCTTCTCTGATTTCGGCTTGCCGAAAACCGGCACGATCTGACGCGCGACGGCGACAGCATCGGCCTCGGGAACGCCATCGGCAACGAGGCGGTCGCGAATTACCTCGCCGAGGCGTTGGGTGCGCTGGCCGATATGGCCATCGAGCGCGGAGGTGAAGACGCTCGACGTTCGCCATGCGCGTTTCAGCGCTTGCGAGGAAATTCGCAGCCGTGTCGCGCCGCCGACGACCGCGGTCTTAGGGCGGCCGGTATCGTCGCGATTCAGGTTGGCGGGAGGGATGAAGCTCAGAAGATGGAGTTGAAGAAAGCGGCTCATGGAGCAATGTCCTCGGCGGGCGTGGATTGGTAGGGCTGGGGCGCCGGGCCGACGGCGTTCCAGTATTCGTAGACCCACCTCGACCGGCGCTCTTCGGACCAATCGAGGAGGGTTTCTGCGAGGTCGCGCACGGGAAGTCGGCCGCCCGCGAGCGCTGCCATGCGGCGGAAAGCAACCAGACGTTCGTCAGGCTCACGCGCCTCCATAAGCCGGCGGAAGCGGAGAGGCGACATGACCGCGGTCTCGGGCTTGTCGGGGTCATCGGGCCCGACAAGACGCGCGGCCGACCGCGTCGGAACGTCTTCGCGCACATGTGCGAGCACGGCGGCGAGGAGGGCGACGTTGGGGAGGGCCTCGGCGCCCTTGGCGCCGATACGGCGGAAGAGGGCGATCGTCGCAGGCTCCTGCATCGCCTCCGCGACGGATGAAACCCGGCGTAGCCGGGCCAGCGCTGCCCGGTCGCCCGGGCGCTTCCGCTCCGGGTCGGGCTGAAGCGCTCGCCACCAAGAGACGGCGGCCTCACTCTCACGGCTCATCAGGCGGCTTCCTTCGGTTCGGGCTTGGCGGATGGCACGAGGCCGAGCAGGGCGAACAGCGCCTTCCCCTTCTGGCCGGCGCCGGCAAAGGCGATCAGCAGGCTGCGACGGGCAGTGGCGATCCGGGGCGCTGCGGCGCCGAGCTCGGGGGCGAGCGGGGCGACCTCGTCGAAGAGCGCGAGCGCGGTCGACCGCAGCAGCCCGAGCCAGTGACGGCGCTCGGGCTCTGCGCCTTCCATTGCTGTTCCGTCGCGAGCCGTGCTGTCGAGACTGGCGAAGAATGCAGCCTCGGTGCGCGCCCAGAGCCGTTCACGCACGCTTGCGAGTGCCTCGGCATCGATCTTCACCGTGGCGCCGGGGCTGAAGAGAGCAGCGCGGACCGCCTTGCGCAGGAGATTCGCGGCGAGCTCGGCTGATTGAACGAGGGCGGCGGCGAGCTTGTCGATACGTGGTTGCTGCTCAGCATCGGCGCCGGGAAGCGGCATCTCGCTCTCGACGAAACCGCGGGCCTTCATGTTGTCCATGTCGAATCCGGCGGCAACGAGCCGGGTCTGTGCGGGCTCGCGTGCATCGCGGCGTCGCATGCTGCGCCACGTGGAGACGCAGGCGGCGGGCTTGCGGAGGCCGTCGGGGCTGTCGAGGACGAGGCCGAGCCAATGGCGATAGCCGATACCGCCCGGCTGCGGATGCAACGCGAGCCATTCTCCGCCTGCCGTCGACTGGTAATAAGGCGTCAATGGGTGCCGCAGACCCCAGGCGGCGTAGTTCGGACCGTGCGGACGCTGGCGCCAGCCGATCACGTGGACGGCGTCACGTGCCCCCGTGAGATCGCATGGCGCGTCTTCGGTGTTCGGGGCGAAGTCGAGGCGGATGCGTCGCGGCATGCCCCAGAAAGCCTGAAGGGGGTGCGCGTCTTCCTCGGGGACGACTTTGCGCGCACCTTTCGACGTGAGGGTCGGGGCGAGCCACGGCAGCACGCGGGGAAGCGCATTTGTCGGCGCGGGATCACCGCAAGGAAGATTGGCCCACAGGACGTGCCAGAGGGTGTTGCGCCGCTCCGGGAGCGCGAGGGTGAGAAGCGGCCCGCCGCCGCGCAAGCCGACGCGGTTCCCGGCGCCGCCGCTTGGGGCCCAGGATTGCAGCGTGAAGAGCGCCATCGCCGCTGCCGCGCGCGAGAGCCGGGCGGCGCGGCCGCGCTTCACCAGCAGATCGGTGTTCTTGTTAATCGTGCTTTCGCCTGGTGCCTCGATCAGAAGCCGCTCGACCGGCTCCGGATCACCGTCGAGCTCGTCGAAATCCTGCAGAAAGCGGGGGCCGGAACCATCGAGATTGAATGCGTGAACCAGCGGAGCAAGAGCCGCATCAAGTTCTTTCGGGGACGGCGGCTCGTGCCATCCGGCAAGCCACGCATCGTGATCCCGTGGGGGATACGCGATCGCCAAGAGGCCGATCAGGAACTCGAGGGTCGCGAAGCGGAAGTCGGGCCGCGGCCAGTCGGGGGCGATCACCGGGTCATCGTCGAGCGCGTCGAGAATCTGCGCCGGCCGGATCGTGTCTCGGATCCCCGATCGCCGGCGAACCGGCAGCCATCGATTGGCGACGAGATTGAGCGGTCGCTGACTAGTCCGACCCACGGGAGGCGTCATCGCGCCATCATCCATCGAGATGCGGATCTCGAGGTCTTTCGCCTCCGCGTCATGCGCGCCTCCCTCGCTTTTCTGTTCTTCGGATTGGGCGGCTGCCCGAGACGGGCAACCGCTACGCAATGAACTGCATAAAGTATGTCGCTTATTGCGTCAAGTGAAATTTCTCGGCCAAAGAAGGCCGCAAAAACCCATAGCAAAGCGCGCCAAGAAGGCCACAGGCTCGTCCCCGCTACCGCGGGGAACTTTCGCGACCGAGAAATCCGCAGAAACCCGGTTCATCCCGCAAATGCAGGAACTCTCGGCAAGAGGCCGAGCGCGCGAATATAAGACCAAGTCGCTTCGACACCAGTCTTGTCGCGCGCATCGAGCCGGTAATGACCGGCCGGAGCATCTTCGTGCAGCACGGCGAGTTTGATGCGCGGCGACTCTCGCTCCCACCGTCCCCAGTCCGCTCGGGCCGCTTTCGCCGCGGCTTCCAATTCCGGTGGTATCAAGCAGTCACTCAACCGGTTCTCGGCGACTGACACTTCCGACAGCGCCCAGGCGCGCGCAGGATCTGGATTCTCGGCGTAGGGCACCAACTTGCCATCACGCTCGAGGGCGAGCCGCAACGTGATTTGCGGCTGCTCCTCGAGGCGAGTCGGCGTGCGCGTGTCGTCTTCCCATCGTCCGACCTCCCGTCGGTAGCCCTTCGCGAAATCCAGCACGTTCTGGCCAGCGATCGCCCCGGCAGCCTGAGCTTGCGCCAATGCTCGGTCCGCAGCGCACGCAAGCGCCTCCGGCACCGCGCCCGGCGCATCGGTATTGGCAGCGGCTTCGATCAACTCGCGCAAATTATCGGGAGACACGATGGCGCCGGCCGAGAACAGGGCGCGGGCGCTGCGCCAAAGCAGAGCCGGATCGCGGTAGACCAATGCGGTGCCGCGATGTCCAGCGAGCCAGTCAGCGGGTGGATTCTCGACCGGCTCCGGCGACAGCACCAGCAGCTTCGCCGCCGGCAGCGGGCGTTCCTTCCGCCATCCGTGCCGCCAGAGACGACCCGCGCGTTGAATGAGGAGATCGATTGGCGCGAGATCGGTCACCAGCAGATCGAAATCGAGATCGAGACTTTGCTCGACCACTTGCGTCGCCACGAGCACTGCGCGGCGTTTTTGCCCCTTCGAATTCGGACCGAAGCGATCGAGCACCTCGGCCTCGATTGCAAGGCGATCCTTCATTGCGAACCGAGCATGGAAGAGCAGCGGGTCGACGCCGCGCTCGCGCAAGGCCGCCGCTGCCGCGATCGCCTCATCTACCGTGTTGCGCACCCACGCGACGGCAGCACCGCAAGCTGCGGCGTCCGCAATGCGAGCCAAGACCGTATCGATGTCGGGCAATCGCTCGACGGCGACGCGCCGGGCGAGCCCGGGCCGCACGGCGCAACGCGCTTCGGTCACGCCGTTCTTCGCGACGAGCGTCGCGAGAGGGTAGTCGCCGGACGAGAGCGGCAGCGGTGGCGATCGAAGCCCGTCGCGAAATGCGTCGGCGAGCTGCTGCCGCAGCTTTCGAGGCAAGGTCGCGGAGAGCAGGATGGCGGAGCCCCCCATTGCTGCATGGAAGCGCAGCAGTGCGTGGAGCTCGCGTCGCATATAGGGATCGAAGGCGTGCGCCTCGTCGACGATGAGGACTTTTCGGGAGAGGCCGAATTGGCGCAACGGCGCATGGCGCACCGGCAGCACTGCGAGCAGAGCCTGATCGATGGTGCCGACGCCCACCTGAGCCAAAAGCGCGCGGCGCCGGTCATCGGCCAGCCAGGCGGCGCATTGCGCGCCGGCAGGTTCGTCGGCGGCGTCCGTCCCTGCATTTGACGGCTCGGCTGCATCCTGCAGGATCGAGTTCGAGAACCGGTCATCGAGTGCTGCCCGACCATGCGCCAGCGCGAGGGAGGGACGGGCCTCCGGCTGGAATAGAGCGCGATAGGCGTTAACCAATCGTCCATACATCGCGTTGGCCGTCGCCATGGTCGGGAGCGCCATGAAGAGCCCATCGGCGCGTCCTGCGGCCATGAGGCGGTGCGCCAGTGTCAATGCCGCCTCGGTTTTACCCGAGCCGGTAAGATCCTCGATGATCGCAAGGAGCGGACCCTCGGGGAGTTGCACGGTCTCGGCCCATGACTGCGCCGTCGCGGCCGCCACCGAAATGCTGGGAAAGAGGCCGCTGATCCCGCGAAAAGGAGCCGACCGCGCCGGCGCGAGCCCGGCGGCTGCGACGGCTTCCGTTGCATGCGGTCGGGCGATCTCTTCAAGATACTGCGCCGGGTCGCGGGCAGCCTCCGGGAGCACATAGCGAAAATGGCGCTGCGACGAGCCGATCCAGTCGGCGAGAGTGGTCAGCCCGGCCAGACGCCAGGCCAGCACATGAAGCTCGCTTTCGTCTCGCGGTCGTTGCAGAGGTGGAGGCTTGAAGCACGCCAGCATGGCGCGCACGAAGGCGGCAGCGGCTGCCACGGATTTTGGGCCGACTTGGTTCGCCGTGAGAAAGGTGTCCGCCGAGGGGGGACGGCCGTGATGACCGGTGCTCGCCCCGAGCAGCGCGGCACGGTGCGCATCGGTCCAGCGGGGCGGCGGCAGTATTTCGTCGAGGACCGCCGCGACGGCATCCTCTCGCAGCAGATGAAGACCGATCGTGTCATGGCCCGGATCAGCCGGGATATCCGCTCCGAGCGTCCCCAGCACCGCGGTCGGCCAGTGGTCGGGCGCCTTGGCCTGAAAGGCACGCGACAGTTTGCCGATGTCGTGCAGAGCGACAAGGAAGGCGACGAGCGAGGATGGCAGCCATTCGTGCTCTTGCAGCACTAGACGCTCGGCGACTGCTGCGACGTCGAGCACATGCGCGACAAGCGGATGAAACGATGATTCGGAGTCGTCGAAGGGTCGGGCTTTGCCCCAGAAGAGATGAAGTGGACAGGGGTCGGAGGGCATTCCTGCGGCCTTAGCTCGCTTGTCGTCGTCAGTATGGCGCACCGTAATGCCATCGATCGATCTTGAGATGCGATCGACGTCGCGACCCCTCGTCTCGAATTAAGCAGCTAGAAGGGAGCTTGGGCCGGTGGCCGTAGTGGAGCGATCCGAGGCAGCGCAACTGTAAAGATGTGACAGGTCCAGATTTTGATAGCAAATTTTCGACAGCTCCTCGAACCGCCGCCTTGCCCCGTAGCCTTTCCCGTAGACGCTCGAGACGTGTTTGTTCTCGTGGCCGATGAGGGCGTCCTGCATGCGTTCGTCGATGCCGGCTTCGCGCATGGCGTCCTTCACCGTGTGCCGGAAGGAGTGGAAGACGAGGTGCTCGCGCTCGACGGTCTCAGTGCCCAAGGTCTTGCGCAGGAAACGCGCGAACCATTTCGTCGGCTTGTCCGAGGCGTAGCCGCCGGCGCCCTTCTCGATCTCCGGGAAGAGCTGCTTTTCGCCTCGGCGACGGAGAGCCTCGACGTAGCCGACGAGGCCGAGCCGATGGAGCTCGGGGTGGAGCGGAACGAGGCGATTGGCGGCGTCGGTCTTGACGGTCTTGTCGCCCTCGCCGGCGATCCAAAAGCACCAAATTCCGTCGACGACCTTCACGTCCTCGAGGCGGAGCTGGCAAAGCTCGTTGAGCCGAGCGCCGGTGAACATGCCGATGAGCGGCAGCCAGAAGCGATGGTCACGAACCCGGCACGAGCCCGGCTCGTAGATGTGGGTCTCGCTGAGGCATCCGGTATAGAGCGGAGCCTTCACGATAGCGTTGAGCTGCGCGACCGTGAACGTCCCATAAGAATTGCGACGTTTCGCCTTGCTGATCCGGACGCCGTGGGCCGGGTTCTCGACCGCATAGCCGCAGCTCACCGCCCACTCGAAGAAGGCATCGTAGATGGCGAGGTATTTCGTGTTGATGGTCTGCGGCGCGAGCGAAGGCAGCCCGCGCTCCTCCGCCGTCCGGGCGATCTCGGTCAGGCCGAGGCCACGGAACAGCTTCGAATAGTTGGGCGGGAGCTTCGTCAGGAGCTGGCGCACCTCCCCGAGCTGCTGCTTCCGGATCGAGCCGACAGGGGTGTCGGGTCCGAAGTGCGTCTCGAGAACCCGGAGAGCGGCCTCGTAGTCCATCAGCCGCTTCGGCTTGACCTCGCCCAGGCGCCGGCGCTCGCCGAGAAACTGCTCGATCCCGGCCTTGAGCGAGACGTGAGTCGGGTTCGCTGGGGCGGGTGACGAGACCGGCTCCGTCGCGGCGCCTTGCCGCAATGGAAACAACTCCGGCTTGCTCGCAAACCGTCCCCGCCAACGTTCCGAAGCGATGCTGTGGAGCTCGACCGAGGCGAGGCAAAGGAGCATCCGGAGAAGCTTGTGCTCGGGGCTGCCCGGCTCGATTCGGAGCCCATACCGCTGGACGAGCGACCTGGCGAGAAGCTCGCCCTCGGCCCAGTCGTGCCGACGCGCGACGTCGAGCCAATGGTCGAGCGCGAGTTCGGCGTCCCAGGCAGCATCGAATCTCGGATCCGAGCCGTCGCCAGCCGCGCCGGGATCTAACCGACGCCTCAGATCGGCATCGAGCTCCTCCTTCAGCCATCGGGCGACCAGCGCCTTGATCTCCTCCTGCGTCATTGCCGCTCTGCAATTGTCCCAAAGCTGTTGCGTCAGGGACGCGAGCCTCATCGCTCGGACCCACGCTTCTTCTCTACATAGCGTTCGAAGACTCCGGAGGACGTAAAATTTTCCGACACGGTCCTGCAGATCGCGCGGGACGCGGGCTCGAAAGTAGAAGCTCGAAGGGCGTTTGATGACGTAGGTCGGAATCGACATCGGGCGCGCGAATGTGTCCCAGGTTGTGTATCAACCCGAGCGCGCTCGACGCTAAGCTATTGATGAATAAGCGCTTGGTGGAGCCGAGGGGGATCGAACCCCTGACCTTCGCATTGCGAACGCGACGCTCTCCCAGCTGAGCTACGGCCCCTCCGCTGGCGCGGGGCGAGTATGTGAAGGGGGCCGCGCGCCATG
>Ga0310821_100548_pt1 | contig 17376 bp, 15 predicted proteins | sample P4_ome_FD_201300 | JGI IMG/M metagenome (GOLD analysis project Ga0310821, IMG submission 201300) | Sorghum-adapted microbial communities from Joint BioEnergy Institute, Emeryville, California, United States - P4_Day56_Rep1 | ecosystem: Engineered > Bioreactor > SSF (Solid state fermentation) >... | reverse complement strand
ATGTTCCATGATGCCCGGAATGAGCACATTTTCACCGTCGCTAATTGCGTCCACTTCGACTTCCGCGCCCATGAGATACGTATCCACAAGCACCGGATGTTCCGGATTAATCTTTACTGCCTCACGCATATATGTTAGCAATTCCTGTTCGTTGTAGACAATCTCCATGGCACGACCGCCCAGTACGTACGACGGACGAACGAGTACCGGATAGCCAAGCGATGCCGCCGCTTCCACAGCCGCATCAACCGTCGTGACGGTTTTGCCCGGCGGCTGCGCGATGTCGAGCGAACGCAGCAGCTTTTCAAATTTCTCACGGTCTTCCGCTGTATCGATGCTGGCCAGGTTGGTGCCAAGAATTTTTACGCCGGCTTTTTCAAGATCCGCCGCCAGGTTGATTGCCGTCTGTCCGCCAAACTGCACGATGATGCCTTCCGGTTTTTCCTTCTCGATAATATGCAGCACGTCTTCAATATAGAGCGGTTCGAAATACAGACGGTCGGATGTGCTGAAATCGGTCGAAACCGTCTCCGGGTTGTTGTTGACGATAACCGCTTCATAGCCCATTTCTTTCAGCGCCCAGACAGCGTGTACGGTGGAGTAGTCAAACTCGATGCCTTGACCGATGCGAATCGGGCCGGAGCCAAGTACGATGACGCGCGGTTTGCCTGTTTCCTCCCGCTCGTCTTCATCTTCATACGTTGAGTAGTAGTATGGCGTTGCGGCTTCGAACTCGGCCGCACACGTATCAACCATTTTGTATACCGGGATGATGCCAGCATCCTTACGCTGCGCTTCGATATCGGCGAGCGCAATTCCGGTTACTTCCGCGATGCGGCGGTCGGTGAAGCCCATCCGCTTTGCCCGGCGCAACATGTTTCTGTCGAATGTGCGGGAAATCACCGCTTCCTCCATTTCTTTCTCAAAGCGGACGATACCTCCGAACTTCGCAAGGAAGAAATAGTCGATTTTCGTCAGCTCATGGATTCGCTCTTCCGTCATGCCGCGGCGCAATCCTTCCATGATAAGGAACAGACGCTCGTCGTCCGCTTTCACCAGGCGGCGTTCCAACTCTTCCTGACTTACTTCTTTCGCTTCCGGCAGCTCCAGGCTATGCAGACCGATTTCAAGAGAACGAACTGCTTTGTGCAGCGATTCTTCAAACGTACGTCCAATGGCCATGACTTCACCGGTCGCTTTCATCTGCGTACCCAGCCTGCGGTTGGCGGAGATAAATTTATCGAACGGCCAGCGCGGAATCTTTGTAACGATATAGTCCAGCGTCGGCTCGAAGCAGGCGTACGTCTGCTGGGTAACCGGGTTTTTCAGTTCATCCAGCGTATAGCCGACGGCAATCTTCGCCGCCATCTTCGCGATCGGATAGCCGGTCGCTTTGGACGCCAGCGCGGAGGAACGGCTCACGCGCGGGTTTACCTCAATGACATAGTATTGGAAGCTGTTCGGGTCGAGCGCCAGTTGCACGTTACATCCGCCCTGGATGTTAAGCGCGCGGATAATTTTCAGCGACGCGGAACGCAGCATCTGGTATTCGCGGTCCGAAATCGTCTGGCTCGGCGCCACTACGATACTGTCGCCTGTATGGATGCCGACCGGGTCGATGTTTTCCATGTTACACACGACAATGGCGTTGTCAACTGCGTCGCGCATCACTTCATACTCAATTTCTTTAAAACCGGCAATGCTTTTTTCGACCAGGCATTGCGTAATCGGACTGTACTTCAAACCGCTGGCCACAATCTCGCGCAGTTCTTCCTCATCGGCTGCAATGCCGCCGCCCGTACCACCCAGCGTGTACGCGGGGCGAACGATAATCGGGTAGCCGATGCGCTCGGCGAACGCCAACGCTTCTTCCACCGTATGAATGATATCACTCGGAGGCACCGGTTCACCGATTTCCTGCATGAGGCTGCGGAACAGCTCACGATCTTCCGCTTTTTTGATTGCTTCTAAATCTGTGCCGAGCAACAGCACATTTTCCTCTTCAAGGATACCTGCTTCATCGAGTTCAATGGCGAGATTCAGACCCGTCTGTCCGCCAAGCGTAGCCAACAGACCGTCCGGTTTCTCCTGGCGAATGATGCGCGCCACAAACTCTTTCGTCAACGGCTCGATGTATACTTTGTCTGCCATGTTGGTATCGGTCATAATGGTCGCCGGATTGCTGTTGACCAGGATGACTTCATACCCCTCTTCTTTTAACGCCTGACAAGCCTGGGTCCCGGCGTAATCGAATTCCGCGGCCTGACCGATGACGATCGGACCAGAACCAATGACAAGAATCTTCTTGATGTTATCGAGTCGCGGCATGCGCTTTTTCCCCCTTTACGAATGTGGTTACCTGTTCCAGAAAATGGTCAAACAAATAGTTCGAATCATATGGTCCCGGCGCGGCTTCCGGATGATACTGCACAGAGAATGCCGCATATTTTTTATGTGTAAGCCCTTCGACTGTGCCATCATTCAACGCAATATGGCTGATTTCCAGGTCCGTATTCATTACCGAATCGGCGGTCACGGTGTAGCCGTGGTTTTGTGAAGTGATGTGTGTACGGCCGGTTGAAAGCTCTTTAACCGGATGATTGCCACCGCGGTGCCCGAACTTCAGCTTCTCCGTGTCGGCGCCGCACGCCAGCGCGAACAGTTGATGTCCCAGGCAAATACCGAACAGCGGGTACTCGCCAAGAATCTCTTGAATCATATGGATGGCCTCCGGAACGCTCTTCGGATCTCCGGGTCCGTTCGAGAGCAGAATTCCGTCCGGACGGATGCGACGAATTTCATCAGCCGTAACATTGTACGGAGCGACAATCACATCGCAGCCCCGGTTGGTCAACTCGCGCAGGATGCCGTATTTCGCACCGAAATCCACAAGCACGATACGCGGACCCCGTCCCGGCACCGGGAATAAGTTCTTCGTAGACACGCGGGCCACCTGGTCTTCCATCAGCGGTGCCTTAAGTTTCTCAAGCAACGCCTCCACCGGCTCATCTGAAGTCGTAATAATGCCTTTAAGCGTACCATGCTGGCGGATGATCCGTGTCAGCTTGCGCGTGTCGACTTCAGCGATGCCAGGGATGTTATATTCTTTGAGAAGAGAGGCAATCGTCTGCTCGCTGCGCCAGTTGCTTGGCACTTCACAGTGTTCCCGTACGACGAACCCGTGTACAAACGGGCGAATGGATTCGAAGTCATCGCGGCTTACCCCGTAATTTCCGATCATCGGATAGGTCATCGTAACAATCTGTCCGCAATACGACGGGTCAGACAGTACCTCCTGGTAGCCGGTAATTCCGGTGTTAAATACAACTTCTCCCCGCGACTCTTCTTCCGCGCCGAATGAAGTCCCGATGAATACCGTGCCGTCTTCCAGTATGAGTCTCGCTTGTTTGGTCATTATGGTCTCGCTCCTTCATTGTTCATCTCTTCCGCCTGCCATACTACGCGGCCCTCAAGCATGGTCAACACCGGCCAGCCTTTCAGCTTCCAGCCTGTAAATGGCGTATTACGCCCCTTACTTAAGAATGTAGTAGGATCTACTTCTTTTTCCGTTTCCAAATCAATCACCGCTATATCGGCCACAGCGCCTTCTTCGAGCACGCCCCATGGCAGATTGAATACATCCGCCGGCACTTTCGTCATTCGGTCGACAATTTCTTGCAGGGTGAATGCGCCCGGCAGCACCAGCTTCGTATATAGAAGCGGGAACGCAGTTTCCAGGCCGACGATACCGAATGGCGCCAGTTCCATGCCCCGCTGCTTTTCTTCTGCCGTATGCGGTGCATGGTCGGTTACAATCATGTCAATTGTACCGTCTTTTAATCCCTCAAGCAGCGCATCACGGTCGCGGCGGGAACGCAGCGGCGGATTCATCTTATAGTTGGCGTCCAAACCCGGAATGTCTTCATCGCACAGGAGAAGATGGTGCGGGCATACTTCTGCCGTTACACGAACGCCGCGCTGTTTCGCCTCCCGAACGAGACGCACCGACTCGGCGGTACTAATGTGACATACATGGTAATGTGTACCCGTGGCTTCCGCCAGCAGAATGTCGCGGCTAACATGAATCGATTCAGCCTCCGACGGGATGCCCTTTAAGCCGTGCTTTTCGCTGAATATACCTTCGTGCACGCATCCGCCTTCAGCCAGACTGTCATCTTCACAGTGCGCTACTACCGGCAAACCGAGCGACGTTGCCATCTTCATTGCATCTTTCATCATTTGACTTGTCTGTATGCCTACCCCGTCATCGGATACGGCGACGATGCCGGCTTCTTTCAACGCCGCCATGTCGGTTAACTCTTTGCCAAGCTCACGCACCGTAATGGCACCTATCGGCAGCACACGGGCGCTGCCTTCTTCTTTTGCTTTGCGAAGAATTTGCTGCACCACTTCAGGCGTATCGGTGACCGGGCGCGTATTCGGCATACATGCTACCGTGGTAAAACCGCCGCGGGCAGCCGACGCCGTTCCGGTCGCAATCGTTTCTTTTGCTTCGAATCCCGGCTCCCTCAGATGAACATGCATATCGATAAAGCCCGGGGTAACCAGTTTGCCCTGCACATCGATAACCTCGTGACCGACCCCGTCAATGCTGTCCGCAATCCTGGCGATCATGTTTTCCTCGATTAAAACGTCCTTTGTTACCAGCTCTCCACTTATAAGCAATTGACCATTTCGCAAAATTGTACCCATGGTTCTCCCCCTGTGCGTAATTTTTGATTATAAAAAAGGCTTCCTACCGTCCTGCCGGGGTAAGAAGCCCTGTCGTATATGCATTCGGAAATAAGGAGCCCGTCTTTCCCATGCACCAAAATTTATGCGGGAACAGGCCGCCTTCTCCTACTTCACATACATCACGGCATCCTTACCAGACTCACGGGACTGTTTTAAAGGATGATTATGATGCTTGTCTATGCGGTTGTTCGTTTTTTTTTGTATCTCCAAAAGCGACTTCCTTGCCCGGCAGCACCGCATGCAGCACAATGCCGAGGAAGGTAGCCATCGCAATGTTATCGATGGTCAAGTTGGCAATGAAGTTGCTGAACGTTACTTCGTGGAAGTCCAATTTGAATCCCCCGATTCCGGTTACAAGCACAATCGCCGCAACCACCATATTTCGCTTATGTGCAAAGTCGATGTTATGCTCTACGTACATGCGCATACCTTGTGCTGCGATGATACCGAACAGCACAATCGTTACACCGCCCAGGACAGGCTTCGGAATTGTCATAAGAAATGCGCCGATTTTGCCGACGAAGGCGAACAGGATGGCGAAGCAAGCTGCACCGGCGATAACTGCGCGGCTGTATACCTTGGTAATCGCCAGAACCCCCATATTTTCCCCATATGTCGTACTCGGCGGACCGCCAAGGAATGAAGCGAAGACGACCGCTGCTCCGTCGCCTGCGAGCGAACGGTGCAGACCAGGGTCGCGCATCAAATCACGGTTCATGATGTTGGCCGTCACCAGCAGGTGGCCGATATGCTCCGCCAGCGTTACGAACGCGACCGGCGCAATAATGAGCGCTGCCATCCAGGAGGCCGGAGACGTGAAGGCATCCAGCACTTGTCCGGTTACAAAGTGCTCTTTCACCCACATGCTTGGCGTGATGAAGAGCGGGGCCGTGGCTACGCTCGTTAAGTCAATCCATTCAGGATGGCGAACCAGCGTATAAATATATCCTATTATCATCCCGGTGAGAATGGGCAGCACAGACAGGAAGCCACGGAAGAAAATCATCGCGATGACCGTCACAGCGAGCGTCACGAATGCCACTTCCACCGCGCCCAACGAGTACGCCGGCTTCGCCGCGTCGCTCAGCGGGTCGTTCAGCGCCCAGCCTACCGCCACACCGGACAGGCTCAGGCCGATGACAATGATAATCGAAGCAATGACAACCGGAGGAAGCAGGCGGTTCAGCCATTCAACTCCTGCTGATTTCACGATAAGTGCCACAATTAGATATACCAGGCCGGCGATAAAACAGCCAAGCATGGCCGTACCGACACCATGGCTTGCGCTTACGGTAATAATCGGACCGATGAATGCGAAGGAAGAACCGAGATAGTTTGGCAGCTTCCCTTTTGTAATCAGCAGGAACAATAGTGTTCCGATCCCGCTCGTCAGAAGCGCGACCGATACGTCCAGCCCGGTCAGTAGCGGCACCAGCACGGTGGCGCCGAACATGGCGAACAGGTGCTGCAGGCTCAGCGGAATCAGTTTCTGAATCGCCGGCGTTTCGTGTACGTCAACATAATCTTTCTTTGGCATGGTTGTTTCTCCTTCCTTACCAGCCTCACAGTGCTGAGTTAAAGGTGTATTGGTTTTTCAGGAAAATAATGTAGAAGGTAAGAGGTTAGACAGGAGAGTAAAAAAGGGGACCCGCCTTTTTCTTCAAATCTCTACTTCTTCCTTCCTGTTTTCTCTAAAATCGTCACACACTCGCGATGATCCACTTCCGCAAGCTCTACCCCAATCATTTCTTCTTTGGAAGTCGGCACGTTCTTACCCACATAATCCGGGCGAATCGGCAGTTCCCGATGTCCGCGGTCCACCAGCACCGCCAGTTGAATCATCTGCGGACGCCCGACGTCCATCAATGCATCCAGCGCAGCGCGGACCGTCCGGCCTGTAAATAGCACATCGTCAACGAGAATGACTTTCTTGTCCGTGATATCTTCCTCAATGTCGCTGCCTTTAATCATCGGCTGATCCTGCTTCCGGGTCAAATCGTCCCGGTAAAGCGTAATGTCAAGCTCACCGACCGGGACAGTCTGGCCTTCAATCTGTTGAATACGTTCCGCCAACCGCCGGGCCAGATAGATGCCGCGCGTACGGATGCCGATGAGCACACAGTTTTCTACGCCTTTATTGCGCTCGATAATTTCGTGGGCGATACGGGTCAGCGCCCGTCGCATCGCAGCTTCATCCAGAAGTACGTTTTTTTCTTTCCACTCACTCATCGTCGTCATGCTTCCCTCCTAACTGAGAGTTAGAATTATTTTGTGCATAAACTATAAGATAGACACAAAAAAAGCTTTCTGCGAGGGGCAGAAAGCTTTTTGGGTTCAGCAAAAGACAAGGTGAGACAAATTTCACCTATACTTCTACCGAACTCATCCGATTTCCTTGCCAGCCTCACAGGACTGATTTAAAGGTTGCTTTTTAGTTAAATGAAGTATGACATGAAATCTTAAAACTGTCAATCCTTTTTATTCAAGTTTTAACATCGTAATCATTTGTTCCATATCAGCCGGCAGCGGTGCATGAAACTCCAAGTATTCACCCGTTGTCGGATGAGTAAACCCGAGCGTTTTCGCATGCAGGGCCTGGCCTTCAATCGCAAATGGATTCTTCGGCCCATATTTTGGATCTCCGACCAGTGGATAGCCGATGTATTTCATATGGACACGAATTTGGTGCGTACGTCCGGTCTCCAGCTTCAGCTCAACCAGCGTGTAGTTCTTAAAACGTTCCAACACGACAAAATGCGAAACCGCAGGCTTGCTGTGTTCAAAAACGACTGCCATCTGCTGCCGATTCTTCGGATCACGTCCGATCGGTGCGTCAATCGTGCCTTTCTCATGCGGAATAACACCGTGCACAAGCGCCACATAACGGCGCGTCACCGTATGATCTTTGAGCTGGCGAGCCAGCGATTCATGCGCTTTATCGTTTTTGGCAACCATCAGAAGGCCTGATGTATCTTTATCAATCCTGTGCACAATACCGGGACGCAGCACGCCATTGATACCGGACAAATCACGGCAATGATAGAGCAATGCATTGACCAGCGTGCCGGAATAATGCCCCGGCGCCGGATGGACAACCAGCCCGCGCGGCTTATTCACTACAATGACATCGCTGTCTTCATATACGACATCAAGGGGGAGATTCTCCGGCTTAATATCAACTTCGCGCGCCGGCGGTACCGTCAGGGCTACCTCGTCGTCTTCCTGCAGCCGGTAATTTCCCTTGACCGGTTTGCCGTTTACCGTAAGCAAGCCATCTTTAATCCAGCCCTGCAGTTGACTGCGTGACCAGTCCTCCTGCACGGTGGCCAAAAATTTGTCCACACGCTCTCCGGCGTCTTCCGGCTCTATAGTCCAATCATGACGTTCATAGCGTTCTTCGTTATTCATATTTTCGATCCCGTCCGTTCACCAGTAGCTCTCGCAAGCCGTCAATCACAAACAGTCCAACGCCGATAACAATTGCCGAATCGGCCACATTGAAAATCGGAAAATGAATCAGCGTAAAATCAAAGAAATCCACCACTTGTCCGGTCAGTACACGGTCGTAAAAATTGCCGACCGCTCCTCCCAGGATAAGCGCCAGCGCCCAGGAAACAAGGGCACTCTCTTTGTACACCCTGCGTAAATACCATACAATCCCGACAATAACCGCCAGGGTAATCACAATAAAGAAGGCGCGCTGGTTTTGCAAAATCCCGAACGCTGCTCCCCGGTTTCTGTGAGAAGTCAAATGAAATACGCCTTCCCACAAGGGAATGGACTGGCCGAGTTCCATATAGGTTACGACCAGCCATTTCGTCACGCGATCCGCCAGAAAAACAAGCAGCGCAATCACATAATAGTAAATCAACAGATTTCCTCCCGCCTTCGCGCTTAAGCTTACGCGTTTACTTCCTGTTTTACAACTGTTGCGCAGCGTGTGCACAGGGTAGGATGAGCTTCGTCATGCCCTACTTCCGGCGTGATAACCCAGCAGCGCTCGCACTTCTCGCCTTCCGCCGGCGTAACGACAACTGCGAGACCTTCAAGCTGTACAGCATGCTCCGGCGCCGATTCAGACGAAGGATGCAGCGCAACATGCGAGGTAATAAACAATTCCTTCAGCCGCTCTTCCGCTTCCTTCAGCGTTTTTTCTACCGCTTCACCAGGGTAAATTGCTACAGAAGCGGCAAGCGCCTGGCCGATTGTCTTCTCCCGGCGCGCTTCTTCGAGCGCTTTGTTGACCTCGTCGCGGATTTCCACCAGACGGTCCCATTTTGCTTCAAGCGCTTCATCGATCTGCTTCGCGTCTACATCCGGCATATCGGTCAGTTGCACGCTTTCTACTTCAGTTCCAGGAATGTATTTCCATACTTCATCCGCCGTATGCGGGATGATCGGTGCTACCAGACGCACAAGATCCAGCAGGATATCATACATTACCGTCTGTGCGGAACGACGGCGGAGCGATTTCTCCGCATCCGCGTAGAGACGATCTTTCGAGATATCAAGATAGAAGGAGCTCAGCTCAATCGAGCAGAAATTGTGAATCGTATTGTATACCGTATGGAACTGGTACTCTTCATACGCTTTGCGTACTTTCTGGATTACCTTCTGGTTTTTCATCGCCATATAGCGATCCAGCTCGTCCAGTTGCTCATACGGTACGCGATCCGTCTTCGGATCGAATCCTTCCAGGTTGCCAAGCAGGAAGCGGAATGTGTTGCGGATTTTACGGTATGCTTCCGCAATCTGCTTCAATATACCGTCAGAGATGCGCACGTCTGCCTGATAATCCACGGATGCCACCCACAGGCGCAGAATATCAGCGCCAAGCTGGTCCATAATCTTCTGCGGCACGATGACATTGCCGAGCGATTTGGACATCTTGCGGCCTTCTCCGTCCAATGTAAAGCCATGACTTAACACCGCTTTGTACGGCGCCTGTCCGTACACGGCTACCGCAGTCGACAACGACGAGTTAAACCAGCCGCGATACTGGTCGGAGCCTTCCAGATACAGATCCGCCGGCCATGCCAGCTCTTCGCGCTCGCGGAGCACCGCTTCGTGGCTGGATCCGGAATCGAACCATACATCCATGATGTCGGTCTCTTTGCGGAAATGTTTACCGCTGCAGTGCAGGCAAGACGTTCCTTCCGGCACCAGCTCGTCCGCTTCTTTTGCGAACCAGACGGAAGAACCCTCACGGCGGAACAGCTCGGAGATATGGTTGATCGTATCGTCAGTGATGAGCGGTTCGTTGCAATCCAGGCAGTAAAAGATAGGAATCGGCACACCCCATACGCGCTGACGGGAGATGCACCAGTCGCCGCGGTCCGCGATCATGTTATGCAGACGCTGTTCGCCCCAATGCGGCATCCATTTCACTTCTTTAATCGCTTTGAGCATCTGTTCGCGGAATCCGTCAATTGAGGCAAACCACTGCTCGGTCGCCCGGAAGATGATTGGCTGTTTGGAACGCCAATCGTGCGGGTACGAGTGGGTAATGAATCCTAAGTGCAGCAGGGCGCCTGCTTCTCTCAGTTTTTCTGTAACCAGTTTATTGGCGTCTTCATAGAATACGCCTTCGAATCCCGGCGCTTCCTTGGTCATCACGCCTTTTCCGTCGACCGGACACAGAACGTCGAGACCGTATTTCTGCCCGAGATAGAAGTCGTCTTCCCCGTGACCGGGAGCCGTATGAACGCAGCCGGTACCGGCGTCAAGCGTAACGTGCTCACCCGGCAGCAGCGGAGAAGTGCGATCATAGAACGGATGGCGGCATACGACACCTTCAAGCTCGGCACCTTTGTACGTAGCCGTCACTTCATATCCTTCCCATCCGATCGTTTTCGCTACGTTCTCTAACAGGCCGGAAGCAACGAGGAATTTATCCTCTCCCACTTTGACCAGAGAATATTCTAACTCCGGATGAATCGCAATTGCCAGGTTGGCCGGAATGGTCCACGGTGTGGTTGTCCAGATAACGACTTTATCGCCTTCCGCAAGCGTACCGTTGCTCTGAATAACCGGGAATGCCACATAAATGGACGCAGAGCGTTTGTCTTTGTATTCAATTTCCGCTTCCGCCAGTGCAGTCTCGGAAGACGGGGACCAGTACACGGCTTTCAGCCCTTTATAGATATAGCCTTTTTTGGCCATTTCGCCAAAGATTTTAATTTGGCGCGCTTCGTATTCCGGCTTCAGCGTAATATACGGATTCTTCCAGTCGCCTCGCACACCCAGGCGCTTAAACTGGTCTCTTTGCTTGTCTACGTATTTGTATGCATAATCCGCACAGCGTTCGCGGAACTCGACTATGCCTACTTTATGGCGGTCGATCTTCTCGTTTTTAATAATCGCATGCTCGATTGGCAGACCATGCGTATCCCAGCCCGGTACGTACGGCGCGTCGAAGCCGGACATCGATTTGGAACGGACGATGAAGTCTTTTAACACTTTATTCAGCGCGTGGCCGATATGAATATCGCCGTTCGCGTACGGCGGTCCGTCATGCAGAATGAACTTCGGACGCCCGCCCGTGCGTGCCTGAACTTTCTCGTATATTTTATTTTCTTCCCACCATGCCTGCATCTCAGGTTCGCGGGTCGGCAGATTTCCCCGCATCGGAAAGTCCGTCTTTGGCAGTTTCAGCGTTTTACTGTAATCCATCCTCGATTCATCTCCCACAGATAAGTATACTAATCACAAAATAGCCTTCCCAGCCCATCTAAACGGGACGAGAAGGCTACTACATATCCCTTTGAAGAAATCTGGTGTATTCTAGAAAGTATAGACCAGTCATTGCCCAAACGTCAACCGATGCCCGTAAATCATTAAAAAAAGAAGGAAAAAGGAAAGAAATAAGAAGGACGGGCGAAAAAGGCCACCGCCCTTTTCTACACTAAAATCTCATCTTTTTCTCTTTTTTTCACCCTATTTCAATGGCATGGTTTGTAACTGATTAGGCATGATGGTTTAATCAGTTATATTTTTAGCCAGGTCTTCTTCGATTTTTTCGAAGTTCTCCCAATCGCCATTGTCAAGCATTTCAAGCTGCGCTTCTAAAATGGAACGGAAACGCATACGATATACGGAAGCGCGGCGCTTCAATTCATCGATCTCGGAAACGAGCTTGCGCGATTTCGCAAGCGCTTCGTTAATCAAGCGATCGGCGTTTTTCTCCGCTTCTTTGATGATGAGTTGCGCTTCTTTACGCGCATTTGCTTTCAATTCATCCGACGTCTCCTGTGCCATAATGAGCGACTTCTTCAACGTCTCTTCGATATTGGCGAATTGGGACAGCTTCTCATTCAGCGTCGCTACCCGCTCTTCGAGCTCGCGTTTCTCCTTAAGCAGAATATCGAATTCTTTAATAATTTGGTCAAGGAATTCATTGACCTGATCCTCATCATACCCGCGAAAGACGCGGCTAAACTCTTTATTATGAATATCTAATGGCGTTAACGACACACCGTTCCACCTCCCATAGATCTTACAAACATTCAATCAAAGACGGCGACTTTCATTTTGATTCGCCCTTTTTTCGTTTCGCCCCCGATTTCGTTCACTTTAAAGCGGCCAAATCCCTTAAACGAAACCACGTCTCCCGCTTCGAGCTGAAACGACGGATCATTAACCTCACGAAAGTTTACTTTCGCCCGCCCATTCTGGATGGGTGCAATGGTTTTAGCCCGCGAAAGACGGTACACGTCTCCGATGACGGCATCAAGCCGGGGCGACTGTACGGTAAACGAAAGCGTACGAAACGATTGCTCAGGCACATCAATCTTATCAAGCGGTTTCGATTCCACCATAACATGGATTCGGTGAACCTGGGTCATATGTAAACGCACATACTCCGCAATTTCCTCTGCGACCAAAAGCTGCGCGCCTTCCTTATGGACAAGTATATCCCCAAATTTTTCCCTCTTTATACCTAACCCAAGCAACGAGCCGAGATAATCGCGATGCTCAAGCGTAAGAAACTGATTGCTTCCTTTTACCTCAAGCAGCTCTACCCCGAACTCTTCTTGTGTCGGCTCCATATATTGCGGATAAAGTACGATCCGCACGCGCTCGGCTCCTTCATATCCGCCAAACTCCGCAACATATACCCCCGCCTCGCGGTTTGCAAGCGACCGAACGATAAACGCCTGACGTGGGTCAAGAAAATCCGTACGGATAACTTCGTACCGATCACGGACACGGCCCGTCCACTCCAGCACCCGCTCGACGAACGGGTGCTCATCCCGCCGGAAATGCTGATACAGACTCATCACCCTACACCAGCGACGCCAAAATGCTAAGCAATCCAATTCGTGCAAAATGCAGCGCAAACAGCGCGACAATCGGAGAAATATCAATCATACCGAGCGGTGGAATAAAGCGGCGGAAAATCTGTAAATACGGCTCTACCAGCCGTCCCAGCATCTCTCCGAACGATGTTTCACGTAACTGCGGAAGCCAGGACATCAAAATATAGACAATGATCATGTAATAATAGACATTGAACGCAAATTCAATAATCCCGAAAAGTTGACCCATTTCCTCACCTCAACTACTTTAACCTCTGTCATCAAACATCATTTCCGTGATGTTGCCCTGCATCTCCATATGCTCGGGCAGGCACACAAACGTCTTATGGCCGACGCGCTGAATGTTTCCATTAATAGCGTACACTGTACCGCCCAAAAAGTCGATAATCCGCTTCGCCTGTTCGGTAGGAACGCGCTGTAAGTTGATGATAACGCCACGTCTGGAGCAAAGGTGATCCGCAATCTCCTGCACTTCTTCATATGACTTTGGTTCCACCAGCATGACACGGGGCGTCTGTTCTTTCACGGCGTGCAGGCTGACGACGTTGCCGCTCTGGCGGCCCCTGCGCGGCTTTACGTAAGACTCTTCCTCTTCTTCGTATTCCGCCTGTTCGTCGATAATTTCTTCATATACTTCCGGCTCGCCACCAAGCCCAAAAAACTCTCTGATTTTATTAACGACGCCCATGTTCATCGCTCTCCTTACTCATAATTTCAATTTCGTTCATCACCGACCAGCGTAGAACCCAACCGAATGAACGTTGCCCCTTCCTCAACGGCGATGTGGTAATCGTTCGACATCCCCATGCTCAAATGTTCAAGCGGAAGTTCCGGATACTTCTCTTTCATACGATCGCGAAGCTCGCGAAGTTTCCGGAAGATCCATCTTGTCTCTTCCGGATCTTCCACATAGGGTGCCATTGTCATAAATCCGCTCACTTCGATGTGCGGCATATCGCGAAGAATCATAAGAAAGTCCGGCACATCCTGAGAATTTAGGCCATGCTTCGTCTCTTCGCCCGAAATATTTACCTGTACCATACAGCGGGTGACAATGTCTTGCTGAGCGCCGCGCTTATTCAACTCTTTCGCCAGGGAGAGACGGTCGAGCGAATGCACATATGTAAAGCGGCCGATCATATCCCGCACTTTATTCGTCTGCAAGTGGCCGATGAAATGCCAGGTAGCCGCTTCCGCACCCAGCGCTTCCCATTTGGGCACCGCATCCTGCGTCCGGCTTTCGCCGATGTGCCGGATTCCCGCCTCAAGCGCTGACCGTGTTGTTTCTAAAGAGACATATTTGGTGACCGCTACAATCTGCACCTCAGACGGATTGCGTCCGACACGGTCGCAACAGGCTGCAATGGTTGCTTGTACTTGTCGCAAGTTTTCTGCAATATATGACAACGTCTTTCCTTACCCCTCTTTCAGTGCAATAAAGGCCGCCATCCGGCCTGTTTTTCCATTTTCTTTCCGATGGGAGAAGAATAAATCTGTTCTACAACTTGTACATAAATGACTCACTTCGATACAGCCGGGCAAAATTCCTGCTTCTTCAAGCAAAATTCGATTCGTTTCCTGCAAATTCAACATGTATTTTCCTGCTTCCGATCCGGCAACCAGCACGCACGAAGATTTATCCCCTATGACTTCTTTTATCCGGTCAGCTACCATATCGCTGACTTCATAACAGCATGCGCCAATAGACGGGCCAATCGCAGCGAAAATATCTTCCGGCCTCGTGTTCCATGTCCGCGCTATCGTTTCCACCATTCTCGGGCCAATACGCGCTACCGTTCCCCGCCATCCCGCGTGCGCCACCCCAATCACCTGTACTTCGGGCGCATAGAAAAACAGAGGAACACAATCCGCATAAAACGAGGCGAGAAATACATTGGCTTTATCGGTAAGCAATCCGTCGGTCCTGGCAATGGCTTCTTCGTTCGCCATCCGGCCCGCACCCACGTCACTATCCGCGATAATGCGAATTTCATTTCCATGCACCTGGTCTGCACATGTAAAGGACGCGTAGGAAAATCCATTCTCCTCCGCGAGCTTTCTTCTATTCTCAATTACATGCTCCGGGATGTCGCCCACGTGCAGCCCGCAGTTGAAGCTGTCAAACGCCTCCTGGCTCGCTCCGCCCTTCCGGGTGGAAAAGCCGGCTACAAGCCGGGGCCATCTGCGCTCCCAATCGGTCAAGCGCAGCATGAACTCCCGCTCCTGCATGACAAATGGATCCATTCTCTTCCCTCCTCATAAGAATCTTACCATTCTCTCTCTTATAAGAAAAGAAAGGAATGCGAGCATTACGGGCGATATCCGCCTTCTCCGACTTCCGGCTTGACCAACGGCATCACGTCATCGAGCCGGACAAGAATGACATCCTTACCGATCTTAACGATATTACGCCATGGTATGGTGATCTCCTCCCCTCCGCCAAACAATCCAAAGAACTTACCGTTTCCCTTCCCCGGTACGAAGATCGCTTCGACCCGTCCGGCTTGAAGATTGATTTCCAAATCGGTGACCTGGCCCAGGTTCTTCCCATCCAATATATTGACCACATCTTTCTCTTGAAATTCCGAAATTTTGACCATATCCTTTTCACCTCGCAATGTACATGCATCGTGCATAGCATTTGTCTAGTAGTATGAAAGAAAAAGGCCTTCACCTTTTTCTACATTAAAAGCTTCTCCTCATCCTTTCCTCTCTTTCCTTCGAACCACAAAAGTCAGCCCTCCTTGCCATCATTTTCATGTTGGGGCGATGGCTGAAAAGTGATGGCGCTTTGTCTCTTTACGCACTCTGCTGTTGATAGTATATGTTCTAATATTGAGAAATGTCCTAAAAGTACTTCTTCTCTCTCAGGTACTTGTCAGAATACATACCCGGCTGTATACTTATTCGCATATGTTTATGAATAAACAATTATGCGAATAAATCGGGAGGTCAATATAGTTATGAAAAGGAAAGTTTCACTAGTGCTGCTCGCATGTCTGTTCATATTCATGCTTGCCGGATGCGGCGGTGGAGCAAACGAAACAGGCAAGACTGCAGGTGAAGAGAAAATCGTAATCGGAACGGATGCATCCTTCCCGCCATTTGAATCGATGTCGCCGACGGGCGAGCCAGAGGGCTTCGATGTCGATTTGATTAAAGCGATTGCTGAGTCACAAAACATAAACGTCGAAGTAAAACATACCGGATGGGATCCGATGATGGCGGGTCTTGAAGACGGCTCCGTGGATGCGGCTATCGCCGGTATCACAATTACTGATGACCGTAAGAAAACGATGGAGTTTACCGCTCCCTACTTTACTGCTAAGCAGGTCATTCTTGTGAAAAAAGACGCCCCGGCCGTAAGCACAATCGCCGATTTGAAAGGAAAGAAAATCGGCGTTCAGTCCGGCACGACCGGCCAGTTTCTGGTGGAAGACAAGCTGGGTAAAGGCTACAGCGGACTCAAAGGCTACGAAGAAGTGGCAGGAGCCATCGAAGATATGAAAAACGGCCGCATCGACGCTGTGGTAGCGGACAATGCAGTAGTGAAAAAATTTACAGAACAACTAAAATTAGATAACGTAAACATTATCGAAGACAAAGCAGCCGGACAGGAGCAGTACGGAATCGCCGTGAAAAAAGGCAACAAAGAGCTGCTTGATAAGCTGAATAAAGGACTTACCGCTGTAAAAGAAAACGGTAAATATGATGAAATCTACAGTAAATATTTTGGAAAATAATCGTTCAACAATAAAGCTGCCTCTCGCATGGCGAGAGGCAGCTTTTCTTATGCCTTTCTTCTTTTCCGGGATGTTTATACTTTCAATCGTACCTTCATCAGTCTTCCCATGACAATTAATGTCACAAGCCCGCCGCCGATAAACCCAAAATAATACGGCAGCAACAGCGCATTCGGACTGCGGTCCAGATCGGGAACGAACAGAATCGTGAAAAACATGCCGATTGCCAAAGCAAAGCATAATGCGACCCCTGCTTTAAATACAGCCTGCAGTTGACGAAACAAAATAATCCGTCCATTATACTCAAGCCGATTGCGCTGATAGCAATACAATCCAAGCGGTAAGAACAGAGCAGTATAAAGGAGAGGTCCCCACATGTGAGCAATATACACCCCTGCGTTTTCTACCCCTTCACGTATTCCCACCACATGAAAGAATAAACTCATATCCATCATCACCTGGAAAATAGGATTACTGAATACATGGCCCGCATCCCAGCGAAAATTAACGTACACGAAAAACATAAGAATTGTCATAAACCCGACAGGGAAAATACTGAA
>Ga0310821_100539_pt1 | contig 17630 bp, 18 predicted proteins | sample P4_ome_FD_201300 | JGI IMG/M metagenome (GOLD analysis project Ga0310821, IMG submission 201300) | Sorghum-adapted microbial communities from Joint BioEnergy Institute, Emeryville, California, United States - P4_Day56_Rep1 | ecosystem: Engineered > Bioreactor > SSF (Solid state fermentation) >... | reverse complement strand
GCGGGTCGTAGCGGTTGAACAGCTCCCGCCACTCCTTGTAGATCTCGTGCACCTCGTCGCGGTCGAGCAGCCGGTGCGCGCCGTCGGGCAGGTCCTCGGCGTCCAGCTCGGCCTGGCTGGGCAGCGGCGGCGTGAGGTCCTTGGCGAGCGCATTGGCCACGTCGATGCGGAAGCCGTCGACGCCGCGGTCGGCCCAGAACGCCAGCGTCTCGAGGAAGTCGTCCCTGACCTCGCGGTTGTCCCAGTTCAGGTCGGGCTGCTCGGGCGCGAACATGTGCAGGTACCACTCGCCGTCGCCGACCGGCTCCCACGCCGGTCCGCCGAAGGTGGCGACCCAGTCGCTCGGCGGCCGCTCCCCGTTGGGCCCCTCCCCGCGGCGGAAGACGTAGCGGTCCCGCTCGGGCGAGCCGGGCGGGGAGGCGAGCGCCGCGCGGAACCACTCGTGCCGGTTGGACGTGTGGTTGGGGACGATGTCGACGATCAGCCGGATCCCGGCCGCCTTCAGCGCCGCGACCATCTCGTCGAACTGGGCGAGCGTGCCGATCTTGGGGTCGACGTCGCGGTGGTCGTCGACGTCGTAGCCGCCGTCGGCGAGCGCGGACGGGTAGAACGGCGAGAGCCACACCGCGTCGACGCCCAGCTCCCGCAGGTACCCGATGCGGCTCGTGATGCCCGGCAGGTCGCCGATCCCGTCGCCGTTCGAGTCGGCGAAGCTGCGGGGGTAGATCTGGTAGACGACGGCCTGCCGCCACCACGGCGCGGGGTCCGACACGGGCGCTCCTTTTTGTTCAGGCGCTAAATCTAAGCGGTTCCGACGATAGGCAGAGCCCGGTGCGCCAGCAAGCGCGCCGGAAGTTCACCCGTTTCGGGTAGCTGCGCCATTCGGTCGTGCCTCTGCCACCGGACAGCTCAACACGTGGTGCCCCGGGCGACCCGTTCGAGGCCACGGTTCGTGACGTGGGAGGTACGAAGCGCGTGACCCGTACGCACAGGCTGTGACCGCCGTCACTCGGGTGGACGCCAGTGACGTGGGCTACCGCGCCCTCCCCGTGATCCGCTCGTTGTACAGACACGGCAAGTGACTGCTAGGGGGACAGGAGCGTGCGATGGCCGGTGAGGCGGGGAGCGGGCGCTACAGCGCAGCCCGGCATGCCGTAGCCGACGGGGACGGGCACCGCCCGGCCTCCGACGACCGGTCCCTGGTCGACCGGTTGCTCGCCGGAGGCGACGAGCAGGCCTTCGACTGGGGCTGGGGGGAGCCCGCGGACCGGGAGCCGCTGCACGACATCCCGGAGCTCTGGGACGAGCGCCGCGACGCGGGCGGTCCGCGCGACGAGGACGAGTCCTTCCCGACACCGCGTCGGCACGGCGAGCACTCGCTCGCCGACGACCGGGCCGACGGTGGGAAGCGCGACTGGTCCGACCGTGGCGGCGACGATCCGGGGGACCTGGGCGACGACCGGGGCAGCGACGACTGGGCCGCCCCGCGCCGCGACGAGGACCGGCGGCCGGACGCCGACGGCGACCGGGGTGCCGACGACGCCGCGTTCGCGCGGCCGTTCGACGACCTCGGGCCGGACCGGCGGGACCGCCCGGCGGCGCACGGCGCCGACGACCGGCGGTACGACGAGCCGGGCTTCGCCCGGCCTGCGCCGAACGGCGGGGGACCGGACGGCGACCCGCTCGACGCGCTCGCCACCGGGCGGGTCCGCGACGGGTACGGCCCGCTCACCGACGCCGACCGCGATCGGGGGGCCGGAGAGCGCGACCGCGTGAACGATGGCCTCATGGACGGTGAACACGCGGGTGACCGGCCCGGCGACGACCCGCTGGGCCCGTCGCCCCTCGCGCCGCAGCCGTCGAACCGGGACCCGTTCGACGCGGAGCGCAGCCGCGACGAGGAACCGGCCGACCGGGCTTCCCGCGAGCGGGGCCCGTCGCACCACGCCCTGTTCGAGCCGGAGCCGCCGAGCTCCGAGCCGCAGCCGCAGCCGCAGGAGCGCAAGCTCGTCGACGCGGACCCGCGGCTGCGCCGCTGGGCCGACCGCGGCCGGCCCAGCGGCTCGCCCCGCATCGAACGCCCGGTCCCGCCCGCGGACGAGGCCGCCGCCACCGACCCGCTCGGCGGCGGACGCGGCCCCGAGCGCGCCGACGCGGGTACCGACGAGCGCGAGGATCTGCGCGGCGAGGACGGGCCCGGTGACGGCCTGCGCAGTGACGACCTGGGCAGGGGCGACTTGCGCAGGGACGACCTGCGCGGTGACGACCTGCGCAGCGACGACCTGCGCAGCGACGACCTGCGCAGCGACAACGTGCGCGTTGGCGACCTGCGCGGCGGGGAAGACCGCCTCGAGGACCAGCGCGGCGACGACCTCTTCGGCGACGACCGGCGCGGCGAGCACCGGGGAAGCGACGACGCGGTCGACCATCGGGGCGAGGACCGGCCGGACGAGCTGTTCGGCTCGGACCGGCGCGGTTCCGGCCCGTACGGTCGGGACCCGTACGGCCCCGACGCGCACCGGCCCGAACCGCACGGCCCGGACCGGTACGGGGCGGAGCCGTTCGGTGCGGGCCCGGACCACCGCGAGCGCCCCGAGCCGGGGCCCCGCGGAGCGGAGCTGTTCGCCGACCCGGCCCTCGGCGAGGGGGCGCTCACCGGGCGGATCCACATCACCGAGCCGGACGACACCGGCCGCCCGCAGGAGGGGGCGCCCGCGGCCCGGGAGGCGCCCGAGCCGTTCGACCTCGCCCCCGACCCGACCACCGCGTTCGCCGTGGTGGCCCCCGGCGCCGCGCCGCGGCGCGGCCCGGAGGGCCCGTCGCTCGAGGAGTACGCGGCGCGCCGCCGCGCCGCCGAGCAGGCCGCGGCGTCGGCCGAGGAAGCTGCCGCGTCCGCGGCGGAACGCGCGTCCGCCGCCATCGCCGCCGCGGCACGCGCGGCCGAGGAGGCCGAGGCGGCCGCCGAGGCCGCCGCCAAGGCGGCGGAGAAGGCGAGCGAGGCGGCTGCGGCCGAGGAGCGCGCGCTCGCCGAGGCCGCCGCCCGGGGCGGGGTGCCCGCCCGGCAGAACGCCCCGGAAGCGCCCACCCAGGCGGTCCCGCTGATCGCCCCCGCCCGCCCCGGCAGGCGGCCGCCGCCGCGCCGCCCGGCGGGGCCGCCGCCCCGTGGCGCCCGGCCCGACGAGCGCCCCGGCCCGCCGCCCCCGACGGCGAACCGGAACGCGCCGGTGCGCGGTGAGGCCCCCGGTCGCGAGGGCCCCGGCTACGAGGGCCCGGGACGGGACGGGCCCGGTCGGGACGGGCCGGGTCGTGAGGGCCCCGGGCGGGAAGGCCCCGGGCGCGGCGGGTCCGACGGTGAGGCCACCGCCGTGCTGACCGGCCTGAACGGCCTGCGCGAGCCCGGTCGGCCCCGCAGGCCGGAACCGACGCCCGCCGCCGAGGCCACCACGGTGACCCCGCGCCGGCAGATCGCAGAGCAGCCCGGCCGTGAGCACCCCCGTGAGCCCGGCCGTGAGCCCCACCGGGAGCCCGCCGACGCCGCCGACGTCGACCACGACGACCACGACAAGGAGCCGGAGGAGCAGAGCCTGGTCAGCCGGCTCACGTCCCGGCCGGTCGTCGCCGCGGTCGGGGTGGGCGCCGTGCTCGCGGTGGCCGCGATCGTCGCCTTCTTCACGACCTCCGAGCCGGAGGCCACCCCGACGGAGCCCGCCCCGGCGGCGGTGAGCGCCCCTGCGGCGCAGCCGGAGCCGACCGTGCAGGCCATCGACCTGCGCAGCGACAAGGCGGTGGCGTTCCTCACCGCGCTGCGCGACGCCGACATCCCCACGAGCAGCAGCGGACAGGCCGAGGTCGAGGCCGCCGACGCGATCTGCTCGCAGCTGGACCAGGGCGCCGACGAGGCGCAGCTCGCCCGGTCCGTGCCCGCGGTGCTGCCGAACGTCACCCGCCGCCAGGCGAGCGACGTCGTCGACTACGCCCAGCAGCACTACTGCTGACGGCACCGGTCACGGTGGGCCCCGTCACGGTGGGCCCGGTCACGGTGGGCCCCGTCACGGTGGGCACAGCGTGCCGGACTCCGGCATGACGCCGTCGACCAGCATCGCGTCCACGATGCCGCGGATGCACGGGGTGCGCGGGTAGGCCCCGGTGCCCGCGCCCTGCCAACTGATGAAGCGGGCGGTTGCGAGCGAGTCGGCGGTGCGCCGGGCCCCGTCCAGCGCGGCCCGGGGGTCGGCCGCCGTGCCGATCACGAGGATCGGCGGCGCCCCCTCGGCCATCCCGGCCACCGGCGCCTCCCGGCCGGTCGGCCACGGCGCGCACGCGAGGAGCCGCATCGCGAGCGCGGCCCCGAACGTGGGGTAGGCGGAGACCCAGCGCTGCGCGACGTCCTCGATCTCGCCGGGGGCGAGCCGGCGCTGGGTGTCGTTGCAGCTGGTGGCGAGCATCCCGTCGAACAGGCTGCGCGGGCCGGTGATCGGGGCGAGGACCATCAGCATCGGCATCGGGTCGCCCGCGTTCGCCGCGGCGAGGGCGGCCGCGAGCCCCGGCCACCGCCGCGGCTCGCCCAGCCCGACCAGCAGGGCGGTGACGGTGGCGCCCGCGGTGAGCCTGCTGCCGTCGTCGGCCACGAGCGGCTGCCGTTCCAGGCGCTCCAGCAGCGCGGCGATCGTCGCCTGCGGGTTGGCCCCGAGCGGGCAGTCCGGGCGCGCCGAGCAGGCCACCCCGAACGCGTCGAGCGCGGCCTCGGCGGCCGCGGCCCTGCTGTCGGACAGGTCCGGCTCGTCCAGGGTGGGGTGCAGCGGCCCGTCGAGCACGAGGCGCCCGACCGAAGACGGCGCCGACCTCGCCCACATGGCGAGCGCGGAGGCCCCGTCGCCCACGCCGACCGCGGACAGCCGTTCCACCCCGAGCGCGGCGCGCAGCAGCTCGACGTCGGACGCGGTCGACGCGCTGCGGTAGCTGCCCAGGCCGCCGTCGAGCGTCAGGTTGCACTCCTGCACCACCGCGCGCGCCCGCTCCAGGAGGAGGGCGAGGTCGGCCTCGCCGATCGACTCGAGGTTCGCGTCCACGAGCGCCGCGCGGGCGTCCTCCGGCGCGCAGTGCAGGATGTCCTCGCCCGCGCCGCGCCGGTCGAGGCCGATGAGCGTGTAGTGCTCCAGCAGGCCCGGGTCGATCATGCCGGCGAGGACGGCCGCGTGCCGGGTGGACGGCTCCCGGGTGGTGTCGCCGAGCACGAGGAGCGGCGGCCGGTCGGGCGGCGCCCCCGCCTCCCCGACGCGGATCACGCCGAGGGTGACCGCGCCCAGCGAGGGCTGGTCGGGGTCGGCGGGCACGGTGAGCTCGCCGCAGTCCACCCGCAGCTGCCGGTCGGCGGGCACCGGCTCGACGAGGGTGACGAGCGTGTCCTCGGTGCACTCGAAGAACGGGATGGTCGCCCGCTGCGGCTGTGGCTCGGGCAGGACGGGTTCCTCGGTGGGCGCGGGCAGCTCGGGCACCGCAGGCACGTTCTCACCGCGCACGGCCACCGGCGGGCGCTGCGACGGCCCGACGGTGCAGCCGGCGAGCGTCACGACGAGGCAGAGCAGCGCCACCACGCGGGGGACGGCCGCTCCGACCGCATGACGCGGTGGTCGTGCCACGTGCCCTCCCGGTCGTGCTGGATCCCGGCCCAGCTTGCCGCACGCCCGGTGTGAGAGACGTGAACCCCGGTTCGGGAGAGGGGTGGCTCAGGCCACGCGCGGCCGGGGGTGGGGGTGGTCCAGCTCGAGCCGCACCGCGACGGGGAGCTCGGTGAGCTCGAGCGAGGCGCGGGCGGTGGTGAGCACCTCGGAGTGGAGGCGGGCGAGGACGTCGCGGACGTTGGCGTCGTCGGTGAGCCAGAGCGTGACGCGCATCGCGGGCGCGGCCTCGGTGCCGACGAGCCGGGCCCTGGCCCGGCCGACGCCGGGCAGCTCGCCCGCCTGGGCGGCGACCGCCTCGGCGGCGGCGTGGGCGCTCACCACGACGGAGGTGTCGCCGGCGGCCGCCAGGGGGCCGAGGACGAGGTCGGGGTGGTTCTCGGGGCGCAGCGCGTGGGCCGCCCACACGATCCCGAGCACGGTGAGCAGCAGGCCGCAGGCGATCGCGGCGAACCGGGCGACGAGCGGCTGCGCCTGCAGGGCCGCCACGATCATCGGGTCGAGCAGCGGCCTGCTCGCGCGGCCGGCGCCGAAGACGCCGTAGGACAGCAGCGCGACGAGGGTGCCCCCGACGAGCAGGACGAGCCCGAGCACGATCGCGACGGCGCGTTCGCCCGCGGCGGACCGGGCGACGGCCGCGGTCGCCCGCCGCCGCAGCGCGGCGGGGTCGGTGGGGCGCTGCACGCCTGCGGTCACCGCGGCCCCCTCCTTTCCTGCACCGTCACGGTGACCCGCGGGCGCCTGCGCAACGGCACCTCGTCGAGCAGGCCCTCCACCCGGGCGCGCACGCGGTCGGCGAGCCCGGGGTCGGCGTCGTTCCAGGCCTCGGCGGCCACGGTGACCCGGCGCCGCGAGGCCGTGACCGACGCGGCGGCGACGTCGTCGGCGGCCCGCACCCGCCTGCCGACGAGGCGCGCGAGCACGCGGGCCGACGTGGTGACCGTGATGTCGGGGGCCGGGCCGTCGACCGCGATGTCCGGGCGGCGGGCGAACAGGCCGACGAGCAGGAGGAGCAGCCCGAACACGGCCGTGCCGATCGCGATGCCCGGCACCGGGGCGTCGGTCCACGCCGTCTGTTCGAGCGCGGCGTACCACTGCGGCCACGGCACGACGAGCCCGTCGCCGTCGTCCGGCCGCACCGACAGCGCGACCACCTCGAGCACCACCAGCGCGCCCACCAGCGCGACGGCGAGGCCGAGCAGCGGGACGAGCACCCGCAGCAGCACGCGCACGACACTTCCTCCCTCGCTCGAGGCCCCTGCCCCAGGATCTCAGCGCGGCCGGCTCGCCACGGGGTGCGCCGCGCGCAGGCCGTCGATCGTCACGGTCATGGCGCGCACGCGGTGCCCCGCGATGCGCGCGACCTCCTCGCCCACCTTCTGCCGGACCGCCGCGACGACGCTGCGCACCGGGGCCGGGTACTGGAGCGTGAGCTCGAGCCGGACGTCGACGGTGGGCGGGTCCCCGGGCCCGGTGGTGACGCGCGCGCTCGCCCCGGCCTCGCCGATGTCGATGCCGGCGATGTGCCGCGCGTGGCGCAGGGTGCCGGGCACCTGGTCCGCGGCGTGCTCCACGATCTTGCGGAGCACGGCCGGGTGGATCTCCAGCCGGCCCCGCTCCTCGGCGGCCGGGAGCGGGTTCACCGGTCGCGACCCCGTCCGAACAGGGCGTTGAGGTCGAGCTGGCCGTCGAGGGCGCGGCCGACGAGCAGCCCGATCGCGCCGAGCACGAGCACGATCAGGAAGGCGGACAGGCCGCCGAACGCCCCGGCGAGGCCGAGGACGAGGCCGGTCAGCAGGCCGGTCTGGGTCGCGTTCATCCTTCTCCTCTTACAGGACTCTCTGGCTGCGTCGGCGGTGCCACGTGCGGATCAGCGCGACGCCCACCCGCACCGGGAACGGCAGCGGCCGCACCACCTCGACCGGGGCGTCGTAGCGCGCGGTCTCGTCGCCTGCCTCGTCGCCGTCCGCGGCCGAGGAGGCGGCCTGCTCGGCCGCGCGGAACCGGGCGAGCCCGGCGCGGAAGACCTCCGGGTCGCCGCCGCGGTCCGGGTGGTTCTCACGCACGAACGCCCGGTAGGCGGCCCGCTCCTCGGGGGTCACGACGCCTCTCCCGGCAGCACGACGTCGGCCACGGTGATGTCGACGCGGGCGCCCCCGCACAGCCGGGACACCTCGCTGCGCAGCGCGGCGACGGTCTCGGGGATCGGCCGGTCGCAGCGCAGCACGACGGCCACCTCGACGGGGGCGCCGCGCTCGCCGATCCGGACCCCGACCAGCTTGCGCCCCGGCAGGTAGGTGGCGACGTCGTTGTAGATGCCCCCGTGCAGGCGGGCCACCGCGGGGTGCGCGGTGACGGCGGCGGCCACCCGTTCGGCCAGCGCGTCCTCCGCGGAGGCGCCCGCGACCGCCGTTCTCGAGGCCGGAGCGGTCATTCGACCCGGGCGGACTGCACGGGCGGCTGGGCGTCCTCCTCGAGGGCCAGCGGCAGGTGGATGTCGTTGACCGCGATGTTCACCTCGATCACCTCGAGCCCGGTCATGCGCTCGACGGCGGTGATCACGTTGCGGCGCACGGCGCGGGCCAGCTCGACGATCGACGCGCCGTACTCGACGACGATGTCGAGGTCGATCGCGGCCTGCTTCTCGCCGACCTCGACCTGCACGCCCGCGATGTTGGCCGCGCCGGTGCCGCCGCCGGGGATCCGCTCCCGGATCGCGCCGAACGCCCGCGAGACGCCGCCGCCCATCGAGTGCACGCCGGAGATCTCGCGCGCGGCGATGCCGGCGATCTTCTGGACCACCGAGGCCGCGATGGTGGTCTTGCCCTGGGAGGTGTCGTCGGCGAGCCGGGCCGGGGACGAGACCGTGGTGGTGGGTGTCGTCGTCGTCGGTGTGGCGGTGCTCTCGCTCATGTGGTCGATCCTCCTCCATCCCCTCGCCGGAGTGTTCGCCGGTGGAAGGCGGATTTCCGGCCCACGCTCCGGGGATGTCACTCGATCGGGGTATCGTCGGTGGCGCGGCGGTAGCGCAGCAGCAGGACGTTGTCCTCGCGCAGGACGTCGGCGAGCTCGAGCCGGCGCAGGTGCTCGCCCTCCGGGCCCGCCGCAACCCGGCCCGCCCCGCCGCCGACGAGCAGCGGGGCGACCGTGAGGCACAGCTCGTCGACGGCGTCGGCCGCCACCAGGTCGCCGAGCAGCGTGGGCCCGCCCTCGCAGAGCACGCGGTGCAGGCCGCGGCGGGCGAGCTCGGCGAGGACGACGTCCGGGGTGAGGCGCTCGAGCGCCACCACGTCGGCGCCTGCCGCCGCGAGCCGATCCCGGTGCGGCGCGGGCGCGGAGCCGAGGGTGAGGACGATCGGCGGGACGCGGGTGTCGGTGAACAGCCTGCTTCGCGGGTCGAGCCGCGCCGAGCCGGTGACGACCGCGATCGGGGGCGGGGTCGCCGCGCCGAGGGTGGGCCTGCGGGCGCCGCGGTAGTCCTCGGCGCGCACCGAGCCCGCGCCGACGAGGATCACGTCGGCGAGGCGGCGCAGCAGGTGGAACACCCGGCGGTCGGCGGGGGAGCCGAGGCCCGCGGACGTGCCCTGCACGCTCGCCGCGCCGTCCGCGCTCGCCACCAGGCACGCGCGCACGAACGGCGCCCCGAGGTCCGGCGGGTAGGCGTAGCGCTGCGTGAGCTGCTCGTCGTCGAGTTCGGGTCCGGCGGGCAGCAGCGGTCGCATCCGGTCATCCCAGCACAGCCGGGCCCGGCCGGCCGAGAGCAACGTCACGACCCCGGCGGGGCGAACCCGCCCGGGCCCACTATGGAGTGAAGGCGAGGCTCACCTATCGTGTGCTTGTGCTGACGACACCGGCCGCTCCTGCGCCCGCGGTCGGTTCGTTGCGCGTGCGCCGCCTCGCCGGGCTCGCGCTGCTCGCGGTCGTGCTGGTGGGCGCGTGCCTCGCGAGCATCGCGGTCGGGGCCAAGGCGATCCCCCTCGGGGGCGTGTGGCACGCGGTGTTCACCCCGACGGGCCTCGAGGACGACATCGTGGTGCGTTCGCTGCGGATGCCCCGCACGCTGCTCGGCGTGCTGGCGGGGGGCGCGCTCGGGCTCGCGGGCGCGCTGATCCAGGGCCACACCCGCAACCCGCTCGCCGACCCGGGGCTGCTCGGCGTCACCAACGGGGCGGCGTTCTTCGTCGTCATCGGCATCTACGTGTTCGGCGTCGGGAGCCTCTACGGCTACGTCTGGTTCGCCTTCGCAGGCGCGCTGGCCGCGAGCGTGGCGGTGTTCCTGCTCGGCTCGGTCGGGCGCGGCGGGCCCACCCCGGTCACGCTCGCGCTCGCGGGCGCCGCGGTGTCCGCGCTCCTCGCGGCGCTCACCTCGGCCGTGGTGCTCATCGACGTGCAGACCCTCGACGCCTACCGCTTCTGGGCGGTCGGGTCGCTCGCCGGGCGCGACGTCGAGATCGCGGGCCAGGTGATCTGGTTCCTGGGCGCCGGGGCGCTGCTCGGGCTGGCGGGCGCGCCCGCCCTGAACGCGCTGTCGCTCGGCGAGGACGTCGCCCGCTCCCTCGGCCACTCCGTGCAGCGCACCCGCGTGATGGGGGTCGTCGCGATCACCCTCCTCGCCGGCTCGGCCACCGCGGCGTGCGGGCCGATCGCGTTCGTCGGCCTGGTCGTCCCGCACGTCGTGCGGTCGTTCACCGGCCCGGACTACCGGTGGCTGCTGCCCGCCTCCGCGCTCGCCGGTGGCGCGCTGCTGCTCGTCGCCGACGTCATCGGGCGGGTGGTCGTGCGGCCGGGCGAGCTGCAGGTCGGGATCGTGCTGGCGCTCATCGGCGGGCCGTTCTTCGTCTGGCTCGTGCGCCGCCGGAAGATGGTCGCGATCTGATGGCCGTCCTCGACAGGCCCGTGCACCGGGTGCCCGGCCGCCCCGCCTTCCGCGCGCGGCGCGTCTCGCTGGTCTGGCGGCCGCGGTACGTGCTCGTGTTCCTGCTCGGCGTCGCGGTGCTCGTGCTCGGCGTGGCGGCGAACGTCGGCCGCGGCGAGTACCCGATCGCCATCTCCGACGTGCTCGCGGTGCTCTTCGGCGGGGGCGAGCAGAGCCAGCAGTTCATCATCCTCGAGCTGCGGCTGCCCCGTTCGCTCACCGGCGTGCTGGTCGGCGGCGCCCTCGCGGTGGCGGGGGCGATCACCCAGTCGATCGCGCGCAACCCGCTCGCGAGCCCGGACATGATCGGCCTCACCGCGGGCGCGAGCGCGGCCGCGGTCTTCGTGATCGTGCTCGGCGGCGGGTTCGGCGCGGTCGGCGGGTTCCTCGCCTCCGCGGGGCTGCCCATGGCGGCTTTCCTCGGCGGCCTCGCCACCGCCACCGCCATCTACGCGCTGGCCTGGCGGCGCGGCGTGCACGGGTTCCGGCTCGTGCTGGTCGGCATCGGCTTGCAGGCGATGCTGCTCGCGATCGTGCACTGGCTGCTCGTCGTCGCCGAGGTGTTCGAGGCCGCGCGCGCCTACGTCTGGCTCAACGGCAGCCTCAACGCCCGCGGCTGGGAGCACGTCCTGCCCGTGTCGATCGCGCTCGCGGTGCTGCTGCCGGCCGCGTTCGTGCTCGCGCACGTCCTCGGCGCGCTCCAGTACGGCGACGACACCGCGCGCGGGCTCGGCGTCCCGGTGAACAGGGCGCGGTCGCTGCTGCTGCTCGTCGCCGTCGGGCTCGCGTCGGTGGCCACCGCGAGCGCCGGGCCGATCGCGTTCGTCGCGCTGGTGTCGCCGCAGATCGCGCAGCGCCTCGTCGGGGGAGCGCGCCCGCCGATCGGGATGTCGCTCGTGGTCGGGGCGGCGCTCACCGTGATCTCCGACCTCGTCGCCCGCACGGCGTTCGGCGCCACCGAGCTGCCGGTCGGCATCGTCACCGCCGTGCTCGGCGCGCCCTACCTGCTCTACCTGCTCGCCCGTCACGGCCGGGAGGCCCGCGCATGACGCCGATGACCAGTACCGACGCCGCCCCCGTCGAGACCGCCACCGCCGTCCGGCTGCAGGCCGAGCGCGTCCGGCTCGCCTACGGCGAGCGCACCGTGGTCGACGGCCTCGACCTCGACGTCGTCGCCGGCACCATCACGGCCGTGATCGGCCCGAACGGCTGCGGCAAGTCCACCCTCCTGCGGGCGCTGGGCCGGCTGCTCAAGCCCACCGCGGGCCAGGTGCTGCTCGACGGCAGGCGCATCGACAAGATGCCCACCCGGGAGGTCGCGAAGGTCCTCGGCCTGCTGCCGCAGGCTCCCACCGCGCCGGAAGGGCTCACCGTGGCCGACCTCGTCGCGCGCGGGCGGCACCCCCACCAGACCTGGTACCGGCAGTGGTCGGCCGACGACGAGGAGGCCGTCGCGCAGGCCCTCGAGTGGACCGGCATCGCCGACCTCGCCGAGCGCCCCGTCGACGAGCTGTCCGGCGGGCAGCGCCAGCGCGCCTGGATCTCGATGGCGCTCGCCCAGGGCACCGACCTGCTCCTGCTCGACGAGCCCACCACGTTCCTCGACCTCGCCCACCAGGTCGAGGTTCTCGAGCTCGTCCGCAGGCTGCACCAGGAGGCGGGCCGCACGGTCGTCATGGTGCTGCACGACCTCAACCTCGCCGCCCGCTACGCCGACCGCCTCATCGCGATGCGCGACGGCCGGATCGTCGCGGCGGGGGAGCCGTCCGAGGTGGTCACCGAGCCCATGCTCGCCGAGGTGTTCGGGCTCGCCGCCCGCGTGATCCCGGACCCGGTGGCGGGCACCCCCCTCGTCGTGCCGATCGGCGGTCACGCTCAGTCGCCCTGAGGTCCCTGGTTGTCACGTGCCACCATGTGACCTCCGACGGCCGCGAACGAGCGAGAGGAGGCCGCAGTGGATCGCTCCCTCTTCGACCACGAGGGCCCCTGGACCGAGGCCGCCTACCTCGCCCTCGAGCACGACGGCCGCGTCGAGGTCGTCGACGGCACGCTGCTGATCGGGCCGGGCCCGCACCGGCGCCGCACCCGGGCGATCGAACGCGTGCGGGAGGCGGTGGCCGCCGCGCTGCCGGACGGGCTGGTCGTGCGCGGACCGCTGCCGCTGCGCCTCGGCCTCGACTGCGTGCTCGTGCCGGACCTGGTGATCACCGCCGCCCCGGCGGAGGAGCCGGCCGACGAACCCGTCGACGAGGCCGGGGCCGGACCGGCGGGCCCGGAGCCGATCGCCGGGCCGCCCGCCGAGGAGACCGCCGAGGACACCGGCGCCACCGCTGACGCGAGCGCCGACGAGACCGCCGACGAGACCGCCGACGAGACCGCTGACGAGACCGTCGCGGAGGGCGACGACGCCGGCGACCCCGCGGTCCCCGAGACCACCGCGCTGCAGACCGTCCCGTCGGCGGCGTCCGAGACCACCCTGCTCCCGACGGTGCCCGTGGACGCCCCCGAGACCACTGCGACGGAGGTGGTGCCCGAGGCCGGCCCCGAGACGGGAGCGCAGGAGGCGGCGCCGCGGGACGCAGCCCCGGAGGAGGCATCCCCGCCGCCGGAGCCGCTCGACGCCTCGGCCGCGCTGATGGTCATCGAGGTGGTCGGGTCCGACCACGGCGCCACCGACCGCAGCTTCAAGCTGCAGCTCTACGCGCGCAGCCGCATCCCGTACTCGCTGCTGCTCGACCACGACGGCCCGTTCGCGGTCACGGACATGATCATCGGTGGCCGCTACCACGAGTACGCCCGCGCGGGCGGGGACGAGAAGCTGCTCATCGAGGAGCCGTTCCGGCTCGAGCTCGACCTCGCCGAGATCACGGCCCCCGAGCCGGTCCCGCCCCCCGCCGAGGCCGCCGCGCCTCCGGCCGACTCGCCCCCGACCCAGCTGCTCCCCGTGATCCCCACCGACGACTCCGGCGGGACCGCGCACCTCAACGCCTGAGCGGCCACCGGGCCGCGTCGCCCTCCGCGATCACCCCGAATACGCTCCCGCCATGGCGAAGACCGTGCGGGAGGCCTTCCGCGTGCCCGTCGAGCAGATGGACCCGCGGGGCCGGCCGATCGGGCCCCAGGACAAGGCGGCGGGCAAGCAGGAGCTGGCCGCCCTCGGCGAACGCCTCGACCAGCTCCAGGAGGCGCTCTACGCCGATGCGATCGGCGGCGGGCAGCGCGCGGTGCTGCTCGTCCTGCAGGGCATGGACACCTCCGGCAAGGGCGGCGTGATCCGGCGCGTCGGCGGCCTGGTCAACCCGCAGGGCCTGCACATCGCCACGTTCAAGGCGCCGACCGAGCAGGAGCTCGCCCACCACTTCCTGTGGCGGGTGCGCAAGCAGGTGCCTGCCCCCGGCCGCATCGGGATCTTCGACCGCTCCCACTACGAGGACGTCCTCGTCGCGCGCGTCGACGGGCTCGTGCCGGAGGACGTCTGGCGCGGCCGGTACGCCGAGATCACCGAGTTCGAGTCGGAGCTCGCGGCCCGGGGCGTCACGATCGTGAAGTGCATGCTGCACATCTCCCCGCAGGAGCAGGCCGAGCGCCTGCTGGCCCGGCTCGACAACCCGGCGAAGCGGTGGAAGTACCACCCCGGCGACGTCGACGCGCGCGCCAAGTGGGCCGCCTACCAGGAGGCGTACGCCGAGGCGCTGCGGCGCACCGACACCGACGCCGCGCCGTGGTACGTGATCCCGTCCGACCGCAAGTGGTACCGCAACTGGGCCGTCGCCGCCGTGCTCGCCGAGACGCTGGCGGAGCTGGACCCGAAGTTCCCCGAGCCGGACTTCGACGTCGACGCCGAACGCGCGCGGCTGGCGGCGGTCACCCCAGCAACTGCCGCCCGATGATCTCCTTCATGATCTCGTTGGTGCCGCCGAAGATCGCTTGCACCCGCGAGTCGAGGTAGGCCTTCGCGATCGGGTACTCGAGCATGTAGCCGTAGCCGCCGTGCAGCTGCACGCAGCGGTCCACCACCCGCTTGAGCACGTCGCTCGCCCACCACTTGGCCTTCGCCGCGTCGGCCGCGTCGAGCCGGCCCGTGCAGTGCTCGACGACGCAGCGGTCGACGAACGCCTGGGTGACGTCGACCTCCGTGGCGATCTCGGCCAGCTCGAAGCGGGTGTTCTGGAAGCTCGCCACCGGCTTGCCGAACGCGGTGCGCTCCTTCGTGTAGGCCACGGTCAGATCGAGGGCGCGCGCCGCACCCGCCACGCAGCCGACCGCGATCGACAGCCTCTCCTGCGCCAGGTTCTGCATCAGCGCGATCAGCCCGCCGCCGGGCTCGCCGAGCACGTTGGCGTCCGGCACGTGGACGTCGGTGAACGACAGCTCCGCGGTGTCCTGCGCCTTCATGCCGACCTTCTCCAGGCGGCGGCCGCGCTCGAACCCGGGCATGCCGCGCTCGACCACGAGCAGGGTGAAGCCGCGGCTCCCCGCGTCCGGGTGGGTTCGGGCCACGACGATCACCAGGTCGGACAGGATCCCGTTGGTGATGAACGTCTTCGCCCCGTTGAGCAGCCAGCCGCCCTCGACGCGACGGGCGGCGGTCTGGATGCCCTGCAGGTCGGAGCCGGTGCCGGGCTCGGTCATCGCGATGGCCGTGATGATCTCGCCGGAGCAGAACCCGGGCAGCCAGCGCCGCTTCTGCTCCTCGGTGGCCAGGCGCAGGAGGTAGGGCGCCACCACGTCGTTCTGCAGCGGGAAGCCGATGCCGCTCGCGCCCGCCCGGGACAGCTCCTCGGTCAGCACCGCGTTGTAGCGGAAGTCGGCGACCCCGCCGCCGCCGTACTCCTCGGGCACGTCCATGCCGAGCAGCCCCGCCTTCCCCGCCGCGAGCCAGACGTCGCGGCTGACCTGGCCGTCGCGCTCCCACTGGTCGTGGAAGGGCGTGATCTCCTTGGCGATGAAGGTGCGGGCGAGGTCGCGGAAGGCGTCATGTTCGGCGTCGAAGATGTCGCGCTGCATCGGCCGAGTCTCACATACCGGCCGGTAACAACGAAGCGCGCTGACCGCGGGGCGAAAGCGGTGGATCGGTAGGTTCGAGCGCGTGGATCTCGTGGCCGCCGCAGCCAACCTCGTCGGCATGGCGCGCGGCGGCGTCGCCGACCTGCGCCGCATGCCGCGGGAGCTGGTGGACGACGGCCCGCGCGGCGCCCTCTACCGGTACCTGCCGCTGCCCGGGGTGGCGCCCGCGGGCGGCGGGCCGGTGCTGCTCGTGCCCCCGCTCGGGGCACCCGACTTCGCCTACGACCTGCGGCGCGGGTGCTCGTTCGTGGAGCACCTGCTCGCCGAGGGGCGGACGGTGTACCTGGTCGACCACGGGCCGAAGTCGTTCGCCGACCGCCGCCTCGGGATGGAGCACTGGGTCGACGACGTCGTGCCGTGGGCCGCGCGGCTCACCGCGGAGGACGCGGACGGCGCCGTGCACCTGGTCGGATGGTCGCTCGCGGGCATCTTCTGCTCGCTCGCCGTCGCCGCGGGGGTGCAGGCGGGGGCGCCGCTCCCGGCCCGGACGCTCACGATCATCGGCAGCCCGTTCGACGTGTCGGCCGTGCCGTTCGTGGCCCCGCTGCGTCCGCTCGCGATCGCGACCGGCGGGCGCGGCCTGTCCACGGTCTACCGCGCCATCGGCAGCTTCCCGGCGCCCGTGGTGAGCGCCGCGTTCCACGTGGTCGCCGTCGACAAGCTGGTGACCAAGCCGCTCACGGTGCTCTCCCAGCTCGACGACCGCGACGCGCTCGCCCAGATCGAGGCCGTCGAGCACCTGATGCGCAACATGCACGGCTACCCGGGCCGGGTGTTCGGCCAGATCTTCCACCTGATGCTGCGCCGCAACGACCTCGCCGACGGCGAGCTCGCGCTCTCCGGGCGGACGATCCGGCTCTCGGCCGTGGACGTCCCGGTGCTCGTGGTCGCGGGGCCGCGGCGACGTGATCGCGCCGCTCCCGGCCGTGCAGAAGGTGGTCGGGCTGCTCACCGGCGCCCCCGAGGTCCGGTTCACCACCGCGCCCGGTGGGCACCTGGGCGTGCTCACCGGCCGCGGAGCCCGCACCACCACGTGGCCCGCCATCGACGAGTTCCTGGCCGACCACGCCTGACGGCTACTGCAGGTGGGCGCGCAGGAACGAAAGCGTCCGCTCCCAGGCGATCCGCGCCTGCTCGGGGTCGTAGGTGCCGAGGTGGTTCTCGTCGTTGAAGAACGCGTGGCCGGCCGGGTAGATGTGGAACTGCGGCCGCACCCCGGACTCGGCCTCGATCCGCGCGGCGAGCGCGCGCACCGACTCGGGGTCGGCGTACTCGTCCCGCTCGCCGAAGTGCCCGAGCACCGGCGCCGTCAGCCCGGAGAAGTCGGGGTAGTCCTCCTTCAGCACGCCGTAGAACGGCACCGCGGCGCCGATCCGGTCGCCCTGCTGCGCGGCGAGCACGAGCACGAATCCGCCGCCCATGCAGAACCCGACGGCCCCCACCTTCGACGAGGTCACCGACTCGTGGCCGAGGAGGAAGTCGACGGCGCCCGCGAGGTCGCGGGCGGCCTGCTCGACCGGCAGCTTCGCCATCAGCTCCCCGGCCTCGGCGGCGTCGTGGGTGGTGCTGCCGCCGTACAGGTCGGGTGCGAGGGCGACGAAGCCCTCGGCGGCGAGCCGGTTGGTCACGTCGGCGATGTGGTTCGTCAGCCCCCACCACTCCTGGATCACGACGACGCCCGGGCCGCGCCCGGACGCGGGCACGGCCAGGTAGCCGTGGGCCGTACCGCCGTTCGAGGGGAACGTGACGTTCTGGAGCGGGTTGTCGGTCACCGCCCCATGAGACCACGCCCGGCCGGTCGCCGCCGGATCCCCCACTCCGGGACGATCCGGACGGTGTGAGCAACGGTGCAGGTCAAGGGCTTGGGCACGACCGGGAGGGCGGACTAGCGTCGCTCACATGACCTTGACCCGAAGCCGGCACGACGCCGCGGTGGCCGACCTCGTGCGTCGGTACCGGGCGCTGCCGCC